>ENA-OFCF01000874-OFCF01000874.1-metagenomes-genome-assembly--contig:-NODE-874-length-12520-cov-4.251424_pt1 | contig 12520 bp, 6 predicted proteins | sample MGYA00153387_OFCF01 | MGnify analysis MGYA00153387
GTCCACCTGAACATCGAAGCGCGCCTGACACAGCTGGTTGGCGACCCCGGCAAGCGGCTGCACACCGGCCGCTCCAGAAACGACCAGGTAGCCACCGACGTGCGCCTGTGGCTGCGCGGAGAAATCGACCTGATTGGCGGCCTGCTGGTGGATTTGCAAAAAGCACTGTTCGAAATTTCCGAGAAAAACGTTGAAGTCATCCTGCCCGGCTTTACCCACCTGCAAGTGGCCCAGCCAGTGAGCTTTGGCCACCACATGCTGGCCTATGTCGAGATGTTCAGCCGCGACGCCGAGCGCATGCTTGAAGTGCGCCGCCGGGTCAACCGCCTGCCGCTGGGCGCCGCCGCGCTGGCCGGCACCAGCTACCCGCTGGACCGCGAACGCGTTGCCATCACCCTTGGCATGGTTGATGAGCAGGGCCAGCCGCAGGTCTGCCAGAACAGCCTGGACGCGGTCAGCGACCGGGACTTTGCGATTGAATTTACCGCTAGCGCATCGCTGGCGATGGTGCACATCAGCCGCCTGAGCGAAGAGCTGATCTTGTGGACCAGCCAGAACTTCGGTTTCATCCACATCGCCGACCGATTCACCACCGGCTCGTCGATCATGCCGCAGAAGAAAAACCGAACTGGCACGCGGCAAGACAGGCCGCGTGGTGGGACACCTGGTGGGCCTGATCACCCTGATGAAAGGCCAGCCACTGGCCTACAACAAGGACAACCAGGAAGACAAAGAGCCGCTGTTTGACACCGTCGATACGCTCAAAGACACGCTGCGTATTTTTGCTGAAATGGTGGCCGGCATCACTGTCAAACCCGAAGCAATGGAGCAAGCCACCCTGCGCGGCTACGCCACCGCAACTGACCTGGCCGACTACATGGTAAAAAAGGGGCTGCCGTTCAGGGACGCGCATGAAGCGGTGGCCCATGCCGTGAAAGCCGCCATGTCGCACAACGTCGACCTGTCTGAGTTGCCGCTGGAAGTGCTGAAGAGCTTTAATCCGAAAATTGAAAAAGACGTGTACGAATGCTTGAGTTTGCGGGGCTCATTGAACGCACGCAACACGCTGGGCGGCACAGCGCCTGTGCAGGTGCGGGCGCAGATTGAACGGCATCGGTTGCGGCTGGGGGAATTTAATAATTATCTGAAGCCATGGCTAGTTGATGCAATCAATAAGGGGAGAAAATGTTTTGTTCATATTTGATAACGCTCAAGTCAGGTGATTTTTCAAATAAGAAAAACTTCAAAGAAATCACCGTTGATACCGATAAGTTTTATAGGAGACCGATAAATCAGTCGTTGAAAATTTGGTCAACACTTGATGTCGACGGATGGTCAATATTGATATGTCAGTTTTTCTCTGACTTACAGATTCGGCATGTTGCTTGCACTTTTAAGAAGGAAGGCGTAGCGCTTGAGTATCTTGAAAAATTCAGGAGTGCGTCTCGCAAAGATGCGGACGGTACAAGCGGATCGAGAGATGACTAGCCTGCTGTTTATACAGCGCTTGGAAAAGCGATTGGCCGAGCTGGCGAGTTTGATAAGCCTCCTATCAAATCGAAGTTGATTTGGCTACGAGGTAATTTTGACGAGAAGATCCCAATTGCTTCACAATTTCTTCGTGGATCAAATTCCTTGCGTGGAGAAAGTTTTATCCACATCAATCAGTCGAACTTTGCTTCTGATGCAAAAGGTGCTGCGCTGATCGACACCAGCAATGATTCCGAAGCGCGATGCTACAACTTGATGTCTGTACTGGCTCTATCCTGTGCTTATCAAGCTGTACTTAACGATGCAATTGATTCGCTAGCAGCTGTAGGCGATAAAGCAGGCGGCCAAGCCGAGCAACAGATTCGACGTTGGTCCGCATTTTTGGCTTCGTATTACTTTATAGAACCCGTCCGCGCATCAACGATTGAATTGATAGATTTCTACCAAAGCATACAAAGAAGGCAACGCATCAGCACACAGTATGCGGAAGTGACAGAACAATTGAAAATTGTGGCTGAGCTCGCGCATATCGAAAGGGCTGAGGCAAATGCGTCAAGTACAGCAAAACGATCTTTTTGGATCACCTTTATTGGAGTCATCATTGCGACTGCATCAATCCCGCAATGCACCCCGAAAGCCTGGGTTGATTTCAAGTCCACTTGGCTGTGCAACCTGCTGGCGTATAACTGTACAGCAGAGCCACTGCTAGAAATTCGACCGCCAAACAAAGACGCTACGCTGCTCAAAAAGCCAACGAAAAAAGAAACAAAATAGCGTGACCACAGTGACCTCTGAACAATACAAGCTAAAAAGCTGATCGTCCGAAAATGCTTGAGCACCAGTTTCGACTCCACCCCACGCGCAATGAGATCGAGCGAGACAACAAGTTTCAGTGCTTTCGCAGAGACGGCTTGCGCGCATTTGACGAATACCAGACCACTGGGCGGCATGTCACACAAGCTGATGCTGACGACTGGCTTGCTGAGCTAGAGAAAGGCAATGATGCTCTCCTCCCTGCATGTCGTGTTTCGTAAAGTTATCGATGAACTGCAAAAAGATAGGTTGCACAAACCACTTTTCTGCCCGCCTAGACCTGCGGATAGCCGCTCTCGCGCTGATGTCTAACACGCAATACCAAGGCTAAATCTTGCGCCTCATCGTACTGGTACAAGGCCAGATAGCCAGACGTACCGCGTGAAATCACCAGCTCACGCAACCCGGCTTTAACGGGGCGACCGATTTGGGGGTGACGTGCCAGAATCTCCAGCGCATTCAAAACAATATCAACAGTTTTTTCAGCCTCAGCAGGCAGCTGCTCAATGAGGAATTCTGTTAATCGTGTCAGATCGAGCGCAGCATCTGCACCCAGCACCCAACGGGTCATGCGGCTGCTTTCAGATAACTATTGAGTGATTTCATGCGTGGCTTGACGGCCTTGTCACCCCGAACTTTTGCACGCAGATAGGCTGCAAACTCAGCACCGTCATACACCTTGCCCGTTTCATAAACTGCTTCACGCGCAGCCAATGCGTCGCTCACAAATGCGTCGTAGGACTCAAGACGCTCAACCGCAGACTCAATGGCTCGCACCATTACTGCGTGAGCCGTTGTGTGGTGTGCAGCAGCCAGATTGGCAACCTGCTGCCGGGTACTTTCAGTAATTTTGACGGAGACAAGTGGCATGGCAAGACCTTTAAATGTAGGTATTAACATGTTAACATCAAAAAGTGTTTCTGTAACAAAACATCAGCCTTAGTTCATCGTTTGCCGATATGCTGTCTACTCCATCTGGAGGGATACAAAACATGATCATCCGCAGCTACGCGACTGCTGTCCTGCTTGGGCTGCTGGCAGCCCAAGCACACGCCCTACAAATCACCAGCTTGATGCCGCAGGGAGAGGTGGCGCGAGTACGCCAGGTGGTGGCCAAGTTTGACGCATCTGCGGTTAATTTTGGTGACCCGAAAGCGCCTGCGCCGCTTGGCTTGAGCTGTAGCGATGCCCAAGCCACCAAAGGCAGTGGCCGCTGGATCAGTGACCGCGAATGGGCGTTTGAGTTTGAAAACGATTTGCCGCCAGGTGTCAGTTGCATTTTGCAGGTGCGTACAGGGTTTAAATCGGGCTCTGGCACCCTGTTAACGGGCGCAAGCAGCTATAAATTTAATAGTGGCGGGCCGTTCATCCAGAACTTGCGGCCAGGTTCGTACGAGAAGATTGACGAAGAACAGTATTTTTTGTTGCAGCTCAATGGCGCGGCCACACTCAAGAGCATTCAAGACAACGTGTGGTGCAGCGTGGCGGGTTTGGGTGAGCGCGTACCCGTCAAACTGATTGAAGGCAAAGAACGTGATGCGCTTTTGAAGTCGCAAGGCTTGGAGAAAGCGGCGATCGCGGAGCCTTTGAAGTTTGTCACCCTCGCTTGCAACCGCCGCTTGACCCCCGCCAGCAAGATACAACTTGTCTATGGCAAAGGTGTCAGCACGCCCAGCGGTGTGCCAAACAGCGTTGAAAAACGCTACAACTACCAGGTACGCGAGCCGTTTTCAGCCAGCTTTAACTGCGAGCGCGAAAACGCCCAGTCGGCTTGCCTGCCGATACGTCCCATGAGCCTGAACTTTAATGCGCCCGTGCCGCGCAAACTGGCCGAGGCGATTCGGTTGACGGGCGGCAAAGACGCCTTGAGGCCAACATTTGAAGGCGAAGGTGATGCGGCTGACGTGGTGAGCAACATCACGTTCAAGCCATTGTTCAATGAATCAACGCCTTACATCCTTGAGCTGCCAAAAGACTTCAAGGACGCATCAGGCCGCACGCTGCGCAATGCTGACAGCTTCCCGTTAAAAGTAGCCACAGGCGCGATGCCGCCATTGGCCAAGTTTGCCGCAGCGCCATTTGGCATTGTGGAACGTTATGCCGAGCCGGGCAGCAAACCAGGTGACATGGCGCTACTGCCCGTGACGCTGCGCAATGTTGAGGCTGCTCTTCAAGTCAAAGGCTTAGCGCCCGGAAAAGTCAGTGACTTGCAGCCTAAAACTGATCAGGACATCATTGCCTGGTTTCGCAAAGTACAGCGCTACGACGACTATCAAGTATCCCGCAGCATGGCCAGTGCCGACGTTAAAGGCGCGCTGCCCAAAGCACTCGAAAAGCGCGACAAGGATTATGTGCAGTCCCGCATGGTGTCGCTGTTACAAGGTCAACCCGGTGTGAAAACATTGGACTTGCCAAAGCCAGTCAGTTCTGACCCACGCCCCTTTGAAGTCATTGGCATCCCATTGACGCCTGGCTTTCACGTCGTTGAAATTACCTCACAAAAGCTCGGCACGTCCTTGCTCGACGAGCGACATGGCACAAGCCGAACCATGTACGTACGAACGTCTGCTCTGGTCACTAACCTGGCGGTGCATTTCAAACTGGGTCGTGAAAACGCGATGGCCTGGGTGACCACACTTGACAAAGGCACGCCTGTCGCCAACGCCCAGGTGGCGGTGTCGGACTGCAACGGCAAGCAGCTTGCAAAAGCCGCCACCAACGCGCAGGGCATTGCCAACTTCACAGGCTTGTCGCCTGACCCGGGGCGCTGTGGAGACAGAGGGAATGCCTATTTTGTCAGCGCCCGCTCGGCAGATGATTTGGCCTTTACCTGGAGCGACTGGCACAAGGGCATTGAGCCTTGGCGCTTTAACGTGCCCACCAGCCATGAGGTGCGGCCTGACGAACGCGCCCACACGATTTTTGACCGCACGCTGCTTCGTGCTGGAGAAACCGTGTCGATGAAGCACATTTTGCGGACGGAAAACTCACAGGGCTTCGGCCTGACAGCAGCGCAGCCTGCAACACTGGCTGTGACCCACATCGGCAGCGGCCAGCAGTACACCCAGCCCATCGTCTGGCGAAAGACAGCTACCGGCGGGCAAAGCGCAGAGAACACATTTGCCATACCGCCAGCGGCCAAGCTGGGCATGTACTCGGTTGAGTTGCGGGCGCAAGATCCAGACAAAAACCGAAGCTTTACCAGTGGCCAGTTCAGGGTGGAAGAGTTCCGCCTGCCGGTGCTTGAGGGGCGGGTCACGCCTACCGAGAAAAAAGCATTGGTCAATGTGAAGACTGTGCCCACCGACGTACAGATCAACTATGTCGCAGGCGGCGGCGCAGTCAATTTACCAGTGCGCGTGTCAGCCTTGGTGCGCAGCAAATACTTGAGCTACAGCGACTACGACGACTTCAGCTTCAATCCACCGCGCGGCAAACAGGCCAATAACAACCAGGGCGAGGAAGAAGTCACAGCCTCGCAAGACCAGCGTGTGATTGCAGACAAGCTGCCGCTCACGCTCGATAAAAATGGTGCAGGCAAAGTCACCATCGCTGACGTGCCCACCGCCAGGCAGCCGCAAGAGCTGTTGCTGGAAGCCACCTACGCCGACCCCAACGGCGAAATACAAACCATCCGCAGCGTCAGCACGCTGTGGCCTGCGGGTGTGGTGGCGGGCATCAAGACCGAAGGCTGGGTCTCAAACTCGCAAAAAATAAAATTTCAAGCACTGGCGCTTGACCTGACGGGCAAGGCGTCAGCCGATGTATCGCTTGAAGTCAAAGCCGTGGCCCGCATCGTCACCACCAGCCGTAAGCGCATGGTGGGCGGCTTTTACACCTACGACAACAAAACAGAAACCAAGGATCTGGGCAGTGTGTGCAGCGGCAAAAGCGATTCGCGCGGACTGCTGTTGTGCGAAACCAAATTGGGTGAGGCCGGTGAGGTTGAACTGATCGTGACCGCCAAAGACAGGGAAGGCAACACCATTCAGGCGGCCAGCTCGGTATACGTGACCAAGCAGGGCGAGCTGTGGTTTGGCGGCGAAAATCATGACCGCATGGACGTGCTGCCAGAAAAGAAAAGTTATCAGCCGGGTGAAGTGGCCAAGTTTCAGGTGCGCATGCCCTTCAGGTTTGCGACAGCGCTGGTGGCTGTAGAACGTGAAGGCATCATTGACACGCAGGTCGTTCAGCTCAATGGGCAAGACCCGACCATCAGCCTGAAAATTAAAGAAGGCTGGGGGCCCAATGTGTACGTGAGTGTGCTGGCGCTGCGTGGCCGCCTGCGTGAAGTGCCCTGGTACAGCTTTTTTACCTGGGGTTTTAAAGCGCCCAAAGAATGGTGGACATCGTTTTGGTACGAAGGCCGTGAGTATGTGGCGCCGACTGCGCTGGTTGATTTGAGCAAGCCAGCTTTCAGGCTGGGGCTGGCTGAAATCCGCGTGGGTACCAAGACGCATCAGCTCGATGTGAGCGTGAAGGCCGACAAGGAAAGCTACGCGGTGCGCAGCCAAGCCAAAGTCACGATTGCCGTCAAGCTGCCTAACGGCCAACCTGCTGCGAACGCTGAAGTCGCACTGGCGGCGGTTGATCAGGCGCTGCTGGAACTGATGCCCAACACGTCATGGGGCTTGCTGGACGCGATGCTGCAGCGCCGCGCCTGGGGAGTTGAAACATCGACCGCGCAAATGGAAATCATTGGCCGCAGGCACTACGGGCGCAAAGCCGTGGCAGCCGGCGGTGGCGGTGGCCGCAGCAATACGCGCGAACTGCTCGACACGCTGCTACTCTGGAACCCGCGCGTGCAACTGGATGCACAAGGCCAGGCGGTGGTGATTGTTCCACTGAATGACGCGCTGACGACCTTCAAAATTGTGGCGGTGGCCGATGCTGCCACCGGCTTGTTTGGCACCGGGCAAACGACCATCAAGGCAACGCAGGACTTGCAAATCATCAGCGGCTTGCCGCCACTGGTGCGTGAAGACGACCAGTTCCGCGCGCAAATCACGTTGCGCAACACCACCAAAGCGGCGATGAAAGTGGAAGTTGCCCCGCGTGCGACGCTGCTGGAGCTCAAACCACAAACCGTTGACATACCCGCAGGTGAAGCGCGAGAAGTCGCCTGGATGGTGACCGCCCCTGCACAACTTGCCTTCACCCGGCAAGAAGCGATTTTGTGGGAAATTGAAGCGAAAGACACGCTCAATGGTGCGCGCGATGGTTTAAAGGCCAGGCAGCGCATCATCCCCGCCGTGCCGTTAACCGTGCAACAAGCCACGCTGGTTCAAGTTGATGGCTCGTTCAATCTTGATGTCAATCCGCCAGCTGATGCCCTTCCAGGCAGGGGTGGGCTAAAAATGTCATTGCAACCCAAGCTGGCCGAGGGCATGGACGGTGTACGGGACTGGTTTGCAGCGTACCCTTTCGTTTGCCTGGAACAAAAAACCAGCAAGTCCGTGGGCCTGCGCGATGGCAAGTTGTGGCAGTCGGTGGTCGGCCAGATTCCCGGCTACCTTGACAGTGACGGCCTGGCCAATTATTTCCCGCCGCGTGATGGCGAGGCAGCGCGCGGCAGTGACGCGTTGACCGCCTACCTGCTGGCCGCCACCCACGAAGCCGCCACCGTCAACCCGGCGTTCGCCTTGCCTGACGATGTGCGCGCACCGATGGAGCGCGGCCTGATTGCCTTTGTGGAAGGGAAAATTCAGCGCGAGTTCTGGAGCCCCCGCAAAGACTTGGACGTCCGAAAGCTGGCTGCGCTGGAGGCGCTGTCACGCTACGGCAAAGCACAAGGCCGGATGTTGGGCAGCATCACGATTGCGCCTAACCAGTGGCCAACAAATGCTGTGATTGACTGGCTGAGTATTTTGAAACGTGTGGCGGACGCACCCAAGCGTGATGAACGCATTGCGGAGGCGAATCAGATACTGAAATCACGCTTGTCCTATCAGGGCACCAAGCTGATTTTCAGTACCGAAAAAGACGACTACTGGTGGTGGCTGATGGTCAATGGTGATGTCAACACCGCGCGCCTGATGCTGGCTGTGATGGACGACCCCGGCTGGAAAGACGACATGGGCCGCTTGGCCAACGGCTTTATTGCGCGCCAGCAAAAAGGCGCATGGCACACCACCACGGCCAACCTGTGGGGTGGCTTGGCACTTGACAAGTTCTCTGCCAAGTTTGAAGCCACACCGGTTGCAGGTGTGACCAAAGCCGCGCTGTCAGCGGCCACCGCCAGTGTTGACTGGGCCAAAGTAGACCGGGTTAAAACCACTGACGCAAGCGGCGCACCAAACCAAACCACCTCCTTTGGCGCACCAGCGTCGCCGGGCAACCTGCGCAACAACACGATGTTTTTACCGTGGACCAAGACAGGTAAAGACAGCTTGAGCGTGACGCATGCCGGACCCGGCAAACCCTGGCTCACCCTGCAATCGTTGGCGGCGGTGCAATTGAAAGAATCTTTCAATGCGGGCTACCAGATCAAAAAAACCATTGAGCCCGTCGAGCAAGCTGTCAAAGGCATCTACACCCGTGGCGATGTGGTGCGCATCACGCTGGAAGTCAATGCATCCGCCGATATGACCTGGGTCGCCATCACTGACCCCATCCCCGGTGGCGCAACTATTCTTGGTAGTGGCTTGGGTCGCGATTCAGAAATCGCCACCAAAGGCGAGAAAAAATCAGGCTCAGGCTGGCCGGCATTCGAAGAACGCAGCTTTGAAGCCTTTCGCAGCTATTACGAGTATTTGCCTAAAGGTGTGGTCAAGATGCAATACACCGTGCGCTTGAACAATGTTGGCAACTTTGCGCTACCGCCCAGCCGGGTAGAGGCGATGTACGCGCCTGAAATGTTTGGCGAAGCACCAAATGCGCGGGTGAAGGTGGAGGCGGTGAAGTGAGACTGAATGCTGTCAGGACAGGAATAATTGCTATATTTCTAATAGCTGCTTGCGCCCGAATTTGTTGGGCTACAGCCTCTTTTGACAGTGTTAAGCAGGGCTATAAACCGTCTGACAGGCTGATTTTGGCAAGAGATGGCGAAATCATCCAGCGCCTGCGCACCGACAACACGGTGCGGCGCGGCCAGTGGGTGACATTAGGGGATGTGTCGCCAGCGCTACGCACTGCGCTTGTGCTGAGTGAGGACAAACGCTTTTATGAACACAGCGGTGTGGACTGGCGGGCCGTGTCATCTGCGGCATGGGCCAACTTGTGGAACACCAAAACGCGCGGCGCGTCTACCATCAGCATGCAACTGGCGGGTTTGCTGGACGACAATTTGCGCGCAGGCGCTGGTGGGCGAAGTGTGGGTCAAAAAATCGGCCAGACGCTGTCAACCCAGTTATTGGAGGCAAGCTGGCGCAAAGACCAGATTCTGGAAGCGTATTTGAATTTGGTGTCGTTTCGGGGGGAATTGGTGGGTATTGATGCCCTGAGTCGCACGCTGTTTGGCAAAGCGGCAAATGGGCTAGATGAGCGGGAAGCGGCAGTGGCTGCGGCGCTGGTGCGCGGACCCAATGCGAAGGTGGCGCAAGTGTCCATGCGGGCTTGTGGCGTTTTAAAACTCATGCAGAAAAGTGATGCCCCCACGTTAGTCGCTTCGCGTATTGCACTGCCCCCCGAGGGGGCTTCGCTTGCTAGGGGCGGCCCGTCGTCGCGCGCCGATTGCGAAAGCCTCGATTTGTTCACCACGGGTGCTTTGCAGCGCAAAGCGTTTGACGCAATTGAGGGCATAGCACCGCACTTGGCGCGGCGGCTTGTGGCACAGGAAAAAGGACAAACGGCTCAGTCCACCCTGCGCGCACCCCTGCAACGCTTTGCCGTCCAAACACTGCAACAACACCTGCGCGAGCTGCGTGGCCGTCATGTTGAAGACGGCGCTGTCGTCGTGCTCGACAATTCCAGCGGCGAGGTGCTGGCCTGGGTGGGCTCGTCGAACGAACTTAGCCAAGCCGCCGAAGTAGACGGCGTGACCGCAATGCGCCAACCCGGCTCTACCCTCAAACCCTTTTTATACGCTCAGGCAATTGCCGAACAGCGCATTACCGCGGCATCGCTGCTTGAAGACTCATCCACCCAAATCCCCACAGCCAGCGGCTTGTACATTCCGCAAAACTACGACCGCCAGTTCAAAGGCATGGTGAGTACCCGCACCGCGCTGGGTGCATCGCTCAACGTGCCTGCGGTGCGCACGCTGGTGATGGTGTCGCCCGATGCCTTTGCCAGGCAGTTGCGTGCTGCTGGTTTGCCTTTGAGAGAAAGTGGCGACTATTACGGCTACAGCCTGGCGCTGGGCAGCAGTGAGACTTCGTTGCTCAATTTGACGAATGCTTACCGCACGCTGGCCAATGGTGGGCGGTTTAGCGCAACATCTATCAGCTTACGAGCCAAGCCTGAATTTAAAACCACCATCGACCCACGCGCCGCCTTCATCGTTACTGACATATTGGCAGACCCGCTGGCACGCGCCCGCACCTTTGGCACAGACAGCGTACTGGCCACCCGCTTTTGGACAGCCGTTAAAACCGGCACCAGCAAAGACATGCGCGACAACTGGGCGGTGGGCTATTCACAGCGCTACACGGTTGGCGTGTGGGTCGGCAACGCCAGCGGCGCGCCGATGTGGGACGTGAGCGGTACCAGCGGCGCAGCGCCGATATGGGCGGCAGTGATGAACCACCTGCACCGCACCGAACCCAGCCACGCGCCCACACCGCCAGCAGGCGTGTTGCAAAGCCGCGTGGCATTCGACGGGCTGGAAGCGGCACGCAGCGAATGGTTCATCAAAGGTACAGAACAAGCACAATTTGCTACTGAATCAGGAGCTGCTCGCACCCGTGATAATTGGCCTGCAGGCCGAAAAGATGGCCTGAAAAGCAGTTTTGAAGGCGAAATCAGCGCCAAAATCACCTCCCCAATATCCGGCAGCATCATTGCGCTAGACCCTGACATTCCACCCAAAGCCCAACGCGTCAGCTTCAAGGCCGAAGGACGTAACCTGCGATGGCAAGTTGATGGCAAGCCGTTTGCACGCGGGGCTGAGGCGCAGTGGCTGCCGTGGCCGGGGCGGCATGTGGTGCAACTGGTTGACGGTGGCGGCAAGGTGCTGGACGAGGTAAAAATCGAGGTGCGCGGCGCAGGTGTCAAGACTGCATCAGCAACGCCATCAAAATAATTTCAAAGCGCTATTGGCTGTTTTCACACAACACCGCGAGCGCCCAGCTACCATGCAGGCACAAGGAAAACACCATGTCCCTCTCATCAACAGTGATCACCAACATTGAAGACCTGCGCGTCCTGCACAAAAAGCGCGTGCCGCGCATGTTTTACGACTACGCCGATTCAGGCTCCTGGACTGAAAGCACCTACCGCGCCAACGAGGCTGATTTTCAGTCAATCAAATTCCGCCAGCGCGTCGCTGTGAATATGGAAGGCCGCAGTACTGCCACCCAAATGATTGGCCAAAACGTTGCCATGCCCGTGGCCATTGCGCCCACGGGCATGAGCGGCATGCAGCACGCTGATGGCGAAATATGCGGCGCGCGCGCAGCCAAGAAATTCGGCATTCCTTTCACGCTGTCCACCATGAGCATTTGCTCGATTGAAGACGTGGCCGAGGCGACGGACCGGCATCCGTTCTGGTTTCAACTCTACGTTTTAAAAGACCGCGACTTTATTGGTCGGCTGATTGACCGGGCCAAAGCCGCCAACTGCTCAGCACTCGTCATCACGCTCGATTTGCAAATCCTCGGGCAGCGCCACAAAGATTTAAAAAACGGCCTGTCAGCCCCGCCCAAGCTAACCATCCCGAACATCATCAACATGGCCACCAAGCTGCGCTGGGGTTTGGGCATGCTGGGTACCAAGCGCCACGGCTTTGGCAACATCGTTGGCCATGTCAAAGGTGTTGAAGACATGACATCCCTGAGCGACTGGACCGCCCAGCAGTTTGACCCAGCGCTCAATTGGGGCGATGTGGAATGGATCAAAAAGCGCTGGGGTGGCAAGATTATTTTGAAAGGCATTCAAGACGAAGAAGACGCCCGCCTGGCGGTTGACAGTGGTGCTGACGCACTCATTGTGTCCAACCACGGCGGCAGGCAACTCGACGGCGCAGAGTCGTCCATTCGCGCCCTGCCCCGCATTGTGGCGGCTGTGGGCAAAGACATTGAAGTCCACATGGACGGTGGCATACGCAGCGGGCAAGACG
>ENA-OFCF01000875-OFCF01000875.1-metagenomes-genome-assembly--contig:-NODE-875-length-12520-cov-3.154673_pt1 | contig 12520 bp, 8 predicted proteins | sample MGYA00153387_OFCF01 | MGnify analysis MGYA00153387
GGCCGGGGGCCCTGCGTGCGTCTTCTCAGCTCAGCTGCGCTCAAGCACCACGGCGATGCCCTGGCCGACGCCGATGCACATGGTCGCGAGGCCGTGGCGGGTGCGCGTGCGGGCCATGCTGTGCGCGAGCGTGGCGACGATGCGGGCGCCGGAGCAGCCGAGCGGATGGCCCAGCGCGATCGCGCCGCCGCCGGGGTTGACCCTGGCGGGGTCGAGGTCGAGCTGGCGGATGCTGGCGAGGGTCTGGCTGGCGAAGGCCTCGTTGAACTCGGCGATGCCGATCTCGGCGCTGGTCAGGCCGGCGCGCTTGAGGGCGCAGCGCGAGGCCGGCACGGGGCCGATGCCCATCACGCCCGGAGCGACGCCGGCGTGGCCCCACGCGGCGATGCGGGCCATCGGCCGCAGGCCGAGGTTGTGCGCCTTGGCGAGGCTGGTGATCAGCAGGGCGGCGGCGCCGTCGTTGAGCGACGAGCTGTTGCCGGCCGTGACGGTGCCGTTGGGCTTGAACGCGGGCTTCAACCGGGCGAGCGACTCGAGCGAGGTGTCGCGGCGGATGCCCTCGTCGGCGGCGAAGCGGACCGGCTCCTGACCCTTCGCGCCGGGGACCATCACGGGGATGATCTCGTTGTCACACCAGCCCTCGTCCTGGGCGGCCGCGGCGCGTTGATGGCTGCCCAGGGCCCAGGCGTCCTGGTCCTCGCGGCTGACGTGGTAGCGCTCGGCGACGTTCTCCGCGGTGATGCCGAGCGGCTCGACGCCGAACAGGCGCTCCATCGCCGGGTTGACCATGCGCCAGCCCAGCGCGGTGTCGAAGAGCTGGGCCTCGCGCCCGAAGGCCTCGGTGGCCTTGGGCATGACGAAGGGGGCCCGCGTCATGCTCTCGACGCCGCCGGCGATGTAGACCTCGCCCTCGCCGACCATGATCGACTTGGCGGCCTGCAACACGGCCTCCATGCCGGAGCCGCACAGGCGATTGACGGTGACGCCGGGGATCTCGACGGGGAGGCCGGCGAGCAGGGTGGCCATGCGCGCGACGTTGCGGTTGTCCTCGCCGGCCTGGTTGGCGCAGCCGAGGTACACGTCGGCGAGCTGTTCCATCGCGGCGCTGTGATGCTCGGCGAGCGAGCGGATCACGAGGGCGGCGAGGTCATCCGGGCGCACCGTCGCAAGGGCCCCGCGGAACCGGCCGATCGGCGTGCGGACAGCGGCGACGATGACGGGCGTGCGGGCATCCGAGGTCATGCGCACCGTGGGTACCACGTCCCGGCCCTGGGCCCCGCGAACACGGGGCTTGCGCGATCTCACGAAAGCGCGCTCCCAGCGGGGGTTTTGAGCCGTTTCATGCGTGACGGGTGCGCGGGCCCGGAGCGACGTGGTTGGTCTCACGGCTGTTCGGGCGCCCGGGGCGGGGGCCTCGCGCCAGCGCGGGCCGGCTGAAGTACCCTGCAACGAGGGTGAGTGGCGAGGAGGACACGCAACGCACGGGCACTGGCAAGCCTTCGGAGCTGCTGGATGCGTTGCTCGAGCGTTCGGATCTCCCGCTCGACAGCGGCGAGGTCGACGACGCCACCAACGACGGCGAGCCGGAGCCGCGCGCGGACGAGCCGAGCCATGACCCCGGCGAGAGCTCGCAGTTCCTCGAGTTCGCCAGCCTCAAGCGCTTCACCATTCGCAGGCGGATCGGCGCAGGCGGCATGGGCGTGGTGTACGAGGCGATCGACCGCGAGCGCGGCGAGACGGTCGCGATCAAGACGCTGCTCAACGTCAGCCCGGGGGCGCTGTATCGGTTCAAGCGTGAGTTTCGCCTGCTCGCCGACGTCACGCACCCGAACCTGATCGCGCTGCACGAGCTGTTCTTCGAGGGCGACCAGATCTTCTTCTCGATGGAGTACGTCGACGGGCTCGGCTTCGTCGAGTACGTGCGCGGCTCGGACAGCGACGACGCGTCGGAGGACCCGGAGGTCCGCCATGAACGTCTGCGCGCCGCGCTGCGCCAGGTCGCCGCGGGCCTCGGGGTCATCCACGGCGCGGGGATGTTGCACCGCGACATCAAGCCGTCCAACGTCCTGCTGACGCGCGAGGGCCGGCTGGTGGTCCTCGACTTCGGGCTGGTCTCGGAGTCCCTCAACGAGACGCTGCGATCGACCGCGGCGGGGACGATGATCGGCACGCCGGGGTACCTGTCGCCGGAGCAAGCCGCGGGTCATCCGGCCTCGGCCGCGAGCGACTGGTACGCGGTCGGCGTGATGATGTTCGTCGCCCTGACCGGCGAGCTGCCGTTTCGCGGCAAGGGCCTCAAGGTGCTGCTGGCCAAGCAGGAGCGCGAGGCGCCGGCGCCGGGGACCGTGGCGCCAGGGGTGCCGCCGGACCTCGAGGCGCTGTGCGTCGACCTGCTGCAGCGCGACCCGACGAAGCGACCGGGCACCGCCGAGGTGCTGCGACGAGTGGGCTCGGGGCCGAGTGGGATCCGCCCGCGCGACGCGGTGCGTCGTGACGCCGGCGACCTGTTCCTCGGCCGCGAGGAGCACCTCAAGGCGTTGCAGGACGCGTTCGCGGCGACGCATCGCGGGCGCGCGGTCGCGGTGCACGTCGGCGGGCGATCGGGCATGGGCAAGTCGGCGCTGGTGCGCGAGTTCCTGGCCCGATTACAAAGAAGTGATCGCGCCGTGACGCTCGTCGGTCGCTGCTATGAGCGCGAGTCGGTGTCGTTCAAGGCGCTCGACAGCCTGGTCGACGCGCTGTGCCAACATTTGATGCGCCTGCCCGACGCCCGCGCGGCCGAGCTGATGCCACGCGATATCCTCGCGCTCGCGCGGGTGTTCCCGGTGCTGCAGCGCGTCAAGGCGGTGTCCCAGTCGCCGCCGCGGGTCGGCGAGAGCCCCGACCCGCGCGAGCTGCGACGACGGGCCTTCGCCGCGCTCAAGGAGCTGTTGGCGCGACTCGCCGACCGCAAGTCGCTGGTGTTGCACATCGACGATCTGCAGTGGGGCGACCGCGACAGCGCGGCGTTGCTCGCCGATCTCTTGCGGCCCCCGGACGCGCCGGCGCTGCTGTTGATCGCCAGCTACCGCAGCGAGGCGAGCAACGGCGGGGTCGTCAGCGCGTTGCGAGAGGCCGCGCGCGGCGAGGTCGACATGCGCTCGCTCGAGCTCGGGCCGCTCTCGGAGGAGGAGGCCGCCGACCTCGCGTTGCAGCTGCTCGCCGAGAAGGCGCCGCAGCTCAAGGGGCGCGCGCGGCAGATCGCCCACGAGGCCCATGGCTCGCCGCTGTTCGTCCGCGAGCTGGTGCGCTACGCGATCGCAGGCGGCGCGCGGCCCGGCGAGGTCTCGCTCGACCAGGTGTTGCTCGCGCGTCTCGATGCCTTGCCGCCCGCGGCGCGTTGCCTGCTCGAGGTCGTCGCCGTCGCCGGTGGGCCCGTCGATGTCCGCCTCGCGGCCGTCGCCGCCAACGTGCAGGGCGAGGACCGCACCGCGCTGGCGACCCTGCGTGGCGAACATCTCGTGCTCACCGGCGACGAGAACACCGTCGAGACCTATCACGACCGCATCCGTGAGGTCGTGCTCGGCACGCTCGGCAGCGAGGGTATCAAGGACCGCCACCGCCAGCTCGCGTTTGCGATGGAGGCCGCGGGTGGGCGCGACTCGGACGCGCTGGCGCTGCACTTTCGCGAGGCGGGCGAGTGGGAGCGGGCGGCCGACTACGCGCGTATGGCCGCGGAGCAGGCGGCGGCGGGTCTGGCCTTCGACCGCGCGGCCCGGTTGTACCGCCTCGCCCTCGAGTTCAAGCCGCAGAGCGACCCGGCCCGCGGCGAGCTGACGTGTCGCCTCGCGGACTGTCTGGCCAACGCGGGCCGCGGCGTCAAGGCGGCCAAGCTGTACCTCGCGGCGGCGGCGGTGATGCCCGCGGAGGCCGGCCTCGACCTGCGCTCGCGTGCCGCGGGTCAGTTGCTGCGCGCCGGTCAGTTCACGGAGGGCATCGCGACCATGCGTCAGGTGGTCGCCGAGGTCGACCTGACGATCCCCACGACGCCGCGGGGCATGCTCATCGCGCTGACCTACGAGCGCGCCCGTCTCAAGCTGCGGGGGATCACGCTGCGGGGGCGCGACCCGGCGAGCATCGATCGCGCCGACCTGGCGAAGCTCACGGTGTGCCAGACGATCGCCAGCAGCATCGCGCTGCACGACCCCTTGCTGGCGACGCTGTTCCACGCGCGCCATTTGAACCTGGCCCTGAAGACAGGTCACATATTCCACGCCGCGATCGCCCTCGCCACCGAGGTCGCGTACGTGTCCATACGCGGCGAGTCGGGCCGCGAGCGCGCCGAGCGGACCGCGACGCAGGCGACCGCGCTGGCCCAGCGGGTCCCGGACGCGCTGCCGCGCGGCATACTGGCGCTCGCGCGCGGCATCGCGGCGTTTCACTTCGGCCGCTGGCAGGAGGCGATCGGCGTGCTCGACCGTGCCGAGCAGATCCTTCGTTGCGAGTGCATCGGCAGCGGCTACGAGGTGACCAGCGCGCAGGCCTTTCGCCTGGTGGCGAGCTTCCTGCTCGGTGAGCTGCGCACGCTCGGCGAGCGCATGGCGAGCTTTATCGCCGAGGCCCGCGAGCGCGACGACACCTGGGCCGACACGATCCTGCGCGCGGGGCCGCAGGTCGCCTACTGGCTCGCGGACGACGACCTCCCGCGCGCCCGCGCCGAGCTCGCGTATGTGCAACAGCGCTGGCCCGACGACGCCCCCAATGTGCAACGCCTGTGGACCTTCATCGGCGGGATCCACATCGACTTCTACGGCGGCGATCCAGCGACCGCGTGGGGTCGCGTCGCCCGTGAATGGCCGGACTTCCAGCGCAGCTTCCTGTTCCAGAGCCAGTGGGCCCGCGTGATGATGTACGCCGTGCGCGCCGGCGCGGCCCTTTCGCGCCTGCAGTCGGACCACGGCGAGAGCGAGCGTACCGGCCTGCTACGCACCGTCGAGGCCGACCTCGACGCGCTCAAGGGCGAGAAGACCCTGTGGGCGACGCCCTTCGTCGAGCTGGTCCACGCCGGCCTGATGATCGTGCAGGGGCAAAAAGATCGCGCGATCCAGGGCCTGCGCGCCGCGGAGCAGGGCTTTCGCGCGGTCGACATGATGCTCTACGCCGCCGCCGCGCGCCGTCGCTGCGGTCAGTTTCTCGGCGGCGCTGCGGGGACCGAGCTGCTCGGCTCCGCCGACCTGATCATGGCCGAGCAGGGCGTCCGTCGCCCCGACCGCATGACCCGCGTCCTCGCCCCCGGCTTCCCGGAGTCATGAGTCACTCCCCCGCAGGCCCGGCCGGCCGCGGCGGAAACAACCGACCGACGGGCAGCTCGATCGCCTCGAAGGGCGCGACGCGAGCGACGCTGGTCTCCTCGTACACGCCGACTTGCAGCCAGTAGCCGTCGTGCGCCGAATAGGCCTCGAGCGTGCGCTCCTCGGGATCGATCAACCAATAATGCGGGATGCCCTGCGAGAGATAGATGCGGCTCTTCTCGACGCGGTCACGGCGGCCATTCGATGGTGAGGTGACCTCGCAGATCCAGTCCGGCACGACATCGATCGGCCGCTTGCCCCATGGCGACTCGAGCCGGGCGCGCCGCCAGCCGACGACATCGGGCCGCGTGATCATGTGCGGCCCGAAGCGAACGTCCGTCTCGATCAGGATCCACCACCCACCCGGGCTCCCGTCCCCATCGTCGAGATCGAAGGGGCCGCCGATGTAGCGCGACAGCGCCGCCTGCACCCGATTGTGCTCCGGCAGGGCCCCCGGCAACGTGTGCACCACGCCAAACAGTACTTCCACCCGATCGTCCGAGGGCAGCGCCATCAGATCGGCGTAGGTCGCGAGTCTGCTCCGGGGGCCGTCGTCCACGCGCACAGCATAACCCTGCGCGGCCCCCGCGACCATACCACCTCCGAGCTACCGCGGACCCCGGCTCACTCGTCATCCCGCGGCGGCGTCGTCAGCACCTTCGCAACCAAGTAGATCGAGAACCCGCCGACCACGAGCCAGGTGATGATGAGCATGATCCATGCGCTGGTGGTCATGGCTTTTTGTTCCCTTCCTGGCGCTCATGCACGATGACGCGACCTTTCCAGGCCTTGCGCACGAGCAGGGCGATCAGCACGAACACGGTGATGAGGACGATGCGGGTGATGTCCTCGACGGCGACCTTGGTGATGCTGCCCCGGGCGTCGAACCAGCTCTGGGTCGCGCCGACGTGGAGGATCTTGCCGATGACGCTACCCGGGTCGAGGGGCCAGTGTCCGGCCCCGAACAGCGAGCCCACCGCGTCGCCCCATGACCCGATCGGCTTGATGAGCGCCCCCAGCAGGACCACGCCGATGAAGGCCGGGGTCACGTACTTGATGACGTACTTGAAGAAGTCAGGCAGTCGGAGGTCCGCGCCGCGCTGGATCTCGGCCCAGCCGCGGTCGATGCCGAAGACCCATCCGAAGATGATCACCTCGGCGAGGGCGAAGATAATCAGGGAGAAGGTGCCGGTCCAGAAGTCGAACTCGGCGAAGGTCCCGCCGGGGTACAGGATCACGCACATCATGCCCAGGACCAGGGTCGCCGTGCCGAACGCCGCGGCGGCGGGGCTGCGGCGGACCTTGAATTCGTCCTGCAGGAACGCGACGACGGGCTGGCCCATCGCCAGGGACGACGTGATGCCAGCGAAGAACAGCAGTCCGAACCACATTGCGCAGGCGATCGGTCCGAACGCGCCCCACTGGTGGAACAGGGTCGGCAGGGTGAGGAAGGCGAGGTCGAAGCCGCTGCCCTGGGCCGTCGCGGCCTGCACCAAGTTCAGCCCGAGGTACGCGGTGGCGATCGGGATGAGGATCGCGCTGCCGAGGATGACCTCGACGAACTCGTTGACGCTGCCCGCGGTGGTCGCGTTGAGGGCGATGTCGTCGCGCTCGCGCAGGTAGGCCGCGTAGCAGTGGATCGACCCCATGCCGACCGAGAGCGTGAAGAACACCTGGCCAGCGGCGGCGAGCCAGGTGCTCGGGTTCCACAGGCCCGAGGTCTGCGGTTGCCAGACGAAGTTGAGGCCGGCCAGCGGGCTCTCGATCACGCCCGGGTCACCGGGTCCGAGGGTCAGGCCGCGGATCGCCAGGACCATGCCGAACAGCAGCAGCAGCGGCATCCCGATCTTGGCCGCCAACTCGACGCCCTTCACCAGCCCGCGCGACAGGATGTACGTATTGAGCGCGAGCGTGGCGATGAACCAGCACGCGGCCTCGTACGGGATCGCGGTGATCGACGCGTTGGTGGTGCCGAGGTAATTGGGGAAAAACTCGGTCGCGGGCGTGCGCGTGAACGTGCCCGCCAGCGAGTGCCACACATACGCGAGCGTCCAGCTCTCGATGTAACAGTAGTACGCGGCGACCGTCAGGTTGGTGAACAGGCCGAACACGCCGACGTACTTGAGCCACGGCGACTTGCCCATGCGGGCGAACATACCGGGGGCCGAGTGGTGGCCATACTGACCGCCGTGGCGGCCGATCGCCCACTCGACCCACAGCAGCGGCAGGCCCATCAGCAGGAACGAGATGAGATACGGGATGAGGAACGCGCCGCCGCCGTTTTGCGCCGCCTGGGCCGGGAAGCGCAGGAAGTTCCCGAGGCCGACCGCGTTGCCGGCCACCGCCAGCACCAGGCCGACCCGCGTGCCCCAGCGCTCCTTCTTCGCCTCTGCAACCTCGGTCATCGCCGCCGAGGCTACCTGGACCGCGCGCGATGTCAACCGCGCACGTCCTCCATCACTTGTTCGCGTCGGGCTTGTGGGCGTCGGCGGCGACCTTGCGCATCCCGAGGAAGCCCTTGATCACGCTGCCCAGCTTCTTGCTGGCGACCCCGCGGAACACATTGAGCGCGTGGCTCAGCTTGTCCTTGTGGGGGAACCAGATCGGGTCGTAGTCGGCCTTGCCGCGGTCGACGAGGATCGCCTTGGTGTTCATGAAGCTCAGCAGGCCCTCGTCGCCGTGGTACCGGCCGATGCCGCTCGAGCGGATCCCGCCGAACGGCAGGCCCGGGTGGCCGACCGAGCTAAACACGTCGTTCACCATCACCTGGCCCGACTCGAGGCGCGACGCGATGCGCAGGCCCTTGTCGATGTCCTGCGTCCACACGCTACCCGCGAGCCCGAACTCGCTGGCGTTGGCGAGGCGGACCGCCTCCTCCTCGTCGCGCACGCGGATCACCGGCAGCACCGGGCCGAAGGTCTCCTCGCGGTAGATCTCCATGTCGGGGCGGATGTCCGTCAACAGTGTCGGCGGGAAGAACAGGCCCGGGCGGTCCAACCGCGTGCCGCCCGACAGCACCTTCGCTCCTGCCTGCTGGGCGGCCTCCACGTGGCGCTGCACCGTCTCCAGCTGCCTGGCGAAGGTCATCGGGCCCATGTCCGCCTGGTCATCGGGGCCGCCGATCTTGAGCCTGGCCAGCTTGCGCTTGACCAGCTCGACGAAGCGGTCGTGCACCGAGTCGACCACGAACACCCGCTCGACCGACACACAGGCCTGGCCGCAGTTGGCCATCGCGCCGAACACCGCGGCCTCGGCCGCGCGCTCGAGGTTCGCGTCGGCGCAGACGATGAACGCGTCCTTGCCCCCGAGCTCGAGCTCGACGGGGATCGGCTTCTCCGCCGCGGCCGCCATCACCTTGCGGCCGGTGACCACCGAGCCGGTGAAGAACAGCATGTCGACCTGCGCGCGGCACAGCGCCGCGCCGGTGCTGCCGTCGCCCTGCACGACCTCGACGACGCCGGGCGGGAGCCCGATGCGATTGAAGAAGTCCGCGACGACCTCACCCGAGATCGGCGTCACCTCCGAGGGCTTGAGCACCACGGTGTTGCCGCCGATCAGCGCCGAGATCATGGGCAGAACAGAAAGCTGGAACGGGAAATTCCACGGCGAAATAATCCCGACCACCCCGCGCGGGAAGTGCTCGATGTAGCTCGTCTTTCCCGGCAACGCGAGCGGCGTGCCGACCTTGCGGCGGGCCAGCAGCTTGGGCGCCCGCTTGAGGTAGTGGTCGAGGAACAGGGGGATCACCGCCAGCTCGAACATCAGCGCCTCGATGATCGGCTTGCCGGTGTCCGCCGAGATCTTGCGGGCGTAGGCGTCGCCGTGCTCGGCGAGCACGTGGCGACCGCGGTTGATCGCCTCGAGGCGGACCTCGAGCGGCGTGTCACGCCAGCCCGGGAACGCCGTCCGTGCGCGGGCCACCGCGGCGTCCACGGCGTCCTGGCCCGCGATCGCGTACTCCCCCATGCGCTCCCCGGTGACCGGGCTGTGCTTCTCGAACAAGCGGCTGGGGGACGGGGTGGACATCGTGGGGTCGGCGAGGGTCATGCAGGCGCTCCTTAAAGGCCGCCCGGACACTAGCAGGCCCGCAACAAATTTGGGCCTCCGACCCCGCGAACCCCCTTGCAGCGGGCCGACCTGGTACCATCCGCCCGGGCATGACGACGGGTTCACAGGACGAGCTTTATCGCCGCTACCTCGGGATCCTCGGCTGGGTCGGGGACCCCGGCCTGCACGAGCTGGTCAGCAGCCACCTGATCAAGGTGCCATACGAGAACGTGTCGACGCTCCTGCGCTCGGCCGAGCCGACCACCCCGACCACCCTGACCACCGCGACCACCCTGACCCCGATCGCGGAGTTCCTCGAGAACATCGCCGAGCGCGACCTCGGTGGTAACGGCTACTCGATCCCGATCCACTTCGCCTCGCTGTTGCAGTTCCTCGACTACGAGGTCGAGCTGCTCGGCGCCGACATCGGCGGGGTGCCACGGGCGCACGCGGTGTGCCGAGTTCGCTCTGAAGACATCGACTACCTGGTCGACATCGGCCACGGCGCCCCGTTCTACCAGCCGATCCCGCTCGACACCCTGCCGGTGCACGTGCCGCACGGCGACTATCAATACGTCATCGACCGCCACGTCTCCGGGCCGGGCGCGCTCGAGGTCACGACCCTGCGCACCGGCGGCGGCAAGGTCCAGAGCTACGTCGCCAAGCCGCCCGCGCTCGGCCCCGAGGGCTTCGCCTCCGCGATCGCCCAGACGCGCGAGACCAGCGCCCGGACCCTGCGCACGCTCCGGATCTCGCGCTTCTTCGCCTCGCGGGTGCTCGAGGTGTTCGACAACCACCTCGTCACCACCCACCACAACATCACCACGGTGACCACGATCCGCGACATCGAGGAGCTCGAGGTCATCGTCCGCGATCTGCTGCAACTCGTGCGCTGCCCGGTGCGCGAGGCGGTCGAGATCCTGCGCTCGCGTGGCGTCGACATCTTCGCCAACTCGGCCCCGCCGAGCCTCTGAAAAACAGCCGCGCCGCACGACGTCGCCCAGCGTGGCCCGATCGTCACCGATCGTCAGCCGGCGTCGACGACCACCTCGATGCAGCGCGCCGCGGCGTTGGCCCGCGATCGCGCGTCCTCGACGTTCTCTCCATATGTCAGCACGACTCCCATGCGGCGATACTTGCGAGTGTCCGACTTGGCGAACAATCGCACCCGCGCGCGCGGGTCCTGTAGCGCCCGCTCGAGCCCCAAGAACCGCGGATTATGCCCCGCGCGTTCGGCCAGGATCACCGCGGAGGCCCCCGGTGCGCGCTGGATGACCTTCACGATCGGCAGCCCGAGGATCGCACGCACGTGCAGCTCGAACTCGCTGAGGTCCTGCGTCGCCATCGTCACCATGCCGGTGTCGTGCGGTCGCGGGCTGACCTCGCTGAAGATCACGTCGTCGCCGACCAAAAAGAATTCGACGCCGAACAGGCCGAAGCCACCGAGCGCTTCGGTCACCTGCTCCGCCTGGGCGTGGGCCTTCGCCAGGGCGGCCGCCGGCATCGCGTGCGGCTGCCACGACTCCATGTAATCGCCGCGCTCCTGACGGTGGCCGATCGGCGGGCAGAACAGGGTGCCCTCCTTGCGGGTGCGGATCGTCAGCAGCGTGATCTCGCTGTCGAAGCGGACGAAGCCCTCGACGATGACGCGCGCCGACTTGCCGCGCGCGCCAGCCAGCGCATAGTCCCACGCGGTCGGTAGATCCGCGAGGTCGCGCAGCGTGCTCTGTCCCTTGCCCGAGCTCGACATCACCGGCTTGATCACGCAGGGTAGGCCGATCTTCGCGACCGCCTCCTCGACCTGCTCGAGCGTGTCGGCGAACGCGTAGGCGCTGGTCGGCAAGCCGAGGGTCTCGGCGGCGAGCCGGCGGATGCCCTCGCGGTCCATCGTCAGTCGCGTCGCGCGGGCGGTCGGGATCACCGTCCAGCCCTCGGCCTCGAGCTCGACCAGCGCGTCGGTGGCGATCGCCTCGACCTCGGGGACGATGAAGTGTGGTTTTTCGCGGCCGACCACCGCGCGCACGGCGTCGCGGTCCTGCATGTCGAACACGTGGCTGCGATGCGCCACCTGCATCGCTGGCGCGTCGCGGTAACGGTCGCAGGCGATCACCTCGATGCCGAGTCGCATCGCCTCGATCGCCACCTCGCGGCCGAGCTCACCGGAGCCGAGCAGCAAGATCCGCGTGGCCGAGGGGGAGAGAGAGGTTCCAAGTTCGAGGTCCATGTGCGCTCGCAGGATAGAGGTTCGGACGCGCGCACGGCAAGCCGCGGCCGCGCCCATGCGTCGCCCCGACCCTCGCGTCGCGCTGGTACACGTGACACAGCGCATGTCCGCCGGACCGGCCGCCCCGGCGCAGCTCACGCCAGCGCGCCAGCAGCGCCGGAATGTCGGCCGGGTCGTTCTGCCCGTCGCCGTCCAGTGTTGACGGGCGGTGCCAGAACAGCAGGTGCAGCCAGCGGTCGGCGGTGGACGGTGATTCGGCGACGGCGCGGGTGATGGCTGCGACGTTGGCGCGGGCATGGCGTTCGAGGACGGCGTCGTCGATGGCTTCGCCATGGCTCGCCGGAGTGCTGCAGCCACTGCATTGACCACTTCGCTGCGCGACAGGAAAAGGAAGCAGACGGCACGCTGACGACCTGCTTTCCGGGCCCGAGGGGACAGGGTTTTGTTGTTTGACGCCCGACCTGAAAGCCATAGAAGGTCGCATCTTTGCGATGCAGCACGGGCATGGGCGCGGTCGACATGCCGCGCTGCCGGCTGATGAGCCAAGCCCCGCACCGCCATTGCACCTTTGACCGTCCGGACTCGATATCGGCCATCGCTGCACGCACCACCGTCGCCAGCCGAATGCACCCGTTAAACTGAAAAGGTGGACTTGCCATTCGGGTCGCTGCAGCGTCCATCGCACTACACCGTCGCCGTGCGCGCGCTGTGCGATTACGCGGCCAGGCAGGGCGACCTGGACCTGCGCTTCTCGCCCTCGCCCACCTCGCAACAAGGCATTGCCGGCCACCAGAGCGTGGCGGCGCGGCGCGGCGCGGGCTATCAAGCCGAGGTCGCCGTCAGCGGCGAGTATCGGCATCTGAGCGTGCGCGGACGGGCCGATGGTGTCGATCTTGCGCACGCAAAGGTCGAGGAAATC
>ENA-OFCF01000878-OFCF01000878.1-metagenomes-genome-assembly--contig:-NODE-878-length-12514-cov-2.365118_pt1 | contig 12514 bp, 12 predicted proteins | sample MGYA00153387_OFCF01 | MGnify analysis MGYA00153387
CGACGAACGTCGGTTGTGGTGGTCGCCACGGTGTCGGGCGTAACAGGCAAGGTGGTGGTCGTCGTGGTCGACGGGTTGGTGGTCACCGTCGGGTCGGGAGCGTCAGTGGCGACCGTGATCTGCGTGGGCACCTCCGGGGCGGCCGACGTCGGATTCGCGAGCGTGACGGCTCCGAAGCCGGCTCCCAGTGCGGTGCCAGCAGCTGCAACCATTTTCCAGTTGATTCGGGTGGACTTCATGGTGTCGTTCTCGATTCTGTGTGCGGTCAGCAGACCCACAGGAGTGGGAAGTGATTGGGGGACATCATGTTGCGCAGGGCTGCGTGAGACCCCGATGAGTTGAATCTGAGAGTTCTCTCATGGTGAGGTGCTCTGCGCACTCCACGAGATCCGTGACGTTTCGTTCCCAACCGGGCGCCTGGAGTCGGAACGGACCCGTTGCCAGCCCGATGAGACAGGCTGCGATGTGCACGTCGAGTTGGTGGGCGTCGAAACGCCGGGTGGACTCGGACCGCACCATGTCGGCGTATGTGACGATCGTCGTCGTGTCCATGTCGGCGACAACCGTCCGGTACAGCAACCGTGCGATGAGATTGGCTCGATCATCGATCGCTGCGCCAGGGCCGGCGTCGTCGATGTCGAGAACACCCCTGATCATTCCGTCGACGATGATCAGTTGAGCCTCGTGCAGATCGCCGTGGATGATCGAGTCAGCGGGCGGAATCGGCGTCTGCTCGAAAATGGTCGCAAGGGCCTCGAGGCGAGAACGTTGTGCTGGTAGGGGCAGGACGCTGGCCAGCATGTGGGCATGAAGTGCACCGTCGGTGAGTTTCGACGGAACCGAACCTCCCGCGAGATCTGCTGCAGCAAAGCTGTCGGCGAGACGATCGAACTCGTCGGTGGTCGGCCACGCACCAGGCGCCCCTTTGACGAGTTGACGCAATGTCGGGCCGCGAAGCGGTTCGAGCACCAGCAGCCCGTTTGCCTCGTCGATCGTGTTCACGGCCGGGACCGCAACACCCGCAGCGAGCAGGCAGCCGTGGCGGTCTGCAATCGCTTGCGCAGTACTCGGCTCGACGACCTTGATGTACGCGTGTACGTGTTCGGATGGATCGCCGTTGCCCTCGACAACAGTCGACGACACCCTGATCACGGCCCGTTCGGTCGGGCGGTAGGCGACGATGTCCACGACGAGGTGCCGAGGGTCGAGATCGAGCAGCGATCCGACGCTCTCCGCCGACACGACTGCACCGAGGCCCCTCAGCGCAGGGTCGAACGGCCAGCGCCAGACGCCGACCTCGATGGGACCATCGCTCGTGTCGGCAGTGATGACCACGGTTCCCGGGTGGACACCCCACGCGGTCGACGATGCGACGAGGGTCTCACGTACCGACGGCTGCCCATCCCACGAGATCTGCGCCGAGTAGCGAACGATGACGTCGGATCCCGGCCGGAACTGGACGTGCACAGGGCGAACGTCCTCGATGCGCCCACCGGCTGCCTCGACCGGAAGGCGAAGCACGTCGACCGCCTGCTTGCCGACCAGATGCTGCGCCGCGGGCAACGTGGGGTCGACGACTCTCACGAAGCGAGTGTCAGGCGTCCGGATGATCGGATGATGAATCGAGGATGAGAATCCTCTCATCTACCGCCGGTCATCTACCGCCGGTCATCTACCGCCGGAGTCGGTAACCGGCTCCACGGACGGTTTCGATCGAATCGGTCCCGACCTTGTTGCGTAGGTAGCGGACGTACACATCGACGACGTTCGAGTTGGGGTCGAAGTCGTAGCCCCAGGCGCTCGACAACAACTCCATCCGCGACAGCACTCGCTCGGGATTGCGCATGAACGTCTCCAGCAGCGCGAATTCACGGGCAGTCAACTCGGTGTCCGTGCCCGAGACGCTGACGCGACGTGTACGCAGGTCGAGCGTGAGATCGCCGACGGCGAGCGTGGTTGCCACACCACCATCCTCGGAGGACACCTCATTTCGCAACCGCAGCCGAACTCGGGCGAGCAGTTCTTCGAATCTGAAGGGTTTGGCGACGTGATCGTCGGCTCCGTTGTCGAGAACACCAACCGTGTCGCTCAGCGCCGAACGTGCTGTCAACACGATGATCGGCAGCCGCTCGCCTCGGCCGCGGACCTGACGCAGCACCTCGTGCCCATCGACACCAGGAAGCCCGAGATCGAGAATCAGCATGTCGAACGACTCGTCGCGAGCCAAGGCAATCGCATCGGTTCCTGTGCCGACGGCGATCGTCGTGTACCCGTTGGCCTGCAGTCCCTTCTCGAGGAAACTGACTATTCTCTCCTCGTCTTCGGCGATCAGGATGCGGGTCATGGCAGATCCTCGGTTCGGGTCATCGTGCGTCGGGCGGGCTGTGGGGCCGGCTCGGTGCTGATCGTGTAGCGGTGACTCCCTGCGTCCGGAGAGACGGGAATCTCGATGGTGAAGGTCGCGCCGACTCCTGGCGTGGAGTCGACGGTCACGGTGCCGCCGTGGGCGGTGGCGATCGCAGCGACGATCGGCAGGCCCATCCCGGTTCCGCCGATGCTCCGGCTGTGCGAGCCGGCGACGTACAGATCGAACACGTCGTGCTGCACGTCGGGATCGACGCCGGTTCCCGTGTCGCGGACCCAACACCGCATCAGGCCCGCCTCGAACGCCATGCCGATGCCGATCTCGTCGCCCGGCTGGGTGTGCCGCACGGCATTCTCGGCGAGGTTGAGCAGCGCCTGGGTGATGCGCTGCTCATCGAGCGAGACGATGCCGGCACCACGCTCGTCGAGTATCCACGAGCGATCGGCGAGACCGGTGGCTTTGGCGAGGAGGGTGTCGGCGAGCAGATCGACGTCGACCGGAGCGACGCGCAAGAAGTCGGGCCGTTCCGCCTGGGCCAGCACGAGCAGGTCATCGACGTAGCGGTTCATCCGGGCAAGTTCGTCGCTCACGAGCGCGACGGTCGCCTCACGGTCGGCGGGATCGTCGCCGAGTACGTCGATGTGACCTTGGATGATCGTGATCGGTGTTCGGAGTTCATGGGCGACACCGTCGAGGAACTGGCGTTGCGTGTCGAAGCCGGTTTCGAGACGCGACATCATGGCGTTGAAGGTCGCGGACAGTTCGGCCACCTCGTCTGCGCCCTCGACAGGGATTCGAGCCGAGAGGTCATCCTCGCCGATCGATCGGGCGAGCCCGGTCAGCTGTCGGATCGGGCGGACGACTCGCGATGCGATCGTCAACGCAACCAGTGCCGAGATGACGAGCACGACGAGTCCGACGATCAAGAGAATGTGAAAGACCTCGTCGAGATCAGAGCGGCCTGCGGCCGTGAACGCTGCGGCGACGAACGTGGCCGGTTCGTCGCCGACTCGGACCGGGAGGATCAGCAGTCGTGCCGGTCCGACGTCTGTTTGTACCGTGCGGAACGTGCTCGACTCGATCTCGCTCCAGGACGCAGCGAGATCGGCGTCGGCGAGGAGGTCGATCGGAGCGTCGAAGCTCAGTTTGAACGGCTTGGCGTCGATGAGCGTGTAGAAGGCAGCGTCGTCACCTGGGAGGACCTGTCGGAGATGCGCTTCGAAGAGTTCGCTGGCGTCGGCGAACGGACTGCCGTCGACCGGGTCTCCCTCGGTGATCACCTGCTGGAATTGGTCGACCTCGGCAGCCAGACGATTGTCCACGTCGTTGTCGAAGCGGGCGGAGAGGGCCCCTCGCGCCACGATGGCGGTGACGACCAGAGCGACGGTGACGAGCACGACGTAGCCCACCACGATGCGAACACGAATCGAGCGTGCTCGTGAACGCCAGGTCGTCGACATGACCGCAGTCTGCACCGTGCCCGTGCATCTGGTGTGCGCAGTAGTCTGTCGGTATGGCAAAAACGACTGTCCAACGCCTCGTCGATGCTGGTGTCGAGTTCTCCGACATTTCGCGTAAGCAGGCAGAATCCATCGTGAAGTCGCTCGTCAAGACGGGCGAAGTCCGTCGAGCCGACACCGAAAAGGCCGTTCAGACCCTGCTCGAACGGGGTCGTGAGACCTCCGATCGGGTGAGCGACAACGTCCAGCGCGAGGTGTCCAAGCAGATGACCTGGCTGTCCGAGCGTTTCGATGAACTCGAAGACCGCTTCGAGGACCTGGCCGAGAAGATCGCTGATCGCGTCAAGCACGACATCGATGCAGCCCAGGACACGCCAGCTGCGAAGGCTCCGGCGAAGAAGGCTCCGGCGAAGAAGGCTTCCGCCAAGAAAGCCGCCGCCAAGAAGGCTCCTGCCAAGAAGGCTCCAGCGAAGCGCAAGGCTGCTGCGAAGAAGGCTCCGGCGAGGAAGCGAGCGCCCGAACTCCCGCCACCGGAAGAGCCTGCTTGAAGATTGTTTGAATAACAACATCGGGGCTGAATTCCCCGGTTTCATGAACTTCACTGAGGCCGTTGCCGTGCCCGAGCCCTCTTTCCGCTTTTCCCGTCTGCTCGTCCCCGGCTAGCGTCTCCGCCGTGGACCCAATCGAAAAAGCGAACTCACTCATCGAGGCCCTGCCCTACCTGCAAGCCTTCCGCGGGATGACCTTCGTCATCAAGATGGGCGGCTCGGCGATGGAGGATCCGGACTTGGTCGCCCGCGTCATGCGGGACATTGTTTTTCTGGAGGTCGCCGGCATCAATCCCATCGTCGTGCACGGCGGCGGCAAGGCGATTTCCGCAGCGATGGAAGCGGCCGGACTCGAGGCGAAATTCGTCGGCGGCTTCCGCGTCACGACGGATGAGGCCATCGAAATCGTCGCCCGCGTGCTGTCGGAGGAAATCAACCCCGGCCTCGTCCGCATGATCCGTGGCTTCGGCGGCAAAGCCGTCGGCATCCCGGGAAATGACGTTTTCCTGGGTGAGAAAATCAAAGGCACTGATCCGGACGGCAAGCGCATCGACATCGGCCGCGTCGGCGAGGTGGTCGGCTGTCAGCTCGCGCACATGGAGGCCGCGCAGCAGGCCGGCATCGTTCCCGTGATTTCCCCGCTTGCGGCCGAGCTTGCGACCGGTCGCCCGCTCAATATCAATGCGGACCTTGCTGCCGCTGCTCTCGCCAAGGAGCTCCGTGTGGCTAAACTCGTGTATCTCTCCGACGTGCCAGGGCTGCTGGCCGATCCCAAGGACCCTGCCAGCCTGATCAAAACCGTCACGCGCCAGGAGGCGGATGCGCTGATCGCAGACGGCACGATTTCCGGCGGCATGATTCCGAAAATCCGTAGCGCCGTGGATGCTCTCAACGCCGGCGTCCGCAAGGTCCACTTCGTTGATGGCCGTCTGCCCCACGCCTTGCTGCTGGAAATTTTCACCGACGGCGGCATCGGCACCGAGGTGGTGAGGTGATACGAAAAAAGCCCGCTACGGCAGGGCCGTGGCGGGCTTTGGAGAAAGCCTTGATGAGTTACTTGTTCCAGGTGATTACGTCGTCCCCGATTTTTCTACCTGAACTAAAGTCAGCTCCTTCGCTCCAGACGGCAACCTTGCGACCATTGAGCTGGGGATCCGAGAAGCCCGTCCGATTGGGAGTTAATTTCTCGTCATAATCGCCGTCCAACCTCACCTTGTAAGGTCCGCCCCATGGATCGTATAGCCCTTCTGGAGCTCCGGCAGTGCTGTAAATCAGGCCATTGGAGCCGCCAGTTCCTTTCTTTTTCCCTTCCTTGACACTCAGGAACTTGACTGCGCGGGTGTTCAATACGGTTCCAGTCGTTGCTTCCGCGCCAAGCAGAACTCTCAGCAGGGTCACTCCGGCCGGGCCTGTTTCCACGGTGGTATCGGAGGTGATGTTATCAACAGGCGCACTCCCGTATTCGGTGTAGAAATTATTCACTGCGGACTCCAATGCCGAGCAGGACGCCAGAGCCGTCGTTTTCTTGGCTTTCTGAATCGCAGCGTTGCCCGCAGCGAATCCGGCACCGGCGAGCACGGCGATGATCGCGATGACGACGAGCAACTCGACCAGGGTGAAGCCGTCCTTACGGCAGGATATTGGGTTTTTCATGACAGGATTGAGGTTGGATTTCACGATCACAAAGTTAACGCGAGCTTCGGCCGGTTGACAATGCCTCAATCGCAATGGCACGTACATGATAAATACGGAGTCCGCCCTCCTGATCGAGTCCACTCCTTTGCCGTTGCAGGACGGACGGTCACATTGCAAGTTTTCTCCATGCCCGGCCAGAATTTGCGAGACTCCATCCTCGAAGCCCTCCGCTCCGCAAACGGCCACCCGCTTTCCAAGTCCCAGCTCGCCCGCGGCTTGAAACTGCCGGGGCCACGCGTCTCGGAGCTGCGCGAGGCATTGGACGCGATGGCGAAGGAAGGCGTCATCACGGAAGGCAAGAAGGCGACCTACCAACTCCCGTCCGTGCCGAAGAACCAGCTCACCGGCACCCTGAAATTTCACCCGAAGGGCCACGCGTTCTTTTTCCCCGACCTGACCGACGAGCACAATCTCGCCAGCGGCGTCGATTTCACCGTCCACTCGCGGATCCTGGTAAATCGCCGCGACGTGGGCACCTCGCTGGATGGCGACCGCGTGCAGGTCTCACTGGTCAAACCGGTCGCAAGGCCGTTTCGCACGCGTAGCGAACTGCTGCCGGACGCGCCGGATGAGATCAAGGGGAAGGTCGAGCAGGTGCTGGTCCGCCGCTCCGGGCGGCTGGTCGGGATCTACCGGAAGAAGGGGAATTTCGGTTGGGTGGATTGCGATGACAAGGCGATCGAGGGCCGCATCGACGTCATCGGGGACAATACAGCAATGCCGGGGCAGCTCGTCGTGGTGGATCTGGAGGAGTGGAAAGACCGCACTGCCGACCCTCGCGGCCGGGTCATCGAGGTGCTCGGCTGGCCGGGCGATCCGGGCGTGGACATCATTTCCGTGATCCACCGCTTCGGCCTGCGAACTTCATTTCCCGAGAATGTGCTGGCTGAGGCGCGCGGCGTGCCGGAAGCACCGGATGCGGCGGAAATCAAACGCCGCCAGGATTGGCGGGACAAGCTCGTCATCACCATCGACCCGGCGGACGCCAAGGACCACGACGACGCGATCTGGCTGGAGAAAACCGCGCGCGGCTGGACGCTGGCGGTGCACATCGCGGATGTTTCCCACTACATCAAGCCCGGCAGCCCGATGGACCAGGAAGCCGTGGAGCGCGGAAACTCCACCTACCTCGTGGACCGCGTGCTGCCGATGCTGCCGACTGAACTCAGCAACGGCATCTGCTCGCTCAAGCCGGACGTGGACCGGCTCACGAAGTGCGCGATGATGGAAATTTCCGAGGATGGCGAGCTCAAGCGGACGAAGTTCTTCGACGCGGTGATCCATAGCCGGGCCAAGCTTTCTTATGAGCAGGCGCAGGCGATCCTCGACGGCAAGCCGGCGCCGGAGGGCTCGGAAAAGGCGCTCGCCGGCATGGTCAAGGAAGGCTGGGCACTCGCTTCCGCGATGCGGCGGCGGCGCTTCGCACAGGGCGCGCTGGACCTGGAGATGCCGGAAATTAAGATTCGCCTCGACGAGCAGGGCCGGGCGGAAGTCGCGGATCCGGTCATCCACACCGAGAGCCACCAGCTGGTCGAGGAATGCATGCTCGCCGCGAATGAGGCCGTCGCGAAAATCCTGCGCGAGCGGATGAAGCCGGCGATCTATCGAATCCACGATGACCCCGATCCTTCGCGGCTGCTCGACTACACCGAGACCGCCAAGGCCCACGGCTACCGCCCCGGCGACCTCACGAACCGCTCGCACATCCAGAAGCTGCTGGACGACTCCAAGGGCAGCCCGGAGGAGCACGTCATCAAGCTGGGACTGTTGAAAAGCCTCAAACGCGCTGCCTACGCCGCCGAGCCGGTCGGGCACTATGGCCTGGCGAAGACGGACTACTGCCATTTCACCAGCCCCATCCGGCGCTACGCGGATCTCATCGTCCACCGGGCGCTGCAGCCGCTGCTGGAGAACCCGCCGAAGCCCTGTGACATAACTGCATCGCAGGCGGATCTGCGCGAGATTTCCCGCCACATTTCCGATACCGAGCGCACCTCCTCGGATGCGGAGAACGAGACCAAGCAGATCAAGCTGCTGGAATACCTCGACCGTGTCGCCAGCGCGGAGAAGCCACCCATTTTCGACGGGCTCATCACCGACGTCCGGCCGATGGGTCTGATGGTGGAAATCCCCGACATGGGCGTGCGCGGCGTGGTCAAGCGCGAGGATCTGCCGGAAGGCCGCTGGCGCTTCGAATCCCAGCGCATGGCCTGGGTTTCCATGGACGGAAACGTCATCCAGCTCGGCATGCGCATCCCGCTACGGGTCATCAACATCGATTTCGACAAGCGCTTCGTGGACTTCGCGGTGGCAGGGAAGCCGACCAGCGAGGGCACCCACGTTACCCCGAAGCGTCCGGTGGTCGCGAAAAAACAAGGCAAGCCACATACCAAACCCGCTGGCAAGGCCGGGCCCGCCGTGACCCGCAGCCGTTATCACGAAGCGAACGTGACCAAGTCGAAGCGGCGTAAGCGGAAGTGACGCAAACCCGTTCCCCGGATCCTGAAAATGGGCGGATTGACCCTTCATCTGAAGCAAGATACTTTTTAAATATGCATGCCATTGAGTTCACCACCGAATTGAGCGGCTCACGGACGTTGCCCATTCCGCCGGAGATTGCCGATCAGCTTCCCAAGACCGGCAGGGCACGCATCATCGTTCTGACCGACGAATTGACCGGAGATGCCGAATGGCGTTTGGGCGCTTACCAGCAGTTCCTTCGCGATGACTCGTCGGAGGACGCCATCTATGACTCCTGCCGTTGATGTTCGGTGAGGTGTTCATTTGTCAGTTTCCGTTCACATCGGGAATCGCTAGCAAGATTCGTCCAGCACTTGTGCTTTTCGACCTCCAGCAAGGTGCCGTCATCTGCCGGATCACCTCGGTTAGTCACACCGGGACGTTTGATGTCACGCTCATGGACTGGGAGGCGGCCGGGCTGCTGAAGCCTTCGGTTGCTCGTTTGGATCGACTTGTCACCGCTGAGAAGACCTTTTTACTGCGGAGTCTTGGTGTCCTGAGTCCCTCGGATTTGGCGGCCGTCCGCAGCGTATGGAACTCGAATATGAGGCTATGACCGAACCTACGTCGCCTGTGAACGGTCTTGCCTGCCGGGCTGCGCTTGGATATTTCCCATCCACCATTTCCTAAACACACCATGCGCCACCTCATCCCCATCCTGCTCGCTCCCCTTGCATTCGCCCACCCGGAGCCCGGCGTTAAGCCCGGGGACGAACCCCATCAAGCCGTTAAAACCGGTAACGGAGCCTGGTCCTACGAGGCCGTGCCTCACTGGGGCGAACTGCCGGACGGGAAGATCATCGGCCCGACCCACGGCGGGGTAGTGGTCGATGACGAGACGGGGCTGATTTATGTTTCCACGGACTCGGAGTTGTCGGTGCTCGTCTATCAGCCGGACGGGAAACTGGTGAAAACCATCGCCCCCGAGTGCCGCGGTTTCCATGCCATGGCGATCCGCAAGGAAGACGGCAGGACGGTGCTTTACGGAGCGCAGCTCAACAGCAACCAGCCGCCGTTGCGCGTTTGCAAGATCGATACCGGCGGGAAGATCCTGTTGGAAATTCCCAATGCCAGCACCGGTGAAATTCCCGGCGGCTGGGAAGGGCTCACGGCGGTGACCGTGGCCCCGGACGGCAGTATCTTCGCCGCCACCGGCTACGGCGCGAATATCGTCCACAAGTTTGATGCCACCGGAAAGCTGCTGAAATCCTTCGGCAAGAAGGGGACAGAGGAGCAAGATTTCGACACCCCGCATGGACTTGCCATCGACACCCGCTTTGGCGAGCCGCGACTGCTGGTGGCGGACCGCGCGAAAAACCGGCTCCTGCACTTCGACCTCGAGGGCAATTGGATCGGCATTCACGCCAGCAACCTCCGTCTGCCGTGCGCCATCAGCCTCCATGGTGACCATCTCGCGGTCGCGGAACTCAAGGCCCGCGTCACCATCATCGACAAGACTGGCACGCCCGTCGCCTTCCTCGGCGACAATCCGGACACCACGCAGTGGGCGAGCTTCAGCGTGCCGCCCGAGGCGATGCGACTGGGTATTTTCACCGCCCCGCACGGTCTTAGCTTTGACAAGACCGGGAACCTCTATGTCCAGGATTGGAACAAGACCGGCCGGGTGACGAAGCTGACCAAGCTTTGATCGGAACCCGCCGGCGCGGCGAAATTTCCCGGTAAGATCCCGGGGATTTCCGGTAATATCTGTGAAACCCATGCCGAGCCGCCCTCTAGATCCCCAGGAAAACCTGATCTCGCTGATCACGCGGCATCAGGCGGCGCTGCACGGTTACATCCTTTCCCTGTGGCCGGATCAGGCGAAGGCGGACGACGTCCTGCAGGAGACCAATCTCATCCTGTGGCGCAAGGCCGCTGAGTATGATCAAGCGCTACCCTTCATGCCCTGGGCCTGCCGGATTGCTTATTTCCAGGTCAAGGCCGCGCGCCGCGACGCCGCCCGGGATCGTCATGTGTTTGATCCCGAGCTGCTCGATCTCTTAGCCGCCGAGGACGACACGGATTTGGAAACCACCACGGCGCTGGATCACGCGCTGCACGACTGCCTGGCCGAATTGCCCGCGGACAAGCGCGACTTGATCCTCCACCGGTATCGGGCGGACTCGTCGGTCAACGAGATGGCCGCCACCCGCAAGCTCAGCCCCGGGGCGCTCTCGGTGCAGCTCCACCGGATCCGTCAGATGCTGGAAAGCTGTGTGCGGGGGAAATTGAACGAAGGGCTGCCGTCATGAGACGCCTCGACGAACTGCTTCAGCCGCTTTTCGACGGCCAGCTCACTGCCAGCGAGGCGGAAGAGCTGAATACGCTTCTGAAATCCTCCCGTGAGGCCCGCGTCGACTATCGACGCAGTTTGCGCCTTCATGGCGCGCTCATCCGCCACCGGCGCACGAAGGGGGTCGTGCCAGAGCCGAAAAAGGTCGGGCGGGTAAATTTCCGGAGGGTCGCGGTCATGCTGGCGGTGGCCGCGTGCGTGGCGCTGGGTGGATTTTTCAATAGGGATTTCCGTCAGCCCGCCGCCAGGCTCAGTGGCAGCACCGCTGCGGTGTGGATCGGTAATCTCGATACAACCCGCCTGCAGGAGCCGATGAATCTGGTGCGTGGATTTGCCGAGGTCACCTATCGGAATGGCGTCAAGGTCATCCTCGAAGGTCCCTGCCATTTCCAAGTGACTTCGGGCTCGTCGATGAAAGTCACCCACGGCCGCGCGACGGTGAAGGTGCCGCCAGAAATTGATGGCTTCCACCTGGACAGCCCGGCCGGTCGGATCACGGATCTGGGCACCGAGTTCGGTGTCGCCGTCGGGTCCGGCAGCGAGGGGCCGGTGATTTTGACGGAGGTCTTCGACGGGGAGATCGAAATCCCCGCTGAGCGCACGCCGCGCAAGCGGTTGCTGTCCGGCGAAGCGCTCGCCATCGTCCGTGCCACCGGCGGGACAAAGCTCATACCTACCCTCGGCGACTACCAAGTCGATCTGGCCGATTCCGCACGGAAGCTTCCCGAGAGTTCCGTCACCGCGCCATCTGGGAATCTCGCCCTGGGCAAACCCGTCAGCAGCCCGGGCCATTATGCGAAGCAGCACGGCAACACCTTCCCCGCTCCGAGTCTAACCGACGGTCGCCTGAATGACGGCGGCTCGCCCGGTGACTGGTCATTCTGGCTTGCGCCAAATGACGAGAGCGGCGAGTTCACCTTGGATCTACTTGAAGTCCATGAAATCGGCCGCATCGACCTTCAAAACACCCGCAATCGCACTTATGGCGACCGTGGATTTCGCGAGATCCAGGTGCTGGTGTCTGACGACGGGATGGAGTTCCGCGAAATTTTTACCGCGGAACTCGCGCGCATTCCCGAGCTGCCCGTGCCGGGTGTCGATTTCCCGTTTGAGTCATTCCCGGTCGCTCCCGTCCGAGCCCGCTTCGTGAAGGTGGTCGGGCTGAGCCACCACCGCCATCCCGACCGCCCGCCAGCCGATCCGAACCACGGCGGCGGACTCAATGAAATCCGAATTTTCGCCCCATGAAATTGATCGCATGCCTCGCCCTTTTCGCCGTCATCCCGCTCGCCGCCGCGGAGGACAGCACGCCGCCGCTGCCCAAGCAGGTTTCCTTCAATGCGCACATCCGGCCGATTTTCTCGAACACCTGCTTCGCCTGCCATGGCTTCGATGAAAAAACCCGCGAGGCGGGTCTGCGGTTGGATACGCCGGAAGGCGGCTATGCCAAGCTCAAGGAATCCGAGGGCCACGCCATCGTCCCCGGCAAGCCGGACCAGAGCGTGATCATCCAGCGGATCTTCTCCACCGATGCCGAGGACGTGATGCCGCCGAAGGATTTCCACAAAGATCTCACCGGCCATCAGAAATCCCTGATCCGCGAGTGGGTCCGGCAGGGCGCGAAATACGAGGA
>ENA-OFCF01000879-OFCF01000879.1-metagenomes-genome-assembly--contig:-NODE-879-length-12495-cov-3.308199_pt1 | contig 12495 bp, 14 predicted proteins | sample MGYA00153387_OFCF01 | MGnify analysis MGYA00153387
ATTCCCTCCAGTCCGTTTTCAAATTCAACAAGTTCACCGTACTGCACGTTCGAGAGCCCGAAAACTCGAGCAATCCCGTCTCCTACCTGAAGTACTGTTCCTACTTCATTCAAAGTCGCACCTGATTCAAAACCAGATAGTTGTTTTTTTAATATTGCTGTAATTTCAGCTGGTTTAATTTCGGCCATTTTGATATATCTTTAATGGAATTTTAATTACTAAACTCTTTTTTTAATTCACTTAATTTATTTGACACAGAAGCGTTGTACTGCTGATCGCCAATTCGCAGGATAAATCCTCCAATGATTGATGGATCTATTGTATGCTCAATTTTTATTTTTTTGCTCGAAAATGTCGCAATTTTTAGCAATAACATAGCTTCTAACTCGGGAGTCATTGCAGTTGCAGTAGTAACTTTTGCTATTTCAATACCGTTACTTTCATCAAATAATTTCTTGTATTGCTGTGCTACATTTTCAAGTATTTCAAATCTTTTATTTTCAAAAAGCAACTGAAATAAACCGTTTGTTTCATTTTGAACATTTGAAAATATTTCGGATAATGCGGATTTTTTAACACCAATCTTAATAATCGGGTTTATTAAAAAGTCTCTTAATTCTGCGCTAGCAGCAATAGCATCTGCAATTACCAACATATCGTCGTTAACGCTTGTTGCCTTTCCGGATGTTTGAGCAATATCTAAAATTGCTTTTGCATATCTAATTGCCGCTCTTGACATAATGATTAATTTAATTTTATATCTGCTAACATTTTCTCGACCAATTTTGATTGAGAATCTTTGTTAGACAATTCGTCTCTTAATATTTTTTCTGCAATTTGTAAAGAGATAGATCCTACCTGATTTTTCAATTCTGCCATTGCTGCATTTTTTTCATTTTCAATTGCAGATTTTGCTTGACCAATCATTTTTTCTCCAACAGACTGAGCTTCTGTTTTGGCATCGTTAATCATTTTTTCTCTAATTTCTCTGGCATCTTTAATGAGCAAATCTCTTTCTGCTCTGGCGTCTGCTAATAATTTTTCATTATCCGATTTCAGGTTTTGCATTTCTTTTTTTGCGTTTTCAGCAGAAAGCAAAGCACTTTTGATACCTTCTTCTCTTTCATTTACTGCATCAAGAATTGGTTTCCAAGCGAATTTTTTTAACAAAAAAATTAATCCAACAAAAATTACTAATTGCCAAATGAATAATCCGAATGAAAAATCGTCTATTAATTTTCCCATATTACTTTTAAGTTTTTAAAATTAAAATAAACAATAGCTACAACCAACCGTTGCAACTATTGTTCTGATTGTTCTATTTCGCAAACAAAGCTGCGAAACCAATACCTTCAATAAGAGCTGCTGCGATAATCATAGCGGTCTGGATTTTTCCTGAAGCTTCTGGTTGACGAGCAATGGCTTCCATGGCTGAACCACCAATTCTACCAATACCTAAACCCGCTCCGATTACAATTAATCCTGCTCCAACAATTTCTGGAATTTGCATAATATATAAATTAAAAATTAAAAATTCTGTTTAAAATTCTAAAAAAAGCGTCATTTTCATTAATGATGTGCTTCTTCATGATGGTGTTCTTCGTTTCCTGCCCCAAAATACAATGAGGTTAGCATTGTAAAAATATAAGCTTGCAAAAACGCAACCAGTATTTCCAGTATAGATAGAAAAAAAGCTAATAATAATGATAGCGGACTTCCTATCCAGCTTCTGAAGGCAAACATTAGTGCAATAATGCTCATTAAAACAACGTGCCCTGCGAGCATATTGGCATATAAACGAATCATTAAAGAAAATGGCTTTATTATTGTTCCCAATAATTCAATCAATGCCAAAAACGGTTTTAAAGGAAGTGGTACTCCGGGCATCCAGAGCATGTGGCTCCAGTAATGTTTGTTGGCTGAAAAAGTTGTAATTAAATAGGTAATGATGGCAAGTGAAAATGTTATTGCAATATTCCCTGTAATATTAAACCCAAATGGTGTTAAACCTAATAAGTTGAGAAAGAAAATAAAGAAAAAAACTGTTAATAAATAACTCATGTATTTTTTGTAGTTTTTTTCACCAATATTTGGAATTGCCATTTCATCTCTGATATATAAAACTAATGGCTCGAAAATTCTTCCAATTCCGGTAGCAATTCCGCGGTTCTTAGAATACGATTTCGCTAAACTAGTAAACATAAAAAACATTAAAGCCGCTACACCAATTATTCCCAGTACACTTTTTGTTATTGATAAATCTAATGGTTTTATGTTCGATGGATGTCCGTGTTCGATATTTAATTTTCCAGAAACGTCTGTTTTGTATATTCTTTCGTGATGTAAAACATAAAAATTTCCGTTATTTTCCGCAACTTCTTCACCATTATGAAATTTTGACGATGAAAATATTTGAAATCCGTTATCCCATAAAATTATTGGCAACGGAAAACCATAATGTTCATTAGTTGCTTCATTAGCGCTAATATTAAAGCTATGAGAATCTAAAAGGTGATGATTGATAAATTCCTTGATTTTTGCTTTTTTATCATTTGGCGCTGCAACACCATCTGTCTTATTAGTTTTATCTTTGGGTTGAACTACTTCAGACTGACTTGGGTTATTTGTTGAGTTTGCCACAATTAACTGCGGCATTAAGGCAATTAACATTGCAATGAAAAAATGAAGTGGTTTTATTGAAATCACCATAACTGAATTTTACTTGTATTTTAAAGCCTAAAAAATTTTGTGCAAAAATACAATTTATATTAACATGTCAGGTAGTTAAGAAAAAAAAATAATCAATTTTACAGAAATTTTTATGATTTACTGCTTTTTATTTAATAATCTGACCGTTATTAACGTTTCAATTGCTAAAAACAGGATAAATGATGCAAAAAAACTTATTTTTTCAAAAAATAAATAAGGATGATTATTGTGGTTTATTTTATAGAGAAAAATGCAAGCAATTCCAATTTTTAGCATTGTTAATAGCATAAAACAGTTGCCAACATAATCCAGATTTTTAGTTTTGACAAAAATCAAAAAAGCAATAATTAATAGCGAACAACTGCCAAATAAAAAATAAATCTGAAAAACAGGATAGTAAAACCGGGCTTGCTGGATTTCATTTAAATAGTAACCTAGCGAAAGATAGTGTATTGCGCAAAACAGTATTGAAAAAAATAAGACTGATAGTAAAGGTTTAAATAAAAAAACATTCATAAAACTACTTTTCTGATTCATTTATCTTTTTTAATTGTCGGTTTAAGTTAATAAATGCAATTATCACACCAACCACAATAAAAGATTTTAAAAAAAAGTTATATTCATTAATAAATTGATTGTCCAGCCACTTTCCTGCATAAGAAAACAAAAAAATAACCATTCCCATTTGAATCGGAATGTTGATTAACTGGAGCCATTTATTGCTGGTTTTCTTCGGATTTGGGTTTTTCATCATTCGCGATTTGAGTTTTTAGATTGGGCTTCATGACACAACTTGCACTAAATTCTGCACCTGGTTCAACAGACAATTTGCCACAAATAACTTCGCCATGAATGACAGCTTTCGATTTGATGTTTAAAATATCAATTACCTGAATTTTTCCTTCAAAAAAACCTTCAATGTCTGCATTTTTGCAAACTATATCGCCTTTAACGCTTCCTGCCGGACCAATCACGATTTTTCCTTTACATGAAAAGTTGCCAGTTAATTTTCCGTCCAGTCTAAAATCTGCAAGCGAAATTATATTGCCGACAATTGTTGTTCCTTCTACTATTCTGTTGGTTTTGCCAAGAAGATCGGTATATGATTTAGGCTTTTTGTCAAACATATTAGTCTTTTTTCTTTGGTAATGTTTGCATTTCAACAGGACTTGAAGCATTCATCAATGGTTTTGGATCGTCTGAAGTGTCTAATTTATTCAAACTTGGAGGCAATTTTGAACCTTTTTGATTTTTTAACGGAATTTCATCATTAACCGGAACAGCTTTGGATTCAGGCACATAGGCTTTTTGAGCAACGGGATCTGATTTTGCAGTAATCAGATATTCAGCTAAATTTTTCTTGATCTGAACAATTTTATAATTTTCGTTTGATATAGGAATGGCAAATTCAGAAATTTTATAATCTTTATAATCTTTTAAAATCGTTGCAATATCTTTCGCGTTTGTATCAGATTTTGCACCATGAATCACCATGAAACTTTCGGTCATAGTATAAATATCTTGCGAAAAATAAAGTTTTTCGACAGTGCGCTCTTCACTAAATTTCCTGATTTTATTTACAATTGGCTGCAATTTTGTGCTGTCGGCGGAAGTATATTTATAGATAATTTTCCAACTATCGGGTTTGATGTCATAAAATTTTAGTTTTTCAAGAATCGGAATGTCTTTTTGTATTAATTTTTCGGCTTCTTTGCCTTCCAAAACGTCTGGATAACTTAAAGCTACATAATTTAACGCAGTTTTAAATTCGTTTAAACCTTTAAGTTTTCCGATTACATTGGCTTTTAATAGTTCTAATTTCGGAACAATTTCTTCGCCAGTTAGCTGATTAATAGCTTTTGAGGTTTGATCTAAAACCTTGAAATACCTCCTTTGAAGGTACAAATTATATAATTTTTCATAAATAACGTCTGGTTCTTCTACAAATTGCTCGTTGCTTGTATTAAAATTGTTTAAAATTTGTGCATATCTTGAATTTGGATATTTCAGAATAATGCTTTTCTTCATCGCCAAAGCTTTGTCATTATTAATAATCTCATAAATTTTGAACAAATTATACATCGCCGGAAGAATTAATCGTTCTTCAGGATTCATGTTCAAAAGACTTTCCAATTTGCTGGCAGCAAGTTCATATTCTTTAAATTTTTCTTTATAAATCACACCTAACTGATAGTAGGCAAAATTGCGCTCACGCGACAAACTATCTACTGCTTTTACAGATTTTGGCAATTGATTGATATAAAAAGAAGCGTTATATTTTGGATTTTCTTCAGCAATTTCTTTTATTTCTGTTTTTTCTTCCACAATTAATTCGGGTTCATCACTGCCGGAATTGGCTCCTTTTACTTGATCCATCGACAATCTCCAGTTGCTTTTATAAGCTCTGGAACCCCATTTTTTCTTAAATTCTATTTTGCCAAATGCCACAGTTTGCGGATTATAAAAATAAAAACTTCCCGTACTAGCGGTTTTCGGACCAAAAGCTGGAGCTGTAATTGTTTTTGAATCTGCATCTCTTGATTTTTGAATCGACCCATTCGGATTACTAAAATCTACATTATCATTATCTGATTTTAATAAGTTTCTGGATTTATCAGCTTCTTTTTTTGCCAATTCCGCTTTTGCTAAATCTATCTTTTTTAATTTTAGAATGTAATTATCATAAAAACCGATTTTATCTGAACCCGAAAGCGACAGAACATTTAAAATACTATCGTTTCGTTGGGCAACTCCTTCAAATTTAATGACATCTGCAAGATTTTCGCGTTTCTTTTTATAATAATTATATTCTTTTGTTCTGATTTTTAATCCAACCAGAGTGCTGTCATAATATTGACCTGCAGTTTGGTATTTTGCTTTGTCAAAATAAATTTTAGCTAATTTTTTGTAATTGGAAGTTACCAAATATTCGTCTTGCGTTTTAACTTTTAGCGATTTGTTAAAATTCAAAATAGCTGGATTGGGTTTGTTTCTCTGGTCATAAAACAAACCAATTTGATAAAACAACTGATCCTTAAAAGGTTTGTTTTCGCGGTCTGCCAAAAGGGCTTCCATAGTTTTTAAATACAACAAAGTGTCGCCTTTTTCAAAATCAAATTGTTGGGCAATTTTTGCACTTGCGTGTATGGAATACGATTTTGGTGATTTCCGTTTCATGTCCACAATGTTCTGGAATGCAATTTTGGCACTGTCTTTTTGGTTCAATTCTTCAAATAATTGCCCTTTTATGTATAAATATCTTGCTTTTTCTTCATTAATTTTTGTGAATTTTTTTGCTGTTTTGATGTAAACAATTGCACTATCCTTTGCTCCAAGATTCAAAAAAGCTTGTGATAATGTGGCATTTGCATCTGCAAAAATCTGGTCTTTAAGTTTAATGTCTTTCAGCAGGTTTTTCAAATTTTTTACGGCTAAAGCGTCATTTTCAAGACGCATATTTGTTTTTTCTCGCCAGATTTTAGCCAAAAAAATCTTGTCGCTGTCTGGATATTTGTCCAAAATATAATTGAAAGCCTCAAGCGCCGGAATAAATCTTTGTTCATAATATCGGGCTTCACCAAGGTTGAGATAGGCTTCATCAACCTGAGAATTTCTTTCTTTTCCATCAATATTCATGGAGCGTTTTTGAATTGCTTTTGTCGCTTTTTCTTCTGCACGGTCAAAATTGGCGTTCTTGCTTTTGCGACCTGGCAATGTGTTTTCTTCAATTACGGACAATCTTTCGACAGGAAGAATTTCCCAAAAATTGTCTGAATATTGCGATTTTAAATCAAAAACACCTTTTTCGAGTGCTACGTCGCTGTGATAAAGCACATTGAACTTTGTGTTCAGAGACTGAAAATTTCGGTTAACCCACTTGTTTTTTTTGGTAGAACAAGCCATTATAAACACTAATAAAAGGGCTACAATTGTATATTTATTTTGAATAATTTTCAAGGTAAAAACGATTTTAGAAATAACGCTGTTTTGTTGCTATTCGTATAATAACTTGTAAAAATACGTTTCTTTTTGAAATATCGAAAATTTTTGAATGTTTTTGGGATAAATATTGGGTGACAGAATGGATTTTAAAATAGATTAAATTTTTAAAATCTTAAAAAATTTTATTTTTTTATACTTAAACAGAATAATCTAAACGCAATACAAAAAATAAAATAAGTAACGTCGGCAACGCGATAAACAAATGCTTCTTTAAATCCTATTCTGAAAATATGATATAAATGATAAATCATTATGATTATAACAAATTTAAAACACTATAAAAAAGATGTCATTTTCAGACTTACAAAATAATCCAAAATTTCTACTTTCTTGATGGCTTTAATTTTTAAAACAAATGTTTTAAACCGCAAAAAATTCCTCTAATTCTTTCAGAGTTTCTTCAGAAGTCTGAATGTCTTTTACAATTTCGCCTTTGCTTAAAGCTACAATTCTGTTTGAAACCTCTACTGTGTGCAATAAATCATGGCTTGAAACCAAAACCGTTACGTTGGGATTATCGGCTAAATCTTTTATGATTTTTTTGAGTCTGAATTGTGTTGTTGGATCTAAATTTGCAAAAGGTTCATCAAGAATCACTACTTCCGGGTTACCAATTAGTGTAGCGATTATTCCAATTTTCTTTTGATTTCCTTTTGAAAAATCACGAATATATTTTTTTCCGTTAAGGATATCGCCATTAAAAAATTCTTCATGTTTTGCCAATAAAGCATCGACATCGGCTTTGTTTTGATTGCGTAAATCTCCAATAAAATAAAAATATTCTTCCGGCGTCAAGTAGCCAATCAAAAAACTTTCGTCGAGAAAAGATGCTGTAAATGGTTTCCAGTTTTCGGATGTATTTACTTGTACATTGTTGTTGTTAATGTGCCCTGTTGAGGGCTGAATCAAATCTAACAATAAGCTAAAAAAAGTGGTTTTTCCTGCTCCGTTGTTGCCAACAAGTCCAAAACTTTCGCCTTTTTTGATTTCTAAATTGTCGATTTTTAAAACCGTAGTTCCGTTGTATGTTTTTGAAAGATTAGTTGCCTGTATCATTTTTGAATTTACTTTTAAAATTTTGATTTTTGATTTTTATTTAACCTTTCTGCTTGTAGGCATCAATAGTTTTGTATTTTTCTGTTTTATAAACTTTTTCGATTATGCTAAACATTTTATTTCTGAATGCAAAACCCAAAACGCCTGCAATAGCAACCAAAGCCAGTCCGGTGTTAGCATTAAAAATATATAAACCAACGGCATAAAGCAGCACGGGCAACAATAATTTTGGAAGCGAAATAAGCATAGTTTGAATATTAAATGCTTTTTTGTCGCCAAATGCACCTTTGGATGCTCCCAAATCTACTGGCGTTTTTGTATATGCTCCAGCATAAAGCACCAAATGAGAATTGACACCAATATTGTAAATTGCTGCAACAACTATGGTCAAATAAACTTCCCAACCCATGAATAAATAGAATGAAGCCGCAATTGTCGAGATACAAGTTGCAATCACAATCAACCACCATTTTGAGGTAAGATAATTGCGATATGGAATGTTTTGAGTCATCATTAAAGGATAATAAGCACTATCCCAACTCGGCACAAATTGACCAAAAGTAAACAAGAATCCGCCAGAAACAAAAATACCTGCAAAAATTTTCATTACTTCTGCCTGACCCATTCCTTTACTAAAAAAAAGCAATCCGTAAAACAAAAATATCACGCTCATTAACACCGTTGTTTTTGAACGTTTATTGCGTTTTATAAGTTTGATGTCGTTTTTGATAAATGTGCCTAAAGTCCCAAATTGATTAAGCCAGGTTAAATCTTCGGTTTTCGCAATTTCGTGTTTGGAAGCCAATCCTGCATCAAGATACAAATCGTTTTTGAAGTAATTGAATGTAAAATTATATAAAAAAATTAGCGCTATAACTGGAATTAAAAAAGCCCATTTAGTGTTGAAAAATGCTCCAAAAACATTTATAGAATAATCGGTAATATTAAAAAATCCATAATATTGACTTGCGACCAAACCCAGAACAACAACTACAAAACCATAAAAAACAGCATCTTTGTTGTTCAAAATTATATTCAAATAATTGTTAATATAAATTAACGAAAACATCGACAAATGCCACAACAAAACCGAAACCACATCATAACCATCAATCAATAACAGGATTGTGAGCGGCAAAAACAAAAACGAGTGCGAAATATTAAAGAATGAAAGTGCGGTTTTTCCTAAAGAAAAATGAACAATTGTTGCTTTTTTGAATGGCATATTCAACAACGGTCGAATGTTGAGAATTGGAATTTTTTGCATAAAAAATCGAATCGCTAAATCGCCTAAAATATAATAAACAATATACTTATTGATTTGAACCAGCGGATCTAAATTGAATTTTTTTAGAGCATAAAAACCTGCAACACCAGCCGACAGTAAACCAAGAAGATAAATTGCGCCAACTATAGACAGAATAATTTTTATGGCAACATTGGTTTTGAAAGAAGCAGATCTGGAGAACTGTTTCCACTCGAGATAAAGAAATTTTTTAACCATTAGGCTTAGTTTTGGGGTTTGCTGTTATAAGTGGTCAAAAATAATAAAAAGTTACAAATTTTCAAATTTATTTTCCAATAAGGATAATTAGAAAATGAAGAACGATGTAAAAAAAGTAATGTTTTAAGTTAAAAAGTAACAATTACGGTAAAAAAGTAATCGTTTTAATTAAATTTTAAATTGGTTATATTTGCAACATAAAACAAAACGATATGTCCATTTTATTTAAAAATATTTTTATAAGTTTATTTTTACTTTTTTACGTCAATAGCTTTTCGCAACAAAATGAGTACTTACTGCAATTTAAAACAGCAAAAGAGTTGCATCAATTTTTAAGTTATTCTAAAAATTCTATTCCTTTAGTAAGCGCACATCGTGGCGGACCAACGAAAGGATTTCCAGAAAATTGTACGCCAACTTTTTCTAATTCCATAAAATACAATCCGACGATAATTGAAACCGATATTGCATCAAGCAAAGATTCGGTTTTGGTAATGATGCACGACAATTCATTAGATCGCACCACGACAGGAACAGGACCAATAAATAATTACACTTATAAAGAATTACAGCAATTGTTTTTAGAAGACAACTATGGGAATCAAACTACTTTTACAATTGAAACTTTAGACGAAGTTTTAAGATGGGGAAAAGATAAAGTAATTTACACACTTGATGTTAAAAAAGGTGTTCCGATGAGGATGATTGTAGACGCTGTTAGACGCAATAAAGCAGAGGCCTATTCTGTTATTATTACTTATAACGCCAATCAAGCAGCCGAAGTAGCAAAACTGGCGCCTGATTTGATGATTTCAGTTTCAGCACGAAAAAAAGAAGACATAGAACGTATGGAAAATATCGGCGTTAAAGCCGATAAAATGATTGCGTTTGTTGGCACTTCGGAGCCAAAACCAGAAATGTATCAATATTTGCAAAGCCGAAACATAGCAAGTATTTTGGGAACAATGGGCAATATAGACAAAAGTGCTGTCGCTCAAGGCGATAGTTTGTATTACAAATTGATAGAAAACGGAGCAAATATCCTTTCGTCGGACAGAGCTGTTGAGGCAGGAATTCAATTAACAAAATTTGCCGCGGACAAGAAATTGAAATCAAAACATATTAAAATCAGAAAAATATAACTTGGTTGTATACCGCTTCCGTTTACTCAAACTTATATTCAGGATAACTTAAATTTAAAAATTCTTGAGATTTTGAAGGAATTGTGAATACAATTATGTAAAAAAAGATAAAACTAACAACAATAGCGATACTTGCTACAATTCGAATATAAAGATTATCGAGGTTATTAATCTTTAAGATAAATTGCCAAGCTAAGAAAAAAAGACCCATTGAACTGCCGACATTACGAATCATTTCTTCTAAAAACCATTTTTTGCTATTACTTTTTTGTCTTATTTTTATTGATTTTCTATGTTGAATAAATTGATAAATCATTATAATAATTTGAGGTACAATAAATATTACAAGAATATTATGATTAATAAAAGGTAACGAAAACAACCAAAAAAGTAACATTCCAATCGAAAAAGTAACAATTGTGTTCGAAATAGTAAAGAAATCTTTAAAATTTTGCCAAATAAAACGATTGTGAATTTTAGTCATTGCTTTTTGTTTTTTTTCAATAACATCTTGAAAACCAAAAATTCCAAATTTTTTGAATTCAGAATTCAAGGCTTGATCAAAAGTTAATTTTAAATTTTCTTGCCATTGTCTTTCGATTGCATTTGCCAAATGATCTACTAATTCTAGCTGTAAATCGTAGTATTCGACATAATGTTGACGAGTGAAAACGAAAAGTTTTTCGATTTGTTGGGGAGAAAGTTTCATAATTTAGCTTTAGAGAATGAGGAAATAAATTTGAAATGTTTGAAAGCCATTTGTAATATTAGAAATCCAAAAATTATTATCGCAATAGAATAAAATAATACTAGCACTTTTCCAAAATCGGAAAATTCGAATCTTTTGAAGCGAAAATCATTCAGGAATATTGGAACCATCGAAAGCGGAATCAAAATAAAATATCGGCTGAACATATAACTATAAGAGGTTTTAATTCTTGTGGTTTTAATCCATAAAAAAGCAATAATAAATGTGGAGAAAAGCGTATAGCACAAAAATTGCTTAACACTATTGAAATTATTATAAATTAATTGTTCCTGATTATTTAATTTAAAAACCCATAACAAAAAGACTATAAAAAACGAAATCGTAAGAGATTGAAAAATAATTTTTCTTGCGTTTTTCTCCCATTGTTTCATAACTATTTTAGGCGCAGTTACATTTGGTGAAACCCAAAAAAAGCCGCTTTTGGGTTGTAATTCTCCTTTCCAATTTTCAAAAGTAATTTTCAATGCAATTTCAAAATCTAGTTCTTTCTCAGGCATCAAAACTTCAATTTCAGAAGCAATATGATCCGTAAGTTCTAATTTTAAATCTTCGAATATTAAGCCATTTGAAATTAAAATTTTTTCAATTTGACTGATTTGTTCAGTAGTTAGTTTATGATTTTCCATATTTAACAGGTATGGGCAATTTAATACAAAGTTTAAAAAGCTAGTTTTGGGTTAATTACGTTTTGCATATTCTGAATAAAATTTTCTAATTCGGTCAAACGGTTTGCATTTTCTTTTTGGCCTGTTTTTGTCAACTTGTAGTATTTTCGCAAACGATTGTCTACTTTTTCGACCTCAACCTCTAGCCAGCCTTCTGATTCCAATTTGTGTAAAGCAGGATATAAAGCGCCTTCAGTAATTTTTAATTCGCCGTTGGTCAATAATTTTACTTTTTGAGTAATTTCATAACCATACATTTTTTCATGCTCACTCAGAAGCTTAAGCAAAATCGTAGTAAGAGATCCTTTGAATAACTGGTTAGATTGTTTCACAATTCAAATATACATAAGAATCTTATGTATAAAATTATTTTATTTTTTCTGTTTCATTGATATATATTAAAATCGGAAAATGACTAACCTTTTATAAACTAATTTTGCATTCTAAAATAATGTAATGGCTTACAGTTCTCTTGAAGAATGTTTACTCGATCTTGAAAAAAACGGACAGCTGATCCGCATAAAAGAAGAGGTTGATCCATATCTTGAAATGGCTTCAATACATTTAAGAGTATTTGCGGCAGGTGGACCCGCAATTTTATTTGAAAAAGTAAAGGGTTCAAAATTTAGAGCAGCATCCAATATTTTC
>ENA-OFCF01000880-OFCF01000880.1-metagenomes-genome-assembly--contig:-NODE-880-length-12486-cov-5.646931_pt1 | contig 12486 bp, 10 predicted proteins | sample MGYA00153387_OFCF01 | MGnify analysis MGYA00153387
AGATCGGGTAATTACCAAGAAGTCGTGCTGGGTAATTGACAGGAGAACAGTTCATCATTCTTGCAAATTCAAAGCAAAACACCTATGAAATTAGCTTACGTCACAGCCTACGATGCTAGTAAACTACAGGGAGGGAATGAGTGGTCTGGAACAGGCTACTACATTGCCCAGGCACTCAAGCATCAGGGAATTCCATTAGATTATATCGGGCCACTGAGTGAACCATTTGGTGTAAATGGCATTCAGAAGGCAAAACGTCTTTACCATAAGTTGGTGGCTCGTAAAAACTACCAAACCGATCCAAATCCGGTGCGACTAAGATCGTATGCCAATCAGATCCGGGATAAACTCGCTCGCTCGCCGACACAATTAGATATTGTGTTTAGTGCTACCGTCAATCCCATCGCTTATCTGGAATGTCGTCAGCCGATTGTTTTTTGGGGAGATGCTACTGGTGCTGGCTTGATCGATTTTTATCCTCAGTATGATAACCTCTGTCAGGAATCACTCGATAATTGGCACATGATGGAAAAGCTAGCTCTAGAAAAGTGTAGATTGGCAATTTATGCTTCCGACTGGGCAGCCCAGACGGCAATAGAGTATTATGATGCCGATCCAAATAAGGTAAAGGTGATCCCCTTTGGGGCAAACATCGATCGTCTAAGCACATTTGATGAGATTAAAGAGCTAATTAAAGCTAGACCTGCTCATCAATGTAAGCTGTTATTTTTGGGGGTTGATTGGTACCGAAAGGGGGGAGATATTGCCCTCAAGGTGGCTGAAGAACTTAATAATTTAGGCTTAGATACTGAATTAACAATTGTTGGCTGTCAACCAATCATCGAAGGTACTATACCTAGCTTTGTCAAATCATTAGGCTATATTAATAAATCTAGTAGTGGTGGCAAAGACAAAATCGAGCGACTGATTGCCGAATCTCACTTTCTAATTGTGCCTTCTAGGGCAGAATGCTATGGGGTTGTCTTTTGTGAAGCCAACTCACTTGGCGTACCTTGCCTCTCGACTAAAGTTGGTGGCATACCCAGCATCATCAAATCTAATATTAATGGTCAACTATTCGATCCAGAGCATTATGTTGCCGAATGCTGTAATTACATCATTAACTTATTCGCAACCGAGCGGGATTACCAAAACTTAGCATTATCTGCTTTCCATGAATATGAATCACGGCTCAATTGGACAGTTGCCGGTCAAAGAGTTAAAGAGTTACTAGAGACAATTTGCTAAATCTAAATATTAAAAATGAAACTAAAAATTTTTGCAGATCGAAGTTATCTCCCAAATAACCTGCCAACTACACTCAAATATGTACCGATCCTCATCCCTTTCTGGGGAGAAATCCCAGAAGATCCCAAGCATTTTAAAGCTGGACGGTTTGACAAGTTTTTAGATCGCGGTCAGACCTCGATCGAGATGACCGATCTGGTAGCAGCCGATCTGGTGATTTTTCCCGCCCATTGGCATTTGATTAAAGAGAACCCAGCGGCTTATCAATTGGCGATGCAGTTGTTAGAAAATGCAAAAATAGCCAAGAAACCAGTGGCGATCTTTTCGCAGGGGGATTGGAATAGCGATGAAAACATCGATAATACGTTAATTTTTTATACCTCATCTTTCCAATCTACCCGAAAGCTAAATGAATTTGCGATGCCCGAATGGACTTCGGATTTTGTCGCCGATAATTTTGGCGGTCAGATTGCTGTCCGTGAAAAACAGACTAAGCCCAAAGTTGGCTTTTGTGGTTATGCACCACCGTTGGGAATTCCATTTGGCTTAAAAAAACTCAAAGGATATTTACGGATGGGCGGAGATATGTTGGGCCTAACCGAAAAGTTCTACCACAAAAATGGTCATACCGATCGAGTATTAGCTCTATCAAATTTATCAAAGAATGCTGGGATAGAAACTAACTTTGCGATCAGAGGCAATTTTGCTTTTTCGAGTCAAGCATTGGCAGCAGATCCTATCGACCCAGAAAAAATAGCTAGACAACTCCGGCTAGAATTTTGTCGAAACATCATTGAAAGTGATTATGTGGTTTGCTGTAGTGGTTATGAGAACTATTCAATTCGCTTTTATGAAACTCTTAGCATGGGTCGAATTCCAATTCTGCTCAATACAGATTGTGTTTTACCGTATGATTTCGCGATCGATTGGAAAAAATATTGTGTGTGGGTAGAGAAGAATGAACTCAATTCGATTGCTGACAAGGTAATTGATTTTCATCGTAAACTTTCAGCTCAAGATTTTATCGATTTACAACATGAATGTCGCCGAGTTTGGGAGGAATGGATATCGCCAGAAGGCTTCTTTAATAACTTTTATCGACACCTAGAAAAAGTATCTCAATCATGATGTTATCCCCATTACTACCAAATGCTGAAAAAGAACTGCTTGTCAGTATTATTATCAACAACTATAACTACGATCGCTTTCTGAAAGAGGCGATCGACAGTGCTTTAAATCAAACTTGTCCTCATACGGAAGTCATTGTTGTCGATGATGGCTCTACAGACAAATCTCGCGAGATTATTGCTGAGTATGGCGATCTCATCTTGCCAATTTTACAACCAAATGGCAAACAGGCAGCCGCTTTCAATAGTGGCTTTGCCAGTAGTAAAGGAGATATCATCATCTTTTTGGATTCAGATGATTATCTCTTGCCACACGCAATTGAGCGAATTATCTCTAGTTGGAGTCCCGAACTTGCCAAGGTGCATTATCGGTTGGCGGTAGTAGATATAGTCGGTAAATCGTTGGGCTACTCATCACCACAGGGCACATCACCACTGGCTCAAGGAGAGGTGTGGAAGAGTATTTTGGATCGAGGTGGTTATGTGAGTACGCCAACCAGTGGCAATGCTCTAAATCGCCATGCGCTAGAGAAGCTGTTCCCGATCCCCGAGGCATACAAGCTCACGGCGGATGATTATCTATCATATCAGGTGCCTTTTTATGGCAATGTGGCAGCGATCGATGAACCGTTGGGTGCCTACCGGATTCATGATTCCAATCAGTGGGCATTATCCACGGTGACAGCAGCCAAATTTCAGCGATTTGTGCGGCACGATCTCCAAAATTTTGGCTTGATTGTTCAGAAAGCTGAAGAATTTGGTTATGAGTGCCCATCGGACTTGGAGCAACGATCGATCGGTCGCTTATGGTCGCGAATTATCTCCTTGCGGCTCGATCCTAAAGCACATCCACGCGCTGACGATCGCGCCCTAAATTTAATTTATTGTGGCATTCGATCGCTCTGGAAATACTCAGAATTTAATTGGCAAAAACGGCTATTTTATAGTCTGTGGTTTCTCTGGGTGGGTTTATTACCATTACCTGTAGCGAAACCAGCGATCTCCTGGTTGTACGCACCACAACAGCGACCGAAATTCGTCGATTGGACTGTTAATAAAATCCGATTATCGACTAAATAAACCGATGTTACCAATCTCAGCACCCCACTCCCTCCCCACCAAACAAGCCAATCGAGCATTAAGAATTTGAATCAAACTCTCGATCTTAATTTACCTGGAGACTCGACATCAGCCGATCGTCCGCTGCGGGTATTATTCATCAGTCATGCTTATGTGGTCGGCGTCAATCAAGGCAAACTCAACGAGATCGCCGCAACTGGCAAAGTCGTAGTTGGCTTGCTGGCTCCTAGCAACTGGAGATCTCCAGAATGGAATCGCCAATTACCGCTAGAGCGACCCTATCCCAACCTGCACATCTACTCAGCTCCAGTAGTATTTTCCGGTCGGGGTGGCGCGCACATGTACGCACCGTGGTCGATCGTCCAAGCGATAAATGACTTCAAACCAGATCTGATCCAGATCGAAGAAGAAGTTTTTTCGCTGAGTACATTTGAAGTAGCCATCTGGAGCCGGATCTCAGGCGTTCCGCTAGTCGTCTTCGGCTGGGAAAATCTCGAACGTCGCTTACCCCTGGCGCGGTGGTGGACTTGTCAATTTGTTTTGAATACCGTCAAAGCGATCGTCCCTGGCAATCAGGACGGAGCCAACATGATGAGAAGTTGGGGCTATCAGGGCATACTAGAGGTGATGCCCCAAATGGGAGTAGATCCTGATTTTTTTAGTCCAGTACCGTCAGAGATCGCCGCAAATCCCAGCGAGTCGAGATCTGGCGATCGCCCGTTCAATATCGGTTATGTGGGGCGGTTGGCTCGCTCGAAGGGAATCGACTTAATTTTTGCCGCCGTACATCAGTTGCGAGCGCAGGGACTAAACTGTCAAATTACCATTTGTGGTTCTGGTGGGGACGAGCAGATGCTCAGAGACGAGGCTGATAAACAGCAGATCGCTGAGGCGATCGTCTGGCGGGGTGCCGTGCGACACGAAGCAGTCCCAGCGGAAATGGCCGCCTTTGATGTTTTGGTGTTGCCTTCTAGGACAACACCCGACTGGAAGGAGCAATTCGGGCACGTATCGATCGAGGCTATGGCTATGGGGATTCCGGCAATTGGCTCCTCTTCAGGCGAAATTCCCAATGTCATCGGTCGATCGGATCTGGTATTTCAGGAAGAAGATGTTGATGGTTTGGCAACAATTTTAGCACGCGCGATCTCCAATCCTGAGTGGCGGCAGGAGGTCAGCCAATATGGGCTTCAAAGAGTCCGCCAACATTACACCCACGCACGGATTGCAGATCGACTAATTAATTTATGGCATGAAGTGCTAAATTAAATCATTTGCAGATCTTAAATTCGATCGGATCGCTCTATCTCTGAATACATGGATTGGTTTAACTAAATAGTGAGGAGTTGTATGAAAGTTGTTATCGTCCGTCGAGTCCGAGGCTCCACCGCAAGTATCGATATCTATGCTGATAATTTAGCCAGTGCCCTCAGAACTGTTCGACCCGAATGGACGATCGTCGAAGTCGAGCCAACTCCCTGGAATAGCCCCGACAAGCTCTGGATGTCGGGATCGGGTCTGCGTAAATATCATGAGTGCTATTGGCGATATCCACGGGCAGTCAGCAAAATGGAAGCGGATATCTTTCATATTGTCGATCACACCGATGCTCATATCGCCCGTCGGCTCCGCCGCACGGGACAATCGGCGGTGGTAACCTGTCACGATTTAGTGCAAGCGATCCAGCCAGAGCGACAGTCGCGTTTTCCTGCGCTCAGTCTGGCTGTATGGCGATATGCAGTTACAGGTATGCGTGAGGCAAACCATGTCATTGCCGTTTCATCTAATACGGCCAAAGATATCCATAAATTATTGAACATCCCATCGGAGTGCATTACTGTCGCACTTAATGGCGTCGGGCCAGAATTTCGAGTGCTGTCTCCAGCAGCGGTTGTGTCTTTACGCCAGCAGTACACCCCTTCACCCGAAACCATTTGTCTGCTGAATGTTGGCGGCACCAGTCAACGAAAAAATATCTCGACCGTCCTCAAAGTGGTAGCAAGTTTGCGCGATCGAGGATTTCCGATTTGCTTGTGGAAAACGGGTGCTCAATTCACACCACAACAACAGGCTTTCATTGCAGAGCATCAGATCGATCGACAGATCGTTCACTTGGGCAGCCCGGATAAAGAAACATTAGTCAGCCTTTATAATGCGGCTGATATCTTGCTATCTCCGTCTCTTTATGAAGGATTTGGTCTGACTGTTGTCGAAGCGATGGCTTGTGGAACTCCAGTGATTACTTCCAATGTTTCTTCATTACCAGAAGTTATAGGAACCGCTGCGATTGCCCTCGAACCAACCGATGTCGAGGGCATAGTCAGTGCGGTAATTAATTTAAAAACAGACCCCGATAGGTACAAATTCTTCAGTAATGAAGGCTTGAATCGATCGAATTTTTTTAAATGGGAAACAACTGCCGAACGAGTAGCCAATGTATATGAAAAAGTCTTAACCTCTCATCAATCAAGGTCAGGCAAATATGACTAATTCAGAACCATTAATCAGAGCGATCTCCATCCTCGTCGATACGCGTTGGATCGGTGCTCATGGGATCGGACGTTTTGCCCATGAGGTAACTAATCGGCTCCAAAATGTGATTTCTCTACCGTGCAGCCTAGCCCCATATCCTTTTCATCGGTTAGATATTCCTTGGATAAGTTGGTTATTATTGCGTTATCGTCCGAGTGTTTACTTTAGCCCTGGCTTTAATCCGCCGATTTGGAGTCCAGTCCCATTTGTATTTACTATTCACGATCTGATCTTTCTTCATTTCCCAGAAGAAGCTAGTTCTCTCATGCAACCCTACTTTAATTGGGTAGTCAAAAGTGCGGCTCGCCGTGCCTATCGAGTTCTGACAGTCTCTGAATTTTCCAAACGAGAAATTGTGAAATGGGCAAATTTACCTGAAGAAAAAGTAGTCGTAGTTAGTAATGGTGTCGGAGCCGAGTTTACCCCTGATGGATCTCGACACGATCCCGGCTACCCTTATTTATTGTATGTTGGCAATCGATGTCCCCATAAGAATTTAGCTCGGATGCTCTTAGCCTTTTCGCTGGTAAAGATGACAGAGACTCGGCTAGTGCTGTCTGGCAATCCAGATCGCGAGATTATGAGCCAAATCGAAGATTTAAATTTGGCAGATAGAGTTGTATTTACAGGCTTCATCCCAGATGCCGAGCTGCCTGGTTATTATCGGGGCGCAATTGGCTCGATCTTTGTATCCTTGTACGAAGGTTTTGGGTTACCGCCACTGGAAGCTATGGCTTGCGGGATTCCTGTCCTTACGTCTAACGTATCGTCCTTACCGGAAGTGGTGGGAGATGCGGCAATCTTGGTAAATCCATTAGATGTAGATGAAATAGCACGCGGTATGGAGCAAATTATTAACGATCGAAATTTACGAGCGGATTTATCTTTAAGGGGGATAGAACAGGCCAAGAAATTTAGTTGGGATCGGACAGCTCAGTTAACTCAAGCTATTTTAGACGATGCTAGGAGTATGAAATATGTAAAATCATAAATTATCCAGTCTAGATTTTATAAAATCGATCGAAAAAAGTAATTAAGCTCATGAAAAAACTCAATTTAGGTTGCGGCACGGATATTCGGAAAGATTATATAAATGTAGATTGTGTAGGTCTTGCTGGCGTAGATATCGTCCACGATCTCACATCACTGCCGCTTCCATTTGATAACGAAACCTTTGATGAGGTTTTGTGTCAAGACGTTTTAGAGCATTTCGCCTTGTACCCGTACTTAAAGATATTCATCGGATTTTGAAGCCTGGAGGAAAACTTTATATTCAAGTTCCTCACTTCACGTCTCAAGATGCTTATGCAGATCCTACCCATCAACGGTTTTTTTCTATTCATACATTTCATTACTTTATCGATAGCGACCCACGGTCTTATTATTTTGATTTTCATTTTTCAAGCATTGAGGATATTTCGATTAGCTTTCTCAAAATGTCCAGCCAGTTCTACAACCATCCAATTGAAAGATTAGTTAATTACAATAAAAAAACTCAAAATTACTATGAAAAGTCACCGATGAGAATGTTTCCGGCGTGGAATTTAAATGTAGTCTTAGTCAAATAGAAAAGCCAGGTGAAAATATTTCTTTATCTCAAACATTTTCCAGCCAATTTAGAAAAAATAAATGACGGAACCAGTAAGGCTGTTCATGGACTTGCCACTGGTTTGGTAGCTTGTGGTATTGAAGTAATTGTGATCTGTGAAGGCGCACAGATAGATAGTTTAGTTAAAACCTCCGTAGGATATTATCTGGCGTCATTTGCAAGTGAAAATACCAAGCCTGCTTTTAAACTTTCTTCAAATTTAGAAAAATATATTGCTAGTATTACCGAGGCCGATTGCTGTCTATTTATTTTAAATGGTATTTTTCATCTGAGTGTTTATGCTCTATCTCGCTTGCTAAGGAAGCATTCACTCCCTTATATTGTCGCTCCTCACGATCCATATCATCCCACAATTTTTCATAAGAATGCTCACTTAAAATGGCCTTATTGGTATCTATTTGAACGGCGGATGTTGTGCCAAGCGTGTGCAGTTCAAGTGTTAGATAAACGCCACGCTCGATGGTTGCAACGGCTGGGAATAAAAACTCCAACGATCGAAGTGCCTAACGGTTTTTCGGCATCAGATGTGCATCCAGAGTCAGATTTGAGTTGGAATACCGATCGAGTACCAGAATTTTTATTTTTAGGACGTTTAGATGCATATAACAAAGGACTCGATATTTTACTCGATGCAGTTGCTCGGTTCGATCGGGGATCTGAGTGGAAACTGACAATTCAAGGGCCAGATTGGGGCGATCGAGCAAAATTAGAAGCGCAAGTCGTTCGGCTCAACTTAGCAGATCGGGTAACTTTTCTCAAACCAGATTACAGTCTATCCCCTTCTTCAATCATTGCAAATTATGATATCTTCTGCATTACTTCTCGCTTTGAAGGATTTAGCTTATCTGCGCTAGAAGCGATGTTAGCCGGACGGGTGTTGCTAGTTTCAGAAATTGCGGGGATTGCCCCTTATGTGGCAGCGAGTGGCTGTGGTGTTGTGGTGCAACCCGAATTAGCCTCAATTGAGGCTGGCGCGATCGAGTTGTTACAGCAGCGATCGCGATGGCCCGAAATGGGATTGAGCGGTAGAGACTACGTACTCAAACATTTACAGTGGAATTCGATCGCGGCGCGCGCGCTGGAACAATACGAATATCTACTCAATTAAAACCGTTCAAATTTCATCATTTATCTATTCAATAACATTGTGAATTATTTACAATCAGCTTGTCAAAAGTTTTTAAGAAAAGGTACCGACTTATGAAAATTCTGATGTCTGCATATGCTTGCGAACCTGGCGTGGGTTCTGAACGCGGAGTCGGTTGGAATGTAGCGATCGAAGCTGCTAAATATCATGAAGTTTGGGTATTAACCCGTCCGGATGAGAGCAAAGCAGCAATTGAAGCTCACTTAAAATCCGATCTGATTCCCAATCTACACTTTGTTTATTTTACCTTACCATTCTGGCAAGATAGTTTGCGCTGGGGACAGTCGGGTGCGATGCAACTTCACTACTATCTGTGGCAAATTCAAGCATATTTTGTCGCCCTCGAATTGCATCGCGAACAGCAGTTCGATCTGGCGCATCATGTTACCTTTGTTAAGTATTCTAGTCCCAGTTTCTTATCATTTTTACCCATCCCCTTGATTTGGGGGCCAGTCGGCGGCGGTGAGTCCGCACCGCTGCCATTTTGGGCAGACTTTAGCATTAAAAATAAAATTTATGAGATCTTACGCTGGACGTGGCGATCGATCGGCGAGCTAGATCCCTTTGCACGGCACACCGCCAGATCGAGTGCGATCGCCTACGTGACGACCGAAGATACTGCCAGCCGCGTCCGCTCTATGGGCGCACAAGAAGTCGAAATCGCACCAGAAACAGGCATGTCGCCCCAAGATCTCGATCTACTCGCCCAGTGTCCGCCACCGACTGGCTCCCCGGTGAGATTTATCGGCATTGCGCGACTATTGCACTGGAAAGGCTTTCATTTGGGATTGCGCGCCTTCGCCCAAGCAAATCTACCCGATGCCGAATATTGGCTCCTCGGCGAAGGGCCAGAACTCGCACGGCTGGAGGCATTGGCCGTGAAATTAGGCATTGCCGATCGCGTGAAATTGTGGGGGTTGCAGCCTAGAGCCGATGTACTGCTCAAATTAGGCCAATCTTCCGTGCTGGTACATCCCAGTCTGCATGATTCTGGCGGGTGGGTGTGTCTAGAAGCGATGGCTGCTGGCAGACCCGTCATCTGCCTGGATTTGGGCGGCCCAGCCCAACAAGTCACCGCCGCGACGGGTTTCAAAGTGCCGACGCACGACCCCGCCCAAACAGTCACCGCCTTGGCAGATGCGATGAGACAGCTCGCAACTAACGAAGAGTTGCGACTGCGGATGGGCAAAGCTGGTCAGCAAAGAGTCCGAGATTACTATAGCTGGGAAGCCAGGGGCAAGTATTTAGCCAAAACTTATGAAGCATTGGGATCCGATCGTTAATTTAGCTAAGTTATTTAATTATTATGCATATTCTCATTGTCGCTTTACATCGAGCTGATAGACCGACCGGAGTTTGCCGACATGCAGCTAATTTAGCTAGGTGCCTAGCTGAAACCGCCGAAGTCACCAAAATTACTTTGGTGACTGGTGCTTGGCAGCAGCATTACTTCAAAACGGCCTTTCTATTGAATTCCGAGAAAATTCAGCTCTTAGCCATTGACATCAACAATACTTCGATTGCCAGAAATGCGTGGTTTTTGTTAGGCTTACCCAAACTAGTCAAAAAACTTCAACCCGATCTGGTGCATCTATCTTTTCCATTACCATTTTTACGAGCGTATATTTCCTGCCCTGTCGTCGTCACAATCCACGACCTATATCCTTACAAGATTCCCGAAAACTTTGGGAGTAAACAAGCTTTTTTTAATCGGTTATTTTTGAACCAATGCGTCAAAAATAGTGATGCCATTATTTGCGTTTCCCAGGCAACCTTAGAAGATTTAGAATATTATTTTCCAGAGGTCACATCCCGCCACCAGAAAGCAAAAGTTATTTATAATATTGTTGACTTCACTCTAGTTGAGGCCAAGCCACTAAAAGCTTTGGCAGATAAGAGCAATAGTCCGTTTATTCTGTGCGTGGGTCAACATCGTAAGAATAAGAATATCGATCTATTGATTAAATCCTACGCTTTACTTAGGCACGAGCGCAAGCTCAATGACAACACCAGATTGATCGTGGTGGGGAGTGTCGGTCCTGAAACCGAAAACTTGGTACGCTCGATCGAGCAACTTTCCCTAATTGATTCAGTATCGATCCTCTCAGAAATTGATGATAATGAACTATGCTGGCTGTATCAAAACTGTGAACTATTTGTAATTCCATCATCCCTGGAGGGATTCTGTATCCCGTTAGTAGAAGCCTTATATTTCTCATGTAAGGTTGTTTGTTCTGATATCCCCATCTTTAGGGAAATTGGTTCATCTAATTGTACTTATTTTGACTTGATGGGCGATCCGATCGGGAATATGTCACAGTCGATCGCTCAATCATTAACATCAGAATTGCCGCTTGGATATGATGACTGTGCTCGGTTTGAAATTAAAAAAATTGCCACTCAGTATTTGAATTACTATTCGGAATTGATTTAAATGCAAAAAGATGATAAGAAAGCATACTTAAATAACTCAACGCTAATTGTATTAGCGTTTGCTGTAGTTTTCTATGCGCGAATTGTTGCATCAACGATTCATTTATCACTACTAAATTTATTACACTTTATTATAGTTCCAGCAGTGTGTGTAATTGCCATAACAACAACTCGAACTAAAGATCCAAAACAAATTGCAATTTGCTATTCATTTCTTATAGGTCTATCGATATTATTTGGAGTGACGATTGCTAGTGCCCTCCTAAATCACGCTGGCTTAATCAATGCGATCGTCAGTTTTATGATGCTGGGTGAACCTTTTATATTTCTGCTGGCAATTAGTTGTATTTCCATGTCGCTCAAATCATTTATCAAAGTTAGAAACTTTTTGTACTGGGGAGTGGGAATCAATTTTTTGCTGGCAGCAATTCAGAAGCCAGCGATCGATGCTGGTCGGATCTATGCTGGTGGATTGGATGGCACCGATGGCTGCGGGGGTGTATTCTTTGTCTCTGGAGCTGGTAATTATGTTTCGGCGACGGTATCGGTTGTCTTCGCGCTTTACTTCTTTAACCGCCGTGAGGATAGTTTGTACGTAAAACTTGCGGTTGCCAGTGCGGCACTTTGGCATATTCTATTTTCTGATTCCAAGCAAATTGTGCTGGCCTATGGACTTGCTTGGATGCTACTAATCCTGTTGAGTATTGAAGATATCGTCAAGACCCTAAAACTTTTGGCGGCGTTCATCTCATTAGGATCGATCGGTCTGTGGTGTGTCCAAAATGTTGAAGCATTTAAGGCATATAGTTCTTGGGCTAGACCCGAACTCTATGGAGCGGATGGTCTAGCTTGGTATGCTAAATTCTATTCAATTCGATCGATTTTAGGCCATTACCAATCTCCATTAAATTGGCTGCTGGGTCTTGGTCCCGGACACACGGTGAGTCGATTGGGCGCGTGGTTTCTGAGGGATTTTGCTGCTATTCTCGGACCATTGGGATCGACCAGAACTACCATTGGGGCTGACGCTATGGATTTTGTCGCCAACTTCTGGCTCACGAGCGGATCGAGTCTGTTCAGCCCGATTTTTGGATGGGCTGGAATTTGGGGAGACTTGGGGCTACTGGGACTAGGATCGTATTTATATCTAGGCTATTTGACTTGGAAGCACTTTGGATTAGACAACATTCTCAAAGTAACTTTGCTAAGTATCTTCATTACGGGTTTGATTTTTACTCAAATGGAAGAACCTGGATACATGCTTTCAATTGCCTATATTTTGGGATTATCGTGGCAAGAAAAACGCTTAA
>ENA-OFCF01000881-OFCF01000881.1-metagenomes-genome-assembly--contig:-NODE-881-length-12455-cov-2.439274_pt1 | contig 12455 bp, 5 predicted proteins | sample MGYA00153387_OFCF01 | MGnify analysis MGYA00153387
AGTATATGCCCCAATATCAAGTCCATACGTTCCAATCGCCACAAAATGAGAAGCAATTCGATTCATTTCAGCCACTAAAACACGGATATATTCGATGCGTTTAGGCAATTTACCCGTCAAATCTAGCATCTTTTCCACACCCATTACGTAGGCGTGTTCCGAATTCATTGCCGCCAAATAATCCATCCTATCCACATAAGGAATGATTTGATTAAACGGCAAAGATTCAGCGTGTTTTTCAAAACAGCGGTGCAAATACCCCAAATGTGGCACAACATCCACCACCAATTCACCGTCAGAAATCACTTCCATCCGCAAAACTCCGTGCGTTGAAGGGTGTTGTGGTCCCAAAGACAAAATCATTTCCTCCGACCGCAAGTTTTCTAAAACGTACTTGTTTGGGTCAGAAAGTTTGAAATTTTCGAGTTTGTATTGATATTGGATTTTGTTCATGTTGTAAAATTACGGATTTTCATAACCTTGCCGTAACTTTGCCTCATGAATTATTTATCAGCAGAGAACATCTCAAAAAATTATAACGAGCGTTGGTTATTTCGAGGTATCAATTTCGGTATACTCAAAGGCGATAAGGTTGCCTTGGTCGGGCAAAATGGTACAGGTAAAACTACTTTAATGAACATTTTGGCGGGTCTTGTTCCTGCCGATGAAGGAACGGTGTCAATCCGCAAAGGAATTTCGGTGGGTTATCTTTTCCAAAGTCCTACTTTTGATGAAAGTCTTTCAGTAATGGATACGCTTTTCACGGGAGAATCACCTGCAAATCAGGCAATTAAGCTCTACGAAAAATCGCAATTGCATCCTGAAGACATGGATTTATTGTCGAACGCACTCGAATTGATGGACAAATATCAGGCTTGGGATTATGAAAGTCGGGTGAAACAAATCCTGGGAAAATTAGGTATTCACGACATTGAACGCAAGGTTTCTGAACTTTCAGGTGGGCAACGTAAGCGGGTAGCGATGGCGAAAGTTTTAATTGAAGAACCTGATTTAATGATTTTTGATGAGCCTACCAACCATCTTGATTTAGAAACGATTGAGTGGCTCGAACAGACCCTTTCTGCCCAAAATATCACCGTGCTTTTGGTTACGCACGATAGGTATTTTTTGGATAGAGTTTGTAATAATATTGTCGAATTAGAGAACGGAAACATTCATACTTATAAAGGAAATTATGGGTACTTTTTGGAGAAAAAAGCCGAAAGAGAAGCCTCCGAAGCTGCCAGTATTGACAAAGCAAAAAATACACTTCGTACAGAATTAGAATGGATGCGGAGACAACCAAAAGCTCGTGGAACCAAGTCACAGTCACGAGTGGATGCTTTTTATGATTTAAAAGACCGAGCAACTCAGACAAAAGATGAATCGAAAGTGTTGTTGAATGTGAAAATGAGCCGTCAAGGAAGTAAGATTTTGGAAATTGACGATTTGAGTAAATCGTTTGGAAATCAGAAGATTGTGGATCATTTTTCTTACGTATTTCAACGCAAAGATCGCATCGGAATTATTGGGAAAAACGGTATCGGAAAATCTACTTTCTTGAATATGGTTACTCAGAATTTGAAGCCTGATTCGGGTAAAATCACCTCGGGCGAAACGGTGGTTTATGGATATTATACCCAAGGCGATTTGGAGTTTAACCCAACCGACCGAGTAATTGACGTTATCAAAGAAATTGCCGAAGTTGTAACCGTTGGAACGGGTGAAACTATCTCGGCAAGCGCATTTTTGACCCACTTCAAATTTGACCCAAAAGTGCAGTATGGCATGGTTGAAAAGCTGTCTGGAGGAGAAAAAAGACGTTTGCAATTGATGAAAGTGTTAATCCAAAATCCCAACTTTTTGATTCTTGATGAACCAACCAACGACCTCGATATTCAGACACTTAACATCTTGGAAGACTTCTTGATGGCGTTTGGTGGCTGTATAATTTTAGTATCTCACGACCGTTATTTTATGGATAAATTAGTCGAACACCTTTTCGTTTTTGAAGGCAACGGAGTTATCAGAGATTTCCCAGGAAACTATACCGATTATCGTGAGTGGGCAGACTCGCCAGAGGTTATTGAAAGTAACAGACAGAACGCCGAAGACAGCAGAAAATCAGGTGGAAATAGCCTTTCAACAACGGTTGAAAAAGCACCAATTACTAAAAAGAAATTATCTTTCAAAGAGCAAAAAGAATACGATGATTTGGGCAAAGCAATTGAACAATTAGAAGCTAAAAAAGAAGTACTAACGGAACAATTAAACAGCGGAGGTTCGTACGAAGATTTAGCAAAATGGGCAAAAGAAATCGAGAACCTTACTGACGAATTGGACGAAAAAGAGCTACGGTGGTTAGAAATTTCCGAGAATATATGATGTGCAAATTAGACCATAGATTGTACAGATGTTACGGATTTACACAGATAAGATTAAAAAATCTGTGTAAATCCGTAACATCTGTGGTCTATCTTTCGTCAAAACTTTATCCCAAAATTCATTTTTGAATCAATCGCTGAGGAGTCGTAAACTATTACTTTTGACCATAGATTTTTGTGGTCGTCGATGAATTTTTTGTGTAAGGGATGCACCAAATATTTTTCCTCATCAGCTTTATTATCAAAAATCAATAACACCGAAAACGAATACGAAGCATCTGTTACGGGTTTATCAAAATTATTCACCGAAGGCAATCCAATGTGAGACATTTTGATTTGTTCAATCTTTCCCAAACCCTTCAATCCAGCTAATAATTTATCGTAGTCTTTCTTATTTTTAGGGTTTTTCAACCAAAAGAAAACGTGGTGGACGAATGATAAAGGAGCATCTTCTTTGACATTTGCTTCCGTTTCAGAATTTACGAGTGTTGTCATAACTGTTCCTGCTACCAATGCAGCGGTTGATTTTTCTAAGAATTTTCTTCTCGACGAATTTTCCATTTTGTATTTTTTATTTAAAATTAGGCAAAATTATGGATTTCTTAACCTGTTATTACCAGAATAGGTCACTCTATTTTTAACGCCCCACTCCTACTCAAGTCAAAGTATTTCAAACCCAATTCTTCTGCTTGCGTAGATAATTTATCCGCATAAAAACGAGTGTATGAACCATCAATTATTAAATTCTTAAATTGTACTTTTCCTATAATTTGATTTAAGTCTTTTACTGATTTATTGGCTAAAATCAAGTAGTCAAATGATGCGTTTTTTACTTGCAAATCCTTATATTTTAGGCTTTTACCAATCCACAAAAATGTTTTCTCTTTCCAAGTAATCACAGCAATAGAATCTTTACTCTGAACCTTAACCATGTTGCTTTCAGAATTATACTTTTCTAATAAATCAATCTTCAAAGTATCACGAACTCCATGACTTGACCAGTAATTATTCACCCGAAATCCGACATCTTTTCTACTTTCTAAAAAGCTTTTATCACTTAACAATAAGGCATTTTTACCTTGAACGAGCGTTATGGCAGTATGCTTGGGCGTGGATAAAATTGTGAATAACGCTTGGTCTTTGCGTTGAAAATTTTCGAGAATACTTAACAGAATTAAGTTACTAACAATTCCACAATTTATCCACACCCATACGAAATTACGGGTTTTCCACAAGGCAATAAATCCAAAAATCAAGCCATACAATAACCACATTTCGTAAGTAGAAATCCATAAGAATTTAGTAATTGAATACGGTAATCTTTCAAAGAAAAGTACCGTTTCATTCAGCCATAAAATTGTATATTTCAAACATTGACCTGAATAATGGGTAATTATAATAAAATCAAAATATAGAAATATAGATGCTAAAATTACGTACCCTAAACCACAAATTAATACAATTGAAGACAACAAAATCACCAATGGGTTTGCCAAAATGAAGAAGTTTGGAAATTGATGAAAATAATAAATCGTAATTGGAAATGTTGCAATTTGTGCTGCAACGGCGACGGTTGTGACTTTCCAAGTTCTATCAGCCAACCAATGAAACCAACTTTTCTTTTTATCAATTACGATTAACGGATTTAGTTTAGGTTGAAAATAAATCATGCCAAAAACTGCTAAATAAGATAATTGAAAACCTACATTAAATAAGAAGTTAGGATTATAAAGCAAAAGCACAAAAGCCGACAAAACGGTGGTATTGTATCCGTCTTTGTTTTTATTAAAAGTTTCAGCAATTAAGAAAATGGAAAACATAACCGAAGACCGCAAAACGGGCGAGGACAAACCTGTAACAAAAGCATAAAACCAAAGTATAGAAAATATCAGAACAAAAAATCCGATTTTTCCATATTTACCCCTTTTCTTCATAAATCCAAACATCAAAAATAAAACCGCATAAATTACTCCAACGTGCAAACCCGAAACGGAAAGAACGTGAACTGCCCCAGCGGCAGAATAGGCTTGCATCAAATCATTTGATAAATCATCTCGCTGTCCGAGTATCATGGCATTGGCAACTCCATACTGATTTTTACCCTCAACGAAAGTCGTTAGAATTGAATCTGCGTAGGTATTAGTTTGTAGAGCAAAATTTATCAAAATGTCAGACAGTTCATTTCCTGCTTTTTCAATATTCTCGAAACGTAAATATTGTTGATAACTAATATTTTGTCTCCGCATATAGTTTTGATAATCAAACTCTTCTGGATTTTTAGGCGAAGCAATTTCTTGCGGATTTCCTTTCACAAAAAACGCATCTCCATATTTGGGTTTTTCAATAGTTTTATTATCAAAATACAATAAAATTTTACCAGAAGTAGGTAAAATTTTATTATTTGAGATTACTGAACGAACAATACCAATGGTCTTCCAAGAGTTCTCTTTCTCTTCAACTAAGTTATCCACAATTATTTCAAAATATTCAAATTTTCCAATTTGATGTGAATAGTGTTGAGAGTAGTTATTTTCTGTTCTTAAAAATGAAAGAAAATATCCCGTGAAAATTAAAGTCAGTCCCCCAATTATTCCAGTTAATAATTGGTTTTTGATTCGTTGTCGGAAAATAAAAAAAATAGAATAAATTAGTAAAAGACTTGTACCAATTCCTGCAAAAAGTAAAAGATTAAACACTGGGAGAAAATTATACGAGCAAATTCCGACAATGAGAAGAATAGTGTATCGGACGAAAGGGTACGGTGAGAAGTGATTCATTTTTTGCTAATTTGTGGTTTATAAATACAAATTAGTGAATTATTAGTAGAATAAAAAATTGAGATTTGACACCTTTCTAAAAGTTGTCAAATCTGATAAATTAACTATTTCCCAACCTTTTCCCTTTGTACTCTCTTATCAGTCTCAAATTTCGTACCTTTGCGGATTAGCGAAATTTTAAAATCAGCACCCAACGATATGTCATTAGTTGTTATTGAAAGATTAAAAAAATACCTTAAATCTAATGCCCTGCCTCAGAGTATTTCAAAGGGAAAAGCCATTTTTGCAAGTGGTGGAATTACAACGGAGAATTTCACAAATGTTGAAAAAGGATTGGCAACTTTTAAAGCCAAAAGTGGCACGGGTTCAAAGAGTTATACCGTAACGATCAAAAATTGGAATACGCCAATTCTCAATACAAGTTGCTCATGCGATTATGATTGGGGTGGCATTTGTAAGCACCGAGTTGCATCTTTGTTGGTTCTGGAAAATGAACTTTCGAGATATTCTCATCTAAATCCAAGTGTCAATACAACTCCAAAGAAAAAGACCTATCCAACTTCTCAACACGTAATTAGAATTAGCTCTTTTGACGATTGGACATTAAAAAATTTGGTTTCCTTAGATGATTGGAAAAATAGAAATAATGTCAAAAAAGTTCAAATTATAAGGGCATTAAATGGTGAAGCTGAGGTTGAAGTTCAGTATAAAAACGACATTTTTGACATAAAATTCTCGAAATTACAGTTCAATGGAGAAATTTCTACACATTGTTCCTGTTCACAAGACCTTGAAAATCAGGCTTGTATCCATAAATTAGCAGCCTTAATTTCCATTCGAGATACTTACGGAGCAAATAGCCCTTTTGATAAAATGCGAGATTATACTGCCGAAAAAAATAAACTTCTCGCAGAATTTGGCTTTTCATTAGAGGATGATTTGAAAGGAAAATTTGATTTTAAACTCAAATCAGATGGGGCAGTTCAGCTAATTCGGATTGATACGAGTATTCAAAAAGTCAGTCAATTTCAGAACTGGAGAGCCTTAAATAACCGCATTTTTAGAACACCAGAAACCACTTTTTCCGTAGGAATTGATGAAGGTTCAAAAGAACAACGCCAGATTCTATACGTCATTCGTTGCAAAGGAGAAGAATTTGTGAATGATATTGCTATTGATACGTACTCATACAAGGCAGGAGCAAATGGCAAAATGACTTACATTCGTACGCTGAAAGAAAGTGACATTGATAATCTTCCAAAAATGGAAGAGACTGATAATCAGATAATTAACTTAGTAAATAGTATTAAAGATGATGGATTAAAGAATTTCGGAAAGAAGAAGGATTTACATCTCCCCTACTTTTATGACTACTTGAATCGTGATGAACTTTCAGCAAATGATGCTCCAATTGTTGAAGAATATATTAATAAAAAACTTAACAAAATTTTCAGCTTACTATCTGATAAACAGGTATTTACGAGTAGAACTTCTTACGTTGGAAGTCAAACTGATATTGAAGAAGCTCAAATTTCAATGGAGCAAATTTTGCCTTTTTTTGTGCTTAAAGAAGAAGATGATTTTGTGGTTTTGGAAGGGTTTACCAAACTTCATGGTAAGAAAATAAAATTAGCATCGCTGACTAATCCCAGCAGTTATTGGACTCGTACTTTTGGCAAAAATATTTACAAATTAGCCAATCCAGAGGTTGCCAATTTATTGAGCTATTTACCCAAAAATGGCATTATTAAAGTACGCAAATCTAACTTTTCGGGTTTCTTTCAAGAGTTCGTTTTACCTCTTGCTGAAAAGTTTACGATAGACTTGCAAATTTCACAAGAAATTGAAAATCAAATACTTAACTTTAAAGAAGCCAAAGTTTATTTGAAAGAAGATGAAGCAAATTTGATGTTAATTCCTGTGTATGAGTATTATGCACAAGAAGGAGAAAAAGAGAAAGTTATTGAATTCTCCCACGATCAAAAAATTAACAAAATTAATTTTGATGCTGATAAAATCACGATTCAGGAACGTAATCCTGATGCTGAAAAATATCATTATGATTTAATTCGTGAACAGAATACTGACTTCAACAGTCAGGAACAATATCCTTTCTTTTATTTGCCTTTCAATGATGTTTTGAAGGAAGGTTGGCTCTTCAAATTCTTTGAAGCCATGAAAGAACAGAATATAACTATTCTGGGATTTAAGGACTTAAAGAAATTTAAATATAACCCAAATAAAGCGGTATTTAACGTTAAAACAGGCTCAGGAATTGATTGGTTTGATATGCACATTGAAGTTCAATTTGGTGATCAATTTGTGGGAATTAAAGAAATTCAAAAGGCAGTTTTAAAGAAACAAAATTACGTTGAATTAAAGGACGGTTCACTTGGAATGTTACCCGAAGAATGGTTGAAAAAATATGAAAATGTACTAAAATTTGGTCGTGTAAAAGGCGATGAATTACAAATTTCTAAACTCCATTTTTCGTTAATTGATGAATTAGGAAAAGATATTAACAACTTTGAATTAGAGCAAGAATTATTTGAGAAGAAGAATAAACTGTTGAACTTTAAGGAGATGGCGGAAATTCCTTTGCCTAAAAACATTAATGCCAAGTTGCGTGATTATCAAGTTGAAGGCTTTAAATGGTTAAATTTTTTAGATGAATTTTCGTGGGGAGGTATTCTTGCTGATGACATGGGATTAGGTAAAACTTTACAAATGCTTACTTTCCTGCAAGAGCAACAAAATCGTGATAATAGAAGTGTAAACTTGGTAGTTTTACCCACGACCTTGATATTTAACTGGCAAGCGGAAGCGGCAAAATTTTGCCCAGAATTAAAGTTATTTGTGCATCGTGGCGGTACTCGTCAGAAGGTAAATGAGCATTGGCGAGACTACGATATTATCCTAACAACCTACGGAATGGTGCGTTCAGACATTGAACTATTCCGTGAATTTGATTTTAATTATATTGTCCTTGATGAATCCCAAGCCATAAAAAATCCTGACTCATTGATTTCAAAAGCTGCAAGATTATTAAATTCTCGCAATCGTTTGGTGATGACGGGTACGCCAGTGGAGAACAATACCTTCGATTTATATTCGCAAATGGAATTCTTAAACCCTGGATTATTGGGAAGTGCCGAGTTTTTCAAAACTGAATTTGCTAATCCAATTGACAAAATGCAGGACAAAGAGAAGGCGGCCCAATTGCGTAAAATTGTTTACCCTTTCATGCTTAAACGGACAAAAGAAGAAGTAGCAAAAGACCTTCCAGATAAAACGGAGAGTATTATTTACTGCGAGATGGATCCCAAACAACGCAAAGTATATGATACTTTCAGAGAAATGTACCGCCAAAAATTAGTGGATAAGATGGCAGTTGACGGCAAAGCAAAGTCTTCATTTTTGATATTGGAAGCCCTTTTAAAGCTCCGTCAGATTTGTGATAGTCCTGCATTATTGAATGATGATACTGAATACGACCAAAATTCGGCAAAATTAGAAGAAATTGTGCGTGAAATTGAAGAGAACGCAGGGAATCATAAAATCCTTATTTTCAGTCAGTTCCTCAAAATGTTGGACTTAATTAAAGGTCATTTAGAAAAACACAAAATTAAATATGAATATTTAGATGGCAAGACAACTGACCGTGCCGATAGAGTAAATCACTTTCAACAAGACGATTCATGTCGAGTTTTCTTAATGAGTTTGAAAGCGGGAGGCGTTGGAATTAACCTAACCGAAGCGGATTATGTTTATTTAGTTGACCCTTGGTGGAATCCAGCCGTTGAGCAACAAGCCATTGATAGAACGCACCGAATTGGTCAGAAAAAAAAGGTTTTTGCTTACCGAATGATTTGTAAAGACACGATTGAAGAGAAGATTTTATTGCTCCAGGATAAAAAACGAGACATTGCAAAGGACATTATTAGTACTGAAGACGGATTCCTAAAAAAACTGTCTCAGAATGATATTATCGACTTATTTTCGTAAAGTTTTGATGGCACGCAGATGACGCAGATGCCTTTTGCAACGCAGATTTTTATCAGAAATGATATAAAAAATAATTACGAATTTGTTTATCGAATTTTAAAAAATTTGCGTAAATCTGCGTTGTTTGCATCTGTGTTATCTGCGTGCTAAAAGACCTGTCAGTCTGTCAATCGGCATACGTTTTGACCATTTAATAAATCAGTTTTGATTTGTGTAATTTAAGGTTAATTTTATATGTTATGTCATAGTGGCAGAAATTTCTGTTTTAAATACGAGAATTACCCAATGATAATTTCCAAAGATAAATCACTAAAAATCAAATGTCTTACCAAACCTCAAAACCAAATTCACCAATAACCAATTAATTTCAGTTTAATGATATGAGTTACGATAGAACATTTTTAAATAACCTCAGACTTGCCGAAATCACTGATTTTGATAATATAGAACTAATTCCGCTTGGCGGAGAAGACGATGATGGTGATAAATTAGGCGTTCTTGCTGATGAATTACCGATTTTGCCCGTTCGCAATATGGTTTTGTTCCCAGGTATGGTGATTCCAATTACCGTTGGGCGACAAAAATCTATCCGTTTAGTCAAGAAAGCCTATAAAGGCAATCGTACTTTGGGTGTAATTACGCAGGCAAACCCAAATAAAGAAGACCCAACTGGCGAGGATTTATATAAAATTGGAACGGTGGCACATATTCTCAAAATGATTGCTTTACCAGGTGGAAATACCACAATTATTGTACAAGGTCGCAAGCGTTTTGAAGTTGAAAGTTACACCAAATCCGATCCAAATTTAACGGCAAAAGTGGCTTATTGGGACGATACGCTTCCCAAAAAACTGAACAAGGAAAACAAGGCCTTGATTCAGTCTTTGCGTGAAATGGCTTCCAAGATTTTATTCTTGAATCCCGAAATACCTCGTGAGGCTCAAATTGCCCTTGATAACATCGAATCTCCTGAGTTTTTAATTCACTTTCTTTCCGCCAATGTCAATGCAGAAGGCAACGAAAAACAGCAATTATTAGAGATTCGGGATGGTCTCGACCAAGCTCGCCGTTTGTTGGAATTGATGATGAATGACATTGATTTATTGGAAATTAAACGTGAAATTCAAAGCAAAGCCAGTAGCGATATTGACCAACAACAACGTGATTATTACCTCCGCCAACAGATAAAAGTTTTACAGGAAGAATTAGGCGTGGAGAATCCAGAGGCAGAAATTGATAAGATTCGAGCGAAGGGGGCAAACAAAAAATGGAGTAAAGAAGTAGGTGACCATTTTCAGAAAGAATTAAATAAATTGCAACGGACTAATTCAATGTCGGCAGAATATCCGATGTTAATGAATTATGTTGAATTATTGACTGATTTACCTTGGAACGAGACAACCAAAGATAATTTTGACCTCAAAAAAGCTCAAAAAATTCTTGATAATGATCATTCTGGATTAGAGAAAGTCAAAGAAAGAATCATTGAATATTTGGCAGTTCTGAAAATGAAGGGCAACATGAAAGCCCCGATTTTATGCTTATACGGACCTCCTGGCGTGGGTAAAACTTCACTCGGGAAGTCGGTGGCAAAAGCGTTGGGTCGTAAGTATGTGCGGATGGCTTTGGGCGGTTTGCACGATGAATCCGAAATCAGAGGACATCGAAAAACGTATATCGGAGCCATGCCTGGAAAATTAATTCAAAATATCAAAAAAGCGGGTTCGGCAAATCCCGTTTTTATACTTGATGAAATTGATAAAGTAGGTTCTGACCACCGAGGTGATCCATCATCTGCGTTATTGGAAGTCCTTGATCCTGAACAAAATAACTCGTTTATGGATAATTATTTAGAGGTTGATTATGACCTCTCGAAGATATTATTCATTGCTACTGCCAACTCATTGGACACCATTCATCCTGCCCTTCGTGACCGTATGGAAATCATTGATATCAGTGGTTACACAACGGAAGAAAAAGTGCAAATTGCCAAAAAACATCTTGTTCCGAAGCAAAAAGCGGAGCATGGTTTAAACAACAAAACGCTTACAATTACTGATGCTGCCCTACACAAATTAGTGGAAGGTTACACTCGTGAGTCGGGTGTGCGGAAGTTGGAGCAACAGATTGGAAAATTAATTAGGAAAATTACAAAATCCATTGCGATGGAGGAAGAATATCCAAAAACGATTAAGCCAGAAGAGGTTGTAAAACTATTGGGACAGGAGATTTTTGATAAAGATTTATACGAAACCAACGACACCGCAGGCGTGGTTACAGGCTTGGCATGGACACCCGTGGGAGGCGATATTCTCTTCATCGAATCGCTCATTAATCGTGGAAAAGGAGGCGTGACGCTCTCTGGACAATTGGGCGATGTGATGAAAGAGTCAGCAATGGCGGCACTTTCATACTTGCGAGCTCATGCGGAAAAATATGATATTGATTACCGAATATTTGATAATTATAACCTTCACATACACGTACCCGCAGGAGCCGTGCCAAAAGATGGACCTTCGGCGGGAATCACTATGACTACTTCTATTGCTTCAGCATTAACCCAACGCAAAGTGAAACCTCATTTAGCGATGACGGGCGAAGTAACTTTACGAGGAAAAGTATTGCCAGTTGGGGGGATAAAAGAAAAGATTTTAGCGGCTAAACGTGCTGGAATTAGGGAAGTTATCCTTTGTTATAAAAACCGCAAAGACATCGAAGAAATCACGCCATCGTATATTTCTGACCTCACTTTTCACTACGTAGATTATGTGGATGAAGTCTTGGAAATTGCGTTGATGAAGGAGACCGTTTCAAAGCCGATTAAGTTTGTTTTTCCTGAAGAGAAAAAGAACCAATAATAAATTAAGGTTTTCAAAAGAGTTCAAGTTTAGTACTTGAACTCTTTTTTTATTTACTTAACTTCAAATGATACCCAACCGATGGGGCAGGAATGATGTTGAGTCTTTCATTGCGGTAAGAATTCCGTACATTAAATACCAACATGTTCAAACTTAAATCAAAAGCGTGACGGTTCCTGTCAAATCTAAATCCAGCCCCAATGGAAGTTCCACTTCCGTTTGTGCTGCCTATGCCAACAAGATTTTCTGAGAAAAAGGTTAAATTAGGTGATGTTTTTTTTACATAGCTTACAGATAATCCAAACGAATCTGAATAATTATTTCCTGTGTAAAATAAAGGACTGATATTGAAAAAACTTTCTTTTTTACCGATGCTAATTGTTGGGATTATGATTGCCGTGTTGGTGTTATTTGCTCCAACCAAATATCCA
>ENA-OFCF01000882-OFCF01000882.1-metagenomes-genome-assembly--contig:-NODE-882-length-12443-cov-3.804569_pt1 | contig 12443 bp, 4 predicted proteins | sample MGYA00153387_OFCF01 | MGnify analysis MGYA00153387
GGCTCTCGAGCTCGAGGCGCTGCACCGTGACGTCGACGCGGGTCACGGGCGCGGCGAGGTCGGCCTGCGGGCGCAGGAACTGGTCCCAGTCGTTGTTCGGCCACATCGCCGCGCCGAAGTTGCACATCGCCGCGAGCACGCTCCCGTGCACGCCGAGCTCCTTCGCGGCCGGGAGGGTTCCCCACATCCAGTCGGCGATGCTGCGATCGTTCTGCTCATTGTTAATGCCGCCGCCGATGACCCACGCGTCGCCCTCGATGTTGGCGCCGTCGTAGGAGATGCCGTGGGTCTGCTTCCACTGCGCGACGGTGAATGTTCCGGTCTTGTCGGACCACGCGCCGATCGCCGCGTCGAGCACGCGATTGACCTGCGGGACATCCTTCCAGCGGGGATCGCCGAGGTCGAGGTGGACCCAGTTGGTGTCGCGGAGGTTCCACGTCCACCACGGGCCGTACTCCGGCTCGGGGCCGAGGCCGCTATCCTGGACCTCCATCGACTTGAGGAAGAACAGCAGGCGCCGCATCGGCTCGCCGAGCTGGCGCGCCTTCTTGAGGTCGCCGAACAGCCCGGCCATGTAGCCCCAGTCGATCGTGTGGTGCCCACCGCGGGCGATCTTGCGGTGGCCGGAGTCGATCAGCAGCTGCAGCTGGTACCACGTGTTCGCCAGGTAGTTGTTCATCAGCAGCGGCTCGGTGTCGCCGTGGGTGTTGACCTCCACGAGGAACGGCTGGTCGCTGCGGAGCTGGTGGATGATGTGCGGCGACACGTCGAAGATGTGGCGGTTGCTGATCCAGCTCCGCGGCTCGCCGAGCACGCCGAAGGTCTGCGGGCCGAGCTCCTGCAGCTCGAATTCGTGGGACAGCTCCCACAGCTTCACAGCGTTCCACGCCCCCGCCGCGTAGGCCTGGCGAAACTGCTGCGGCGTGACCGACGAGTCGGGCATCGCCAGGTCGTAGAGCCCCTTGGTGTCGCCGTAGGTGTAGGTCATCGAGTTGGCCCAGTCGTCCATGCGCTGGCGCAGGTCGTCACGCTTGAACTTGTCGGCGCCGCCCTCGGTCGCGCCGGACAGGCCGTCGCGGATCGCCTGATAGAACTTCCAGTTGCTGGTGTCCTGGAGCCCGTCGCCGAGGTACTCCTTCGGGTGGATGTCCGGCAGCCAGTGGTTCCAGTCGAGCAGCTGGAGGGCGATCGGGATGTCGTGGAGGTCGACCCGGAGAATGTGGTCGCCGTCGATCAGCGCGGCCTTGTCGACCCCGCCCCCGGGCAGGTTCGCCAGCCCGTCGAGCTCGTCGTCGAGGACGGCGTCGACGCCCGCGCCCGCCGACCACTCCGAGACCGGCCGCTGCGTGAGCCCTGGACCGGGCTGAAACGGCGGGTTCCACGGGCGACCGACCCGCGGCAGCCCGAGCGATCGCACGTAGCTGGCGATCGCCTCGCCGTCGGCCTCGGACAGGCCGTGGTAGCGCGCGCGCTCGATGATCGAGAGGTTCGAGAACGCAAAGAACTCGAGGTCGCGCGCGTCGCTGGCGTGACAGTCGCTGCAGGTCGCCTTGATCGCGGTGGCGTCGAGCGGCGAGCGCTCGAGCGTGGCGCTCCCCCACAGCTGTTTGCCTCCGGCGATCACGGCCGCGTCGCTGCTCGGCGCGGTCCACTTCGCCGGGTCGTCGAGGAGAAACTGCCCCTGATCGAGCAGCGGCTGGCCGTCCGCGTCGAGCAGGTCGATCTTTAGCACGCGGTAGCCGAGCGAGCGCCCGTCGGTGCCGTTGTAGCGGAAGCGCAGCGTGTTGTTGCCCGCCTGGACGGCGCCGTCCGGCACCGCGACTCGCAGCATGAGCGTGGCGAAGCCGCCGCCGATCCCCCCGAAGGTCTTACCCGGGCCGACGACCTCGACGGTGTCGTTGCGCAGGTCGATCCACGCGCCGTCGCCGACCTGCACGCTCGCCATCGTCTGGTAGCTCAGCCCGTGCACCTGGAGCGCGAGCGTCTTCACGGCCGTGGGGTCGCCCGCGACCTCGATCTCGACCTCCTTCGTCACCGCCTCGGCGCCGAGCACCTCGACCGGCAGAACGGTACAGTTCGGGCACAGCGGCTCGCCGGTGTCACTGCCGGTGTCACTAATGGTGTCACTGCCGGTGTCACTCCCGGTCGGACCCGTCGGGTCGTTCTCGGTCGTTTCGCTGCCCCCGGTCGGCAGCGACGCCGTGGCGCCGCTATCGGTCCCGGTCCCACTGCCAGGGCTCCCTTCAGTGCCTTCGACGCCCGGCTGCTGTCCACAGCCACCCACGATTACCCAGGACGTCAAGATCGCTGCACGTGTCTTCATTTCTACTTCCCCCTCATTGCAATATATCGAATTTGTCGATGCGATGGTGGGATGCCCCGGCCCCCAGGCAAACCGCCCATTGGGGGATGTCGACACCGGTCGAGATCCATCGAGCCGCCTTGAGGGCGCCGATGAACGGCATCGTCACCCCGACCCACGAAGGCGGCGCGCTCGGTCGCCCGGCTCGCGGGCCGACTCTCACGCCCGCCCGAGCTGCGGGAGCGGTGGTGACGAACCCATCCAGAACACGCGCCACGCTCTTGACTATGTCTCCGATCGCAGCTAAGTACGAGTTTGTGTACAAGCTGGGAAAGTATCTGGGCATAATCGCCCTCACCGCGGGCTGCACCGCCGATGCCATCGAGCAGACGGCAGGCGGGGAAAGCTCGTCAGACACGGGTGATACGAGCAGCGAGACGTGCGGTGACCCCGAGGCGATCCATGTCGATCGAGCACCAATTCGCCGTTTGACGCGTTTCGAGTACAACAACACTGTACGCGACCTCCTCGACGATAAGACGAACCCGGCCAGCGCCTTGCCGAGTGAGGAGATCGGGAACGGCTTCGGCAACGACGCAGACGCACAAGGAGTCTCGAGCCTCCTCGTCGAGCAGTACAATATTGTAAGCAATTCTGTGGCCCTGCGGGCCACGGCGGACCCGAAGTCGCTCGGGCGGTTGGCCGCGTGCGCAGGTGAAGTATCGGACAGCACGAGCGCTGCGGTGGAACAGGCATGTGTGCGCACCTGGCTCGAGAGTTTTATACCCCGCGCATACCGACGACCGCTCGACGCTGGAGAGATCGACGAATTTCTCGCCCTGCACAAGGCGCTTCGCGTCGATGCAGATTTTCCGACCAGCTTGGCCGCCATGATCGAGGCGATGTTGCAGTCCCCCGATTTTCTCTACCGCGTCGAGCACGGTACGATTGACCCGAAGGGGCGGCGACGTCCGAGTGGTCACGAGATGGCCAGCCGACTCTCGTACTTCTTGTGGGGTACGATGCCGGACGCGACCCTGCGCGCGGCGGCCGATTCCGGCGAGTTGCTCACGGATGCGGGCGTATTAGCGCAAGCGACCCGGATGCTCGACGCCCCTCAGGCGCGGCAAATGCTCCGCTTCTTCTTCGACAATCTGTTGCCGATTAGCGGCCTTGCGCATCTGGAGCGCGACCCGGAGATTTACCCGACCTATTCGAGCGAGATTGGCGCCTTGATGCGAGAGGAGACCCAACGTTTCCTGGAACACGAGATCTTCGAGGGCGGCGGCACCTGGTTGTCCGCACTCACGGCTGACTACACGCTCATGAACGGGCCGCTGGCGCAGTACTACGGCGTCGAAGGAGTCGAGGGCGATGCTTTCCAAAAGGTCCCGCTCGACACGGCTCAGCGCCTCGGGCTCTTGACGCAAGCAGGTATCGTCGCCGGGACGATCCACTCGAACATGACGAACCCTGTGGTTCGCGGGTCGTTTTTCGTGCAGAAGATGATGTGCATCAAGATCCCGCTACCAGAAGGCGATATCCTGGCGCAGATCAAGCCTCCCGATCCGGAGTCCGGAAAAACCGGAAGGGAGCGCTTCTCACAGCACAGCGAGGACCCCGTGTGCCAAGGATGCCATTCGTTCATGGACCCAGTCGGGCTCGCCTTGGAGAACTATGACGCCGTCGGTCTTTGGCGTGACACAGAGAATGGGGTGAAGATTGACGCCAGCGGCTCGGTCCCGGGTACCGAAGGAACCATCGTGGGCCCGGTAGAACTGGTGAGAAAGATCGCCGGAGCAGAGCAAACCCACGCCTGCTTTGCTGCGAATTGGCTCAACTTCGCGTACGGCCGGAGTCTGAAGTACGCCGATGAGGCGTGCACTCAAGAAGACGTCAAGGCCAATTTTGTAGAGTCTGGATATAACATCCAGACATTGTTACTTGAACTCACGCAGACCGACGGCTTCCTCTACATGCCGCTCGACAAGGAGTGATGATCATGGGGAAATTTCACCTTAGCCGTCGGACCGTTCTGCGTGGAGCCGGGACCATCGCCATCGCGCTTCCGTGGCTGGAGATAATGGAGCGCGGGCGTTTAGCGAGCGCGGAGGGGCAACCAGCGAAGCGCTTCGTGACTGTGTACACGCCCGGCGGGTCGGTGATCGACGACGGGGAGGGGGTGAATCGGTGGCGGCCGACGGGCAGCGAGACGGACTTTGCACTGAGTTCGATTCTCATGCCCCTGGAGATCATCAAGCACAAGCTCTTGGTCGTTGACGGCCTCAATATGGAATCAGCCGACGGACAGATTCACCAGGCAGGGATCATTGCGTGGTTGACGGGCAACGGGCAGGACTTGGAAGGCGGCTTCGCGCGTGGACCCTCCTTGGACCAAGTAATCGCCGCCAAGGCATCGGCTCAGAAGTCGAAGCAAAGCCTGCAGATGGCCGTCCGCTGGGGCACCGGCAAGTCTCACGGGCTGCTACATCCCATCAATACCGCTCACTACGAAGATAATGCCACGTTCGATCCCATCCCGCCGAGGCTCGACCCGCAAGCAATCTTTACGAGCCTGTTCGGGGCGCTCGACCCGAACAATCCCGTGGGGGCTGCACAATTGGCGCGAAAGAAGTCGATTTTGGATTTCGTCGATCGCCGCTACGATCGACTGGCACAGCGGCTCGGGGCAAGCGATAAGGCGAAGCTCGATCAACACCTGACGAAGCTCCGCGAGCTCGAAAAGTCCCTTGAGAACGGGGCGATGCTCGGCGGTACGTGCATCTTGCCCGAATTGGTCGACACGTCCGACTACGACCCCGCCGTCGGGCTGGGAGCCGATGACGATGGCGCGATCGTCGACCAATCTACTGATGAGGCGATCCCCAAGGTCGGCAAGTTCATGATGGACATGATGGTGATGGCTCTCGCGTGCGATATGACCGGTGTGGCCTCGTTCCAGTGGAGTGACACGGAGGCCAAGCACACGTTTCCATGGCTCGGGCTCCATCAACACCACCACTTCTACCAGCACGACGGCGGCTTTCGGCCGGTTGAGTGCGAGCAGATTGTGACCTGGTACTCGGAACAGCATGCTTATCTTCTGCTCGCCATGGATGCGGTGGATATGGGCGGACACACCCTCCTCGACGAGAGCGTTGTGTTCTTCGGCTCGGAGCTCGGCGACCCGCCAACCCATGAAATGGACAATATGCCCTTCCTGCTGGCCGGCGGTGGTGGAGGCCTCCGCGGCGGGCGCTACTTGCGCAATCAGGACATCGTCGACAAGTCGCACAATAACTTGCTGGTTGCGATTCTGAGGCTGTTCGGCGACGAGCGCCAGACTTTCGGCAATCCAGAGTTTTGTAGCGAACCGCTTCCGAACCTCACATAAGTAAGACGTTTCCTTGGCGGCTCGATGGCAACACTCAGCCGGCACAGGTGTAACGCCTCACCCGAGCGAACGTGGGCGGCTCGACGCCCCTGCACGGCGAGCGTCAGGAAATCTTCCGCATCGTCGTCGTTGGCGCAACGCTGCGAACTGACCTCAAGGCCGCGAAGCACTGGCTCGCCGCCGGACACGGGGAAGGGTCGCCGCCCCGTGAGCAGGCGGTAGAGCAGGAGGCCGAGCGCGTAGACGGACGGCACAACACTGCCGACCTGGCACCAGACAGGCACCCGCGGCGTGCTCCGGGCTGGTGGGCGCTCGGGCTCACCGCGGTCGCATGCCTGGCGCTCGGGCGTGCGACCGTGCCGCGCGACGAGCCCGATCCGCCGACCCTCGCACTTCCGGCGAGCTTGACGGACGACGACGTCCCGATCGCCTGGAGCGCCTCGTCGATCGCCGTGTCGACGGCGCAGTGGAGAGCGGTCTGGCCGGTGCATGTATCGAGTCGTCGGCCGCGGGCATGCTCCGTCAGCGCTGGCCACACAGGCGCTCGGCGAGTTGGCGCTCGTACAGTGATTCTGGCACCAGGCCCGGCTTGCCCGTGCCCTCGATGTAACCCTCCGGTTGTGCAAACGGGGCCGGCTTGTCGCCCGTGAACTCGCCCGCACCGCCGATCGCGTAGTTCTGCGCGGTCGGTGGCTGCTGGATCGCGCCGACGCCAGTGCCGGTGTCGTAGTTCCAGGCGACAGAGTGCGCCGAGGCCCAGCCGTGACCGGTTCCGTAGTCGCCGCGGTTGTAGAGCCCGAGCACGACCATGCCGTCCTTGCTCGGCGCGCTCTCGACGATATTGTCGTAGAGCAGGCCCATGCTCCACCGCCGGTGTCCCTCGCTCGAGGCGTGGGTCCCGGTCGAGGTCGAGCGGTGGAACACGACCCCCGAGGTCCATGTCGTGCCGTTGGAGACGTAGTGGTGACGGCCGCCGCTCGCGTGGCAACCGGTGAACAACACCTGCTGGCCGCCGCTGGCGTCGAAGTTGTACATGCGCTCGCCCGTGATGATGCCGACCGGCTCGACCGCGCGGCTGTCGGAGATCGTCAGCTGGGTGCCGGTCTGGACGGTGACGGCGGCGAAGCCGAAGTGCAGCGCGGTGAAGCGACGGACCCAGCCGTCCTCGACCCCACGCATGGCGATCGCGGACCAGGCGTGGTCCTCGTCCTCGCCGCCCTTGGTCGCGATGTCGACGCGCAGGTCCTCGACGCCGACCTCCGTGACGATGTCCTCGCGGTCCAGCGCGTAGATGTACGACTGCGCGAGCGAGCGGTCGAGATGGTTGAACACGGGCGCGTCGATCGTCAACGTCGAGCCCTCGACCGCGACGAGCTGACGTTTGAAGACGATCGGCTGCGAGTCGGTCGTCCATGGGCCGTCGCTCGCGGTGCCGCCGTTGTCGACCGCGGCCAGCCACGCGTCCGTGCACGGATGTACGACCACGACGTGATCGCCGACAGCGAAGGCGCCCGGGTCGGCGACCTCGAGCGTGCGACCTCCGATCTGGACGAGGTCGCTGACGATGTCGGTGCGCGTGCCCGGCAGCTCGGGCTTCCACACGGTGTTCTTGCCGCTGCCGACGACGATGACGTCGCGCTGGTGCGGCGCATCGCCGACCGCCCGCAGGATCGTGTTGGTCGCGGGGTCTTCGCCGTCACCAGCGCCGCGCAGGACCACGCCGCTGTGGCGCAATTCGAGGGTGCCTGCGATCTCATAGTCGCCGGGCGCGAGGACCACGGCGCCGCGCAGGCCGTCGGGGCCGCGCGGCATGGCGCCGATCTCGTCGATCGCGTCCTGGATCTGCTGGGTGTCGTCGCCATCGACCGGGCCCAGCTCGAGCGCCGCCGGCACGTCGGGGACCGCCGCCTCGCCGCGGTGGTAGCCGGCGTAACTGAAGTCCGGGATCCGGTTGCCGTCGGCGTCCGCGACGTAAATCAGCGCGTCATCGTCACCGACCGGGACGATCGCCGAGGTCCAGCTCCCCGGCGGCCGATCGATCGGCGGAGGACACTGCGCCGCGCCAGTGTCCTCGCCCGTCGTCGCGCCGTCCGTGTCCGGGCCGCTGCTGGTGACGCTCGGGTCGGTGGTCGCGTCGGTCGACGTCGCTGAAGTCGTCGCGGTGGTCACGGTGGTCACGGTGGTCGGGTCGGGCTCGCCGCTCGAGCTCGTGGCGTCCGCGCCCGCGCCAGTGGTCGGTGTCTCGCCACCGGTGCTGCTCGTCGCGCCGGTGCTCGTCTCGGTGCCCGTGTCGCCCGCTCCATTGCAGCCACAAACCACCAGCGACGCAGCCAGAGCGGAGCTCCGCGTGTAACGGCGCGGCGAGGTCGGGCGGGCTGACATCGTGGCACACTAGCGATGCAGCTCTGGCGACGCAAGCGCCCGGTGCACCGCGGCGCGCCCTCGCGCGCGAGCGAGGATCGGCGTGAACTGGTTTTCACCAGTGTGCACTCGATGGAGACGGCGATTATCCACTTGAAGCGATGCACGCGACCTTCCACCGCCGAGGCGCCCATGAAGTGTGTAGATATCCGGGTTGCGCGAGCTGCCGGGCATCGGCCCTGCGGGGAGCGACGGCGGTTCACAGTCCGTTGGCGACGCTGCCCCTGGCCTGACCGAGCATCTTCATAAATTTCAATCCAGCGGTGTCGATCGCTCCGCCCGGGGTCGCGGTCAGGGCGGCGAACAACAGTCGCACTTCACCGGCGTCATGAGCGACGAGTATGACCCTCGTAAAACCGCGGGGGCAAGGGTCCTCACGGGTCGAGCAGGGCGGAGGGAGCGCCCGGTGATATGACCGTGCGCAAGCTGCGAAACTTGTCGCGCCCTTGCAGGTGTGCAGTCGTGCGCAGGTGACTTCGCGTCAATCCCAGGAGTTCGCGCTCGAGTTGCGCACCCTGGTCCACGATGAGCGTGCTCATGACACACGACGACCTCGGCCTCCAGATCTCCGAAGTCTCCACCGCCATGCTTGCCGCGCACGTGGAAATTCCCAGGGATGGCGAGCGGGTCAGGGTCAGGACGCTGGCGGGCACGGTCACCGGCGAGGTCGCCGGGACCGCGCTGCGCGACCCGGTGGCGCTCGCGCGGGCGTTGCTCGGAGACTCCGGGGGCCGGCCGCGCGAGACGCATACGCTGCGGGTGCTGGCCGGTGCGCTGGTCAGCCTCGGGTTCACGGTGCGCGAGCTGGCGGTCGGCGAGGGGGCGGATCGCAGGCGTACGCTGTTCGCAAGGCTCGGGGAGGGCAGCCCGCGGGTCGGCTTCGCGGCGCATGTCGGCGCGACGGAGGCGGCGGACATGAAGGGGGCGGTGGCGGGCTTCATCGCCGCGGCCGCGCGCATCCAGGAGTCGTGGCCGCGCGGGGTCCCGGGCGCGTTGAGTCTGCTGCTGACGACCGAGGCCGCCGACGCGTCGACGCCCGGCATCGCCGCGATCGCCGACTGGCTGACGACGCAGGGCGAGCTGCCGGAGGTCTGCATCGTCGGCGCTCCGACCTCGCGCGCGCGGCTCGGCGATGTCATCAAGATCGGTTGCCGGGGCACCCTGCACGGCGTGGTCACATTACAGGGCCGCGCCGGGCGCACCGCCGATCCCGAGCTGGCCGACAACCCGGTTTCGCGACTGCTGAAATTTCTGTCGCGGCTCGACGAGGCACAGCTCGACCACGGGTCGTCGTGCTTCCCGCCGTCGTCGTTGACGATCACCACGATCGACGTCGGCAACCACGCCACGCACATGATCCCGGGCGCGGCCTCGGCCGCCTTCGAGATCCGCTACAACGATCACCACACGCGCCTGAGCCTCGAGTCGTGGTTGCGCTGCGTGGCGGTGGCGCAGCTCGGGACGGCGCATCAGCTCGAGCTCAGGGGCACCGGCGACACGACGGTCAAGCCGCCCGGGGCGCTCAGCGAGGCGATGTCCGCGGCGATCGCCGCGATCACGGGCCAGCGGCCGGCGATCGACACGGGTAGCGAGGATACCGGCGTGCGACTGATGCGCCGGCACTGCCCCGTCGTCGAGTTCGGACCCCGCGGTGAGACGATGCACGAGGCCGACGAGCAGGACGCGCTCGCCGAGCTCGAGCAGCTGACGCAGGTCTATCAGGGCGTGCTGTCCCGACTCCTCGCCGACGACCGCCGCGGGCGATCGCGCAGCAACAACGGCCGCCACGAGTCTCCCCAGGACACCCCCGGGCGGATCACGCCGTCGGCGGTGTTCTCGAGCATCAGCATGTGCCTGCAAGCCGAGACCGCGTGCGGACAGGACAGCGCCGCGGTCGTGGCCTGAGCGTTCGCATGACGCGGTCCCTGCATGGCGAGCGCTCTACTTGGGTGCTCGACGCGTCGCTGTCGCTGCCGACCGCGTTGACGGTCGAGCCGGCGAGACCCAGGACGCGTGCGACGAGGTCGACTTCGAGTGAGGCTCGCTCATGGCGTGAATGACCGGAGCGCGATGCGCAGGTCGCCGGTCTGATACGGGACGCGATCCACCGGGCGCGCCGCGAGCAGCGTCGCCGACGCCTCGGAGAGACCGGGGAGCATGTCGGCGAGCAGCCATGGGGCGTCGCCGCGGACCTCGGCTGTGATCTCGACGCCGGTGGCCGGCGGGCCGTGGATCCGCAGGACGCGGGTGTTCGCCGCGCCGTGCTGTAGAGATTGGACCACGAGTTTACGACCGCCGACCGTCAGCGAGGCGAGCGCGTCGGCGGGAATTATCATGAGCATCGCCAGCGCGCCGGGGCGGGCGTGCAGGGTGCCGGTGATGCGGCGTGCGCCATTGCTTGGCTCGCTGCGGGTCTGTGTATATTGTGGGCCGTCGCCGGGGCCGTCGCCGGGGCCGTCGAAGGGCGGGGAGACGTACATCGTCCGGCCGCTCCACGGCAGCGGGATGTCGGCGCGCCACGGGTCGGCCATGAGCTCGGCGGGGAGACCGTCGATGTTCATCATCGTGTCGAGCACGTGGCGCGACTGGCCCGTGGTGAGGTCGGTCAGCTCGAAGAAGTTGAGCTTGGCCGGCAGATCGGGGGTGACGCGCGGGGCCACGGCCGCGGCGACTCCCAGTGCGAGCGCGGCGATCGCGAGGGCGATGGAGAGGCGCGCTGCGTGGGGCCGGCCAGGCGCGTCCGCGAGGGCAGGCGAGGCCGCGGTCCAGGTCCATCCGGCGAGCGCGCCGAGGACCCGCGCGTCGAGCCCGAGCGCCTCGGTCAAGGCGGGCAGCAGCGGGACCCACACGCACCAGGCGAGCGCGCCGGCGAGGGCGCAGGCGAGCATTTGCAGGCGTGGGGAGGGGCCGGCGAGGAGTAATCCGACACCCGCCAGCACGGCCGGCGAGATCCACAGGATGCTCGCGCCGGGCAGCAGCACCGCGACCACGCAGGCGAGCAGGGCCCAGACGATCCACGTGCCGAGGGCCTGGGCGCGCGCGCCGACGCGCCTTGCCACCATTCGCAGCGCGAGCACGGCGAGCGCGCTGGCAGCCGTCGCGCCCGCGGCGAGGCTCAGCATCAAACCCGCAGGCCACGTGCCGATCGGCCGCGACAGGGCAGCCGCGAGGCCGAGCGCGGCGAACGAGGCGAGCGCGCCGACGACAGGGGCGAGCAGGGCCGAGCCCATGGCGCCGGCCAGCGCGCGCGGCGCGATATAGTATGACATGTCTGAAGGGTCATGTATACGGATACCTCGCCCGCGGATCGCCCGCCACGCGGCGAACAGCGCGGTCAGCAGCGCGAGGCCGGCGAGCGGCAGGTCGAGCGCGGCCGGCCAGCGCAGCACGAACATACTGAAGAGATCGACGTAGGTCGCGTTGCCTGCCGGCGGCTCGACGCCCGCGGCGAGCAGCGCGCGGGCCGTGCCGAGCACGGCGTCGCCCTGCTGTTGTACGCTGCCGAGGTCGAGGTGGTCGAGGTCGTCGAGGGGGGTGTGGTAGCGGCGAACGTCCCCGATGAACGCGAAGCCGAGGCCCTGCGCGCCAGCCTTTTTAAAGATGGTGAGGTCGGTGTCGTTGGGCAGACGGCGGTAAACCTCGTACGACAGCGACTGGGCGCTTGGTCGCGGGGCCCCGGTCGCATACGCGGAGATCAGCGCGGCGTTGCCGTCGCTGGTCTCGAACATCCGCGCCGCACCGCCGGTGCCACGCGCCTCGATGTTGATGACAGCGCCGACCGCGGCGAAGCTCGGGTCCTCCACATAGGCGCGCGCGCCGAGCAGGCCGGACTCCTCGCCGTCGGTGAACACGACCATCAAGGGCGTGCGCGGCGGGCCATCGGAGATCAACGCGCGTAGGGCCTCCAGCACGACGGCGACGCCGTGGCCGTCGTCGGCCGCGCCCGGGCCGGCCGGCACCGAATCGAAGTGCGAGGCCAACAACAGCGCCGGGCCCGGCGTGGTGCCGGGGACCTCGACGAGCACGTTCACCACCGGCGCACAGTTGCCGTAATCACTGCAAGAGAACGCGGGCAGCTCGCGCGGCGTCAGGCCCAGCGCGCGCAGCTGCTCGATCAGCGTCTCTGAGAAGCGCTGCAACGCGACCGCCTGCTGCTCGCCCGCGCGGCCCAGCGTGTCGGCCTGGTGCTGCTGGGTGGCGGCGGCGCCATCGGCAGCACCGTGCTGCTGCACCGGCTGGGCCTGACCGGCGCGGCCTTCGTCGGCACCTTGGTGGGCGTGATGCTGGCGCTGTTGCTGGCGCGCGGCGTCGAACACACCTTGCGCC
>ENA-OFCF01000883-OFCF01000883.1-metagenomes-genome-assembly--contig:-NODE-883-length-12435-cov-2.139903_pt1 | contig 12435 bp, 13 predicted proteins | sample MGYA00153387_OFCF01 | MGnify analysis MGYA00153387
GGCGTGGTCGTCGTGGATGGCCTCGGCTCGCTGAGCGCGCTCGCCGGCGCACCCGTTCCGGTCGCCACCGACTGATCCGATCGCCCGGCGTCGTTTCGCCGGTAGCGCCCGTCGGGTATCACCCTCACCATGCCCGAGTTCGTCGAGGTCGAGGCGTATCGCTGCACGGTCGAACCGTTGGTCGGCGAACGCATCGACGCGATCGATGTGATCGACGACCGGATCTTGCGGCGCAGCGAGCCGGCGTTCGTGTACGGCGTGATCGGCGGCGCCACGATCGAACGCACTCGGCGCATCGGCAAGGTGCTGTTCCTCGACCTGTCCGGAGGCCACACCGCGTCGCTCACGTTCGGGTTGCGGGGGTGGCTGTCGCTCGACGGCCGCGTTGCGCTCGCCAGTGGCGGGTGGCGTGATCGTCAGCCGAAACCGGAGCACGTGCGATTGCGCCTGGATGTCGGCGGCCGGATCGTCGAGTTGGAGGACCAGCTCCGCCTGGCGACCCTGGAGGTCGACATCGACGAGTCGCACCTCGGTAGTGATGTGATGGCGCTGACCGAGACGCAGCTGATCGACGTGCTGCGCCGAACGAGTCGAGCGGTGAAGACAGCGCTGATGGACCAGCAGCGCATCGCCGGGATCGGCAACCTGATCGCCGATGAGATCTTCTACGAGGCCGGGGTCGACCCGCGCCGAGCAGCGTCGGATCTCGATCACGACGAACTCAGCGCCCTGTGGGCCGGTGTGCGCCGGACCCGCGAGCGGGTGTTGGAACGCAACGGATCGCATCAGGGTGTGCTGATCCAGAGTGGAGCGCGTGAGCGCGGTGGGCGCTGTCCGCGCTGCAACGTCGAGATCCAACGCGTCCAGGTCGGTGGACGCACCACCTACTTCTGTCCCGAACATCAACACTGACGCCGTGACGCTATGTCGCCGTGACGCTGTGTCGCCGCGGTCGAGGAGGTGCATCCGCATGCCGGTAGGGACCCATGAAGGCAATCGCGCTCGTGGTCGGTGCACTCGTGCTCGAGTCGTGCGCGACCGATGCTGACCGCTCCTCCCGTGATCGCTCCTCCCGTGAGCCGGCCTCCGGCCACGATGCCAACCGCCACCGAACCGCCGAACAGCGACCCGAGGGCGCAGTCGGTGCTGCTCGTGGGTGGTGATGTCCGGGATTGGACGATCTGCGAGCCGAGGATGAACGGTTGGGATTCCTCCGGCAGGCCGAACTGTCCGCAGGTCGACCTCGTTCGTGCCGTCGACGCCCACCAACGAATCCAGACGGAGGTCGCTCTGGCCGAGACCAGTTCCACAGCATGGTGATCGACACCGGCTCCGAGGACGAGGCGATCGCCATCATCGATGCAGCGTCGACGGCCGCGCCGGCGTGTCCCGAGTTCTCCGATCGAGGTGGGCCGGTCTGGCTCGAACTGCTCGACGTCCTGGATGGGGGACGGGATGCCGCTGGACTGGTGATCGCCTCGGGTGGACAGCCCGTGTTGATCGGCTACTGGCGCTCGGGTCGGACCATCGTGAAGCTGCCATGCGGTGCTGCGGTGATCTGCGGGCTCGAAACACCGGACCGGGCAGCGGTCTGTCGGCAATGTTCGAGACGGACGACGGCGAGTCGACGGTGCAGCAATCGACGGTGCAGCAATCGGTGGTCGAGGCCGGTCCGACACTCGCTCGGGAATGGATCGACTTCCACGCGCGGCTCCCTTCGTGTGGAGACAGCGAGGATCACGTGTTCCGCACGACCTACGAGTCGGTCCCGATTGATCCGGAGCGTGCTGCCGCCGTCGATGAGGTCACCCCCGGTTGTTGCAGCTGTCGCTGTGACTGAGTTGCACACCGGCGCGAACTCTTCGGAGTCCGATCGAGTGTCGAACAGTTTCTCGGGGTACAACGCTGGGGTGGCCAGTACTCCTCGATCGATCATGTGGTTCCGGCGCGATCTGCGTCTCGTCGACAATCCGGCGTTGATCGCCGCTGGTGCCGACGGAGCCGAGGTCGTGCCCGTCTTCGTGATCGACCCCACGTTCGCCTCGTCCGGAGCACCCCGGCTGGCCTACCTCCACGGCGCGCTCCGATCGCTCGATGCGTCCATCCGGAGGCACAGCGGCGCCGGATTGGTGATCCGCCACGGTGATCCGAGCTCGGTGATGCCGGCGCTGGCCACAGAAACGGGCGCCGACACGGTGTTCGTGGCCCGCGACTACTCGCCGTACGGGCGTCGTCGCGACGGCGCAGTGAAGTCGGCGTTGGAACGCGATGGCCGCCATCTCAAGGGGGTCGGATCGCCGTATGCCGTCGGCCCTGGCAACGTCACCAAGGACGACGCCACGCCGTACGCGGTGTTCACCCCGTTCTCGAAGGTGTGGCGTCGGGTCGGCTGGGACCTCCCCGTCGACGCGCCGGGAGATGATTTCCGTTGGGCCGTCGACTCCGGCATCGGGTCCGAGCCGCTCGGCGACCGTCCCGACCCGGGGATCGAACTGCCCGAAGCGGGTGAAGATGCAGCACGTGACCGGTGGTCACATTTCGTTCGGAGCGACGGCGTGGACGACTACGCGGACCGGCGCGACCTCCCGGCCGTCGCCGGCACCAGCCAGCTGTCGCCGGCGCTCAAGTGGGGCACCATTCATCCGCGCCAGTTGCTCGCCGATCTCGATGCTTCGGGCGCCGGCTCGAAGGGCCACACGGTGTTCTCCAGCGAGCTGGCCTGGCGCGAGTTCTACGCCGACGTGCTGCACCAACAGCCCCGCACCGCCTGGGAGAACCTGAACTCGAAGATGGACGAAATGCCCGTCGACACCGACGCCGCTGCCCAGCAGCGATTCGATCGGTGGGCGGCAGGGGAGACCGGCTTCGGCATCGTCGACGCCGGGATGCGCCAACTCGCCTCCTCCGGCTGGATGCACAACCGGGTGCGCATGATCGTCGCGAGCTTCCTCGTGAAGGACCTCCACCTGCCGTGGCAATGGGGTGCGCGCTGGTTCATGCAGCATCTCATCGATGGCGATCTCGCCTCGAACAACCACGGGTGGCAGTGGGCTGCGGGCACCGGCACCGATGCGTCGCCGTACTTCCGGGTGTTCAATCCGCATCTCCAGCAGGAGCGCTACGACCCGGACGGCGAGTACGTCGCACGCTGGGTGACGAACCCGGTCGAGCCGATGGTCGATCACAAGGCCGAACGTGACGAAGCCCTCCGCCGCCTCGAGAGCATCAACTGACCGGAGCAGCTCGGTGCAGCTCCTGACTGCAGCAACGACCCGGGCGGCTGGCAGTCGGTAGGATCGAGTGCCAGATGTTGGACGACCGCAAGACAGCGATCCTCGGTGCCGTGGTGCAGGAGTACATCGCCACGGCCCAGCCCGTCGGGTCCAGCCACATCGCCGAGGCGCCCACGGTCAAGGTGTCGTCGGCGACGGTCCGTAACGAGATGGCCCACCTCGAACACGAGGGCTACCTGGTGCAGCCGCACACGTCGGCGGGACGCATCCCCACCGACAAGGGCTACCGGTACTTCGTCGATCATCTCACCCGACCGGGACGCCTCGATGCGGCGACCCAACGACAGGTCGGTGACTTCTTCTCCGCTGCGCACGGACGCCTCGAGGAGATGCTCCATCAGACGTCGAATCTGCTGGCAGCGCTCACGAACAACGCCGGAGTGGTCGTCGGCCCGCGCGCCGAGGCAGTCGCCGTGCGGCGCGTGCAGTTCGTGTCGCTGTCGGCCACCGCTGCCACCGTGGTCGTCGTGTTCGCCAACGGCACCGTCGAGAACGTCGGCATCGAACTCGCCGAGGGCGACGACGACCTGAAGCTGTCAGCGGCAGGTGCCCACCTGTCCGCAGTGCTCGACGGCTGTGTGATCGGCTCGGTCGACTCGGCAACCGACACCGGTGACACCGTCGTCGATCGCCTGTGTGGCCAAGCGCTCGACGCGCTGCGTGCGACGTCGAGTCCAGCGCAGGTCTTCACCGGTGGCGCGGCTGCGGTCGCGAACGCCTTCGATGCGGTCGAGATCGTCCGGTCGGTGCTGTCCACGCTCGAGCAGCAGTTCGTCGTGGTCACCCTCATCAGCGACATCGTCAACCGGGGAATGTCGGTGGCGATCGGTGTCGAGCACGGTGTCGAACCGCTGTCGGCGTGCTCGGTCGTGGTCGCGCCGGTCATCATCGACGGTGAACACCTCGGCTCGGTCGGGGTGCTCGGCCCCACCCGGATGAACTACCCGCAGGCGCTCGCCACGGTCGAGGTGGTCAGTAAACAACTCGGCCATCGCATCGAAGAGGGCTGAGTCCGCGTGGTCAACTCACGGCATGATGGGGCCTCCCATGGCTGACTACTACGAACTGATCGGGGTGCCGCGCACCGCTACGGCCGACGAGATCAAGAAGGCGTATCGCCAGCGCGCACGAGAGTTCCATCCTGACGCAAACCCCGACGACGCTGCGGCAGCCGAGCAGTTCAAGAAGATCGCCCAGGCCTATCAGGTGCTGTCCGACGACCAACAGCGCGCCCGCTACGACCGCTACGGCGAGGCCGGCGTCGGCGGTGCTCGCGGTGGTGGCCAGTCGGCTGAGGATCTCTTCGGTGGCGGTCTCGGCGACATCTTCGAGACGTTCTTCGGTGGCGCCGGCGGTGGCAGCCCGTTCGGTGGCGGTCGCAGCCGTGGTCCGGCCGGTCCGCCGCGTGGGCAGGACATCGAGGCGATTGCCGACATCTCGTTCGAGCAGGCGGTGTTCGGCGCCGAGATCGACGTGTCGTTGAAGTTGCCCACCCGGTGCAGCGACTGCGACGGATCGGGCGCCGGCGAGGGCACCAAGCCGGTCACGTGCAGCGACTGTGGTGGCAGCGGCCAGATCCAGCGGGTTCGCCAGAGCATGCTCGGACAGATGGTCACCGCCAGTCCGTGCGGCCGTTGCGGTGGGCTCGGCCAGATCGTCACCACCCCGTGTGCCACGTGCCGAGGCGAAGGTCGTGTCACGTCCGACAAGAACTACCAGGTCGACGTGCCTGCTGGCGTCGACTCGGGTTCCACGCTGCGTCTCACCGGTCGTGGGGCGGTGGGCCCGCGCGGCGGCTCGGCCGGCGACCTCTACGTGCACTTGCGTGTGGCGCCGCACAAGCAGTTCGTTCGCAGCGACCACGATCTCATCACCGAGGTTCCGATCTCCATCGCGCAGGCCGCCCTCGGCACCCAGATCGAACTCGAGACACTCGACGGAACCGAGCATCTCGTGGTGCCGCCGGGCACGCAGCCGGGTCGCGAGTTCGTGCTGCGCCAGCGCGGTGTGCCGCATCTGCGCGGCCGCGGGCGTGGCGATCTGCGGGCACGAGTTCGCGTCGACATCCCCACCAAGCTGACCGACGACGAAGTCGACATCCTCACCCGGTACGCCGAGGGGCGTGGCGAGGTGGTCGGTAACGGCAAGGAAGGTCTGTTCTCGCGGATCAAGTCGGCGTTCTCCTGAGCCGGACGCGGTGCTACTGATGGAGGGACTCGACCGATCGGCTCTGCGTTCCACCAGCTCACATGTACTGGTCCACGCCGATCTACTCGGTGATACCGGCTCGATCGCTCTGGTCGACGACGTCGAACGCCACTTGAACAAGGTGCTGCGCCTGCGCGACGGCGAGGTCGTCAGCGTCACCGACGGTGCCGGTCGATGGTGTCTGGCGTTGGTGGTCCGCGACGGCAACAGGCTGCGGCTCGACGCGTCGTCCGAGGTCATGACCGAGCCGGCCGCCGAGCGATCGGTGACCGTCGCGGCGGCGATCCCGAAGGGTGATCGGCTCGACTGGATGGTGCAGAAGGTCACCGAACTGGGTGTCGACCGGTTGGTGCTCCTCCACGCCGACCACTCGGCGGTGCGTTGGAAGCCCGATCGGGTCGATCAGCATCTGGCCCGGTTGCAACGCATCGCCGACGAAGCGCTCCGCCAGAGCCGACGGGTCGTACGCCTCGCGATCGAGGCGCCGGTGCCCGCCATCGACGTGCTCGGCGACTTCGTCATCGCCGAACCTGATGGCCGCTCGCTGACCCGGGCGGACAGTGCTGTGGCGGTCGGTCCCGAAGGAGGCTGGACCAAGGAGGAAATGGCTGCAGCACGTGATCGGATCGATCTGGGCCCCACGATTCTGCGCACCGAGACCGCCGTGGTGGCGATATCCACACTCTGCGTGACATTCGAACGCTGACGGTCTATGCTGGCGAAGTTACCCTTGGGTAACGCAGGCAACGATCGGCCGGCGGGCGCCACCGATGACACGAGCAGCGAGGCGGGAACCGAGATGACCATGATCGACGAAGAAGCACCATCGGCGTACGGCCAGCAGGTGGGTGAACGACTCCGCGTGATCCGCAAACAGAAGCGGATGTCGCTGCAGGAGGTCGAGGCCCAGTCGAACCAGGAGTTCAAGGCCTCGGTGCTCGGTGCCTACGAGCGTGGCGAGCGGGCATTGTCGGTGCCCCGCCTCGACCGGCTCTCGCAGTTCTACGCGGTGCCCGTCGAGCAACTCCTGCCCCGCGAGGTCACCGGCACCGAGGCGGCGGCCGCGCTGGCCTCGCCGACGATCAAGAAGCTGGCCATCGATGTAGCGAAGCTGGTGCAGCTCAAGGGTGCGCCGTTCGAGATGCTCGCCCGGTACCTCAAGTTGATCCAGGTGCAACGCCAGGACTTCAACGGCCGAGTGATCACCGTGCGCGGTGATGACATCCGTTCCATCGCGGCGATGCTGGACGTCCCCGTCGACCAGGTCGCCGAGCGCCTCGCTGCGCTCGACCTCCTCTTCGTCCCCGCCGGCTGAGCTTCCGTTCCGGATCTCGGAGGCGATGAGTTTCCGCGTGGACAGGTCGCGCGAAGACTCATCGCTTGGGGGTTGACTGGGGGAGTGGCTGGTTCGACGTCGGACTTCGGGGTGTACGTGCACATCCCGTTCTGCGCGTCGAAGTGCGAGTACTGCGCGTTCGCCACGTGGACCGATCGTGGCCACCTCGTGGAGGCGTACCTCCAGGCACTGCGTATCGAGATCGAACGGGCTGTCGCCGAAGAATTGACCACCGCCGACACCGTCTTCGTGGGCGGTGGCACCCCGACGCTCGTACCGCCAGCGGCGCTGGCCGACATGATCGCCTCGATCCCGGTCGCAGACGATGCCGAGATCACCGTCGAGTGCAACCCCGACGACGTCACCGTCGACATGCTCGACACCTATCGTGCAGCCGGCGTGAACCGGGTGAGTCTCGGTGTGCAGTCGATGTCCGCGCACGTGCTGGCGGCGCTCGGGCGCACGCACGACCAGCGCAACGTCGAGCGGGCCGTCGATGCGATCAAGGCGTCGGGCATGCCGTCGTTCAACCTCGACCTGATCTACGGCGCCGCAGGCGAATCGGTCGACGACTGGCGTGGCACCGTCGAGGCAGCGTTGGCGTTCGAGCCGCCGCACATCTCGGCCTACGGACTCACGGTCGAAGCCGGGACACCGCTGGCGTCGCAGCCCGACCGCCATCCCGACGACGACGACCAAGCGGACAAGTACGAACTCGCCGACGACCTGCTGGCTGCTGCTGGCCTGGCGAACTACGAGGTGTCGAACTGGGCGCGCCCCGGCCACGAGTCGCGCCACAACTTCCTCTACTGGAATCAGGACGACTATCGAGGTTTCGGCTGCGCCGCGCACTCGCACAGCGCCGGTCGCCGATGGTGGAACCTGCGCACACCCGATCGCTACATCGAGGCCATTCGCGCCGGCGCGTCGGTGGAGGCGTCGTCGGAGACCCTCGATGCCGGCACCCGGCGTTTCGAGGCCCTCCAACTGGCGCTGCGGACGCGTGATGGTGTGCCACGCAACTCGTTTCTGCCCGAGACACTCACGCTGCTCGAGGGCATGGTGATCGCCCATCCGGCCGATCGTGATCGTGTGGTGCTCACCCGAGCCGGTAGGTTGATGGCCAACGACATCTCACTGCGATTCCGCTGAGCCGCTGGACTTCGTTGGATCGCTCATCTTTTCGTGTTTCGCGCCGATGACTGATGGCAACAACCATCGAAGAAAGTGACCAACTGATGCCCGCCGCCACAGCTTTCCAACGCACACCGCTCGTCGTCGCCGCCGGCAATCTGGTTGCGGGTCCGGTACACGCCACGTTCCGCGACGGTGATCGCGAGTCACTCCTCCACAGCTATCTGGTGCTGGTCCGCCAGTTGCGCGGCCAGCAACGCGCCCCCTCCATCACCTTGCGCGGCGACGACATCTGTGCGATCGCCGACCACCTGGGTGTCAGCGAGGAGCGCGTGCTCGACGATCTCCTCGACCGGATGGGAGCGACCCGGGCGCAGCGAAAGGCGCTCTTCGCACTGTTCGCGATGGGTGCGTTGTCGATCGTCGCGACCGGCTCCGTCGCGCTCGACCTCGCTCCGACGGGGGCGCTCGCACAATTTTCGGGCGACGGTGTGCCTGTGATCGAGACCGTTGAAGTGTTCAACTCGTCGGTGTCGCCGGTGTCGCCGGTGGCCGGAGTCTCCGCCGTCGTTGCGTCACCGATGGTGGCCACCGAGACCGTCTTGCTCGACATGGTCGCAGAGCCCGAACTCGCCGTCGCCGTCGGTGGCAGGGAATGGGAACTCATGGTGTCGGTCCAACAACTGAAACACGCTCTCTCGGCACCGTCGGAGGTCGATCCGTACGTCGTTCCGGCCGGGGGTGCTGGTGCTGTCGAGGGTGTTGGCACGGCCGATGATGGCTCGACCGTGGCGGTTGCCGAGCCTCCGGTTCCGATGCCCGAGGGTGTCGGGGTTGGCGATGATGGTTCGATTGTGGCGGTTGGTCCGCCTCCCACGCCCTGATCGGCGCCGGACGCTCAGCTACGCGGACGAGCGGACGGGAAGAGTTCGGGGAACACCTTGGCGACCTTTGCGGTGAGATAGTCGCCGTAGGGGGCATCCCAGGCGAGCACGTCGGCGCCGTCCCAGCGATCGGTGTCGGCGAGTGGCGATGCGTCGAGTGACAGCGACGGCACCCTGGCATGCCACGACGGGTCGAAGAAGTACGGGAACGACAGCCGGCTCCGGCCGGAGGTGTTGCGCACCCGGTGCGGGGTCGATCGGTACCGCCCACCGGTGAGCCGTTCGAGCATGTCGCCGAGGTTGCACACGATCACGCCCGGGGTCGGTTCGACGGGGATCCAGGTACCGTCGACGGCGCGTACCTGCAGGCCTCCGAGGTGGTCCTGCGCGAGCAGTGTGAGGAGCCCGTAGTCGGTGTGCTCGCCGACCCCCCACTGCTCGTCGGACCCATCGGGTTCGCTCGGCGGATAGTGGAAGATGCGGAACAGGATGGTCGGGTCGCTGGTGAGGTGCTGTTCGAACCATTGGGCGGGGAGCCCGAGGCCGAGTGCGATGCCACGCATCACGGCGTCGGCTACGGGACGCATCGAGTCGAGCCAGTCGAGCACTGCGGCACGCAGATCGTCGGAGTCGGTGGGGAACTGGTTCGGCCCGTGCAGCGGCGTGGCGGCCGCGACCCGTGGATCGTCGGGTGCGTGCTCGGTGCCGAAGTACACGCCCTCCTTGCGGTCGGCGACGCCGGAGGTGAGTTCGCCGCCGACGGGGAACCACCCTCGCCACGCCACCCCGGCAGCGGCCATGGCGATTTCGGCTTTCTCGTGGTCGGGCCGGGAGAAGAACGCGTGCGACACCGATTCCAGTCGGTCCTGCAACTCGGTCGGGATGCCGTGCCCGACGATCCCGAAGAAACCCACGGCTCGACAGGCAGCGTCGATCGCAGCAGCGACTCCGGCCACGTCGCCGGTGCCCGCAGTCGGGTCGAGCAGTGGCCCGACGTCGATCATGGGCAACAAGGCGGGGGAGTGTGGGGCAGCGCTCACGACTTGGTAACGTACCGGCCTGCTACGGGCGCGTAGCTCAGTTGGTTAGAGCGCTACCATGACACGGTAGAGGTCGCAGGTTCGAGTCCTGTCGTGCCCACCACCCTGACCAGGGGTGGAGCAGTTTGAAGAGTCCTTCATCTGCTCTCAGAGTGGCCTGGCATCGCCAGGCTGAGTCAGCGTCGGGTCACCGCCGACGTGACAAACACCGACGGCTTCGAGTTGCCGACCAGCACCAAACTGGAACGGCGGCGTCGAAAGGCGACGCCCGGTTCGTTCGAACAGCCGGGAACCTCACCGGGCAACAACTCGATTGGTAATCGTGAGCGGCGCTGACATCGTTGGCGAACATCTTGATCCGGGCCCGCAGCTGCCCGGCAGCACCTTCTCGACCGTCATCGCACAGGGCTTGTTCGATCTGGTCGTCTGACAGCAGGGTCGCACCGCCGACACTGCGTTACCTGACGGCGATCACACCGGCGTGCCACATCGCGTCGAGTTTCACTGCACCCTCGCCAGCCCGGACGAGCCAGACCCTTGTCACAGGACCGGGCCGCCGTCACGACCGAGCGCGGGACTTGGGCCGCATTGGAAGTGAGATCCCTGCTGGCGAGCGGGTTTCGAGCGCTGATATCGAGTGCCCCCGGAACATGCCCCGAGGGCTTGGTGGTCGGTCCAGTTGTGGTGTCGTTCGCGCCATCAGCTCGACGTCGGGCCAGCGACCTCGAACACCGGATACCGGTCGGCGACAGCTTCGAACTCTTCGAGTGGGGAACCAACAGCCACCGGGATGTGAGGCCGACCACCTGGGGCAATCCGAACATAGCGAGCCAGAATCGGGGCTCGTGCGCTGACCGGGACCTCGGTCAGTTGGACCCGGCGACGCCGTCGGCGCCGCAGCACGGCCTCACCGTTGTTCGCCCGAACGTTGGAGACCCAGTTGCACTCCCCGAGCATCGACACGAGATACCAGCGACCATCGAGATCAGCCATTCCCAACGGGAACGAGGTGAGGTCACCCGAGATGCGACCGGGCACCTCGAGCGTCACCCAACGACGTGGGAACACACCCGCTCCGAAGAGTCGGCCCCAGAACCGAGCGAACCAGCGAGCGTCCGAGTTCGCTCGCCCTCCGTCGTACATCTCACGGGCACGTTCGTCCGAGATCGGCCACCTTGGCACCCGTCACCTCCTTCCGGCAGGGAAGCTCATGACTCCGTTACCAACGTCATTCGCAGCCATTGACAGCGCCCGAGTCGAACGACCCCAACACTCAGAGCAAAGCCGAGCGCTTGTATGGCTGGTTGGGCCCGCGAAAGTGCGGCGTCACGGTGGGGCCGCATTCGGTCACGTTCGCACTCGATTCGGCCGTGATTTTGCGGAGCGCTATCGGGCTGGTGACAGGCCCGAGGATCGATGTGCGGTGACGTCGTAGTCAGCCGCCCAGATCTCCTCGTCCTCGTCATCGCACTCGCCTGTACGGACCATCCCGGTCCGTTGCGCAACAGCTTGGGACGCCTCGTGACGAGGATGAATATGAGCCTCGATACGACGAACGGTGCGCCCAGTGAGCCAATCGCAGACGGCCATGACAGCTTCCGTTGCGAACCCGCACCCCTGATCGCGTGCACCGAGGACCCAGGCGAGGTCCACCCGCTCGCCGACGACCGTTGCCTGGACGAACCCGACCGCACGCCCTTGGCTACCCACACGAATGATCCAGTTGCACCAGTACTCGCTCGGAGTGCGGGATCCCGCTGTCTGTTGTTCGTACCGGTTCGCAAGCTCGCTCACGGTCGGCGGTTCGCCGCCGGTGAACGCGTAGAGCGAATCGTCGGCCAGCACCGTCGCCATCTCATCGGCATCACACACACGAAGTGGACGCAGCACCAAGCGCTCGGTCTTGATCGACGAAAAAATCATCTCCGAACCTTTGCACGCCGGAGCAGCGCGGACGGGCGGGATTACGCGACGCGGGACTCGAGTAGAAGTCGCACACGAGGTGGATGACTCACGTCGGGATTACGTGCGGCGCCATCTCGCGCCCTGGGCAGATCCGGGCGACGGGTACCTCGGGGTGGTGCCAATCGTCAACGGTTCAAGTCCGAATCAGCCACAGGAGGTTGATCGTCGCGGTGAAGCAGCAAGCGGGCTCAAGGCCGCCAACTAGTGGTGGCTTCGTGGCAAGACCGACCGAACGGTGCGAACAGCAGCCCTCGGGCTCATCCGCGCAGATCTATCCCCCCGGGCGAGCAACGAACTCGCACAATGCCTTGCCCGTACCCGCGTGCTGGTGCCGTCGGCCCGACCGAGCTGCGGTCAGATCGACTTCTTCTCCGACGCTGGACGCCAGGCGACCGGCCCGTCTTCGCGGGTTCTGGCCGAGGCAATGACTTCGGCAGAGGTGGTCGATCTGACACCGCCGTCGGAGTCCGGTGACAACACCTGAGTACTGGCCGGCGCTCAACGTGCGGGTAAAGTTGACAAACTTGGTCGGGAATAGCAGGATGGCGGTCGTGTTGCACGTGACTCCCGAGCGA
>ENA-OFCF01000884-OFCF01000884.1-metagenomes-genome-assembly--contig:-NODE-884-length-12429-cov-18.734847_pt1 | contig 12429 bp, 15 predicted proteins | sample MGYA00153387_OFCF01 | MGnify analysis MGYA00153387
TTGCCATCGGCAATCGCCAATCCCAACTAGGGAATTATCCTAGTGCCCTAGCTGCCTACGAACGCGCCGTCAAAATTGCTCCTAATTATGCCAGAGCCTATAACTATCGCGGTTCTTTTAAGTATGCGAGATTGGGAAATGTTGGTGGCGCGTTCGCCGATTTCGACTCAGCTATTGGCTGCGATCCCGATTATGCCATTGCTTATGCCAATCGCGGCTTGCTTAGGTATCAGCAGTTGGGTGACATTCCTGGAGCTTTAGCCGATCTAAATTTGGCGATCCTCCTCGACCCTCGCGATGCTTCGACGTACAACACTCGCGGTTTGATTAAGTACGAACTGAAAGATATCGAATACGCTCTGGCGGACTACGATTTGGCGATTACCTCCGGTAGGCTACGCCAACGAGATCGACCCTACCTTTGCTCCTGCCTACAACTGTAGGGGATTGCTCAAGACCGTCAAACTAATGGATACAGCACTTCCGGCTGTCACGAGGTACATTTTTTTATCCTTAACCTACTTGCTGAATAGCTTTCAGGACTTAGGCTGTACCTCATAGCTGCTGGAAGTGCTGTATTGCTGGAGCCTTAGCCGATTACGATCGGGCAATCGAAATAGATTCCACCTTATCTGAGGCTTTTTACAATCGTGGTACGCTCAAGCATAAAGAACTCGGCGATGCTGTGGGAGCTTTGGCTGATTATGACCGAGCAATCGAGATCGACTCGAATTTAGCCACTGCTTATCTGGTACGGAGTCTGCTCAAGCGGGATCGGCTTGGCGATCTACTAGGGGCATCTATCGATTACGATCGAGCTATCGCGATCGATCCCCAGATTATCTATAAGTGACAGGAATATTCCGCTGTGGCGGGTTGGACGATCGCTGCATTGAGCGAGTTTGCTGGTTGATTCAGCCCAACGCTTCAATCAATTAAACAAATAGCAATCCGAGCGATCGTCAACTTAGTCAACAAGAGCCAATCACTTTAATCAACCGTGAAGATTTGGATAAATATGATTTACTTAATTGGGATAAATTGCTGATGTATTTTTATTTTGACACGAGATAAAATTGAGTGCAAAGATGCACGATATTTTTTATGTCTCAAAATTCACTAAAAGTTCCTTTTCCGTGGGTAGCATTTATCAGTCAACCGATTGGACATCCTGAAGTACAACTAATTATTAACCCTGCTAAGTTCCAGAAGCTATATAAAATCTGGTTTTTAGAGAATTGTTTGCGGCATGAAATAAGAATAAAAAATCTTTCTTAATTGCCAATCTAGTAGGAAGGATTGCTGATATCCTGGATAATAGCCCCAAAAGTCAGATCTATGTCTTATTATCCAAATGTGCAGGAAGTCAAACGTTCTATACCAATTATCGATCGCCAACGCAGTGAAATCGAAAAGCGAAAACCATATAAATTTCCTAAGCACTACATCAGCTATGAAACATTTCTAGAGCTAGTTGTGATGTCGCAATTAGCAAAAGATGTTTATCAAGAATTTAATCGTACTACTGCGATCTACTATCTCCAGTCAAGCTTATGGGATTTAGAACACATCCCTATTTATGGACTATCAACAGAGACTCTTGCACTATTTCAAGAAAGCAAGATCGATAGCAATAAGGATTTATTTGAGAATTTATCGCAATCGCAAAGCACCAAATATTGTGTTCTACTGCCGTCGGGTAATCTTGTCACCAATGATGATAATTATATCGAGGTTTTATGGATCGAAAGTATTAGAAACAACGATTCTAAACCAAAGATTATCGAGTATAAGTTTGCAAACGAGCTTCTGCACGTTAATCTTAAAGCCAATTCTCAACGAATTATTGTTACTGGTATGGATACCGCAGAACAGACATATTGTGTATTCTCAGACTATCCAACGCTAGAGAGAAAAATTGGTAATATCAATGAAGATGGTGACTTGGGCGATCGAGATCGCCAGATTATCGGCAATTTAAGTCATCTTGCCTTGCAGATTGTGATGTCGATCGAATTTCTACCAGAAGCGATCGTGCTAGATGCTAAACCGAGTGAGTCGATTAGCAAAGGTTTTGGTAAAAAGTCTCCCAGCGGTAATTACTGGCAAATTCGGCAGATATCAATCGAGCAGAAGCGATATGTTCTCAGGCAAAAAAGTGGCGACGATGATGGTGAAAGCACCAGAAATTCACCGCGTCCCCATTGGCGCAAATGGCACTGGCGCAGAGTCGCGATCGGTCCCGAACGCAAAGGTCGGGAGTGGCGGTTAATCCCCAATACCTACATTAATCCAGATAGCTAGATCGAGCGGGATTAGCTAAAATCCCCAATTTTGGGAACGATCCAGCGGTAAGGATAAATTACCCTTCGAGCTGGGCTTCTTCGAGTTTGTCCATAATACCTAAAAGCGTTGCGGTGTAAGGTATCCCTTACGCCATATTTTGCCTGTCTCCTTTCATAGATCCCTGGAATCCATAAAGAACCGCAACTTAAATAAAGTGCTTAAATATTTGAGTGCTACAGGACTAATTTTTGAAAGTTGATAGTGTTTTAGATGTGGATGGGAATCCTTAATTTATTGAGTCCGTAACTGGATTACGGAGATTTATAGCAGGTCGCCTGAAGATATGGAAAATACACTAAACATCGTAGCTGCTGCTAAGGGACTTAGCCACGATCAAAAATCTATCATTAGAACGCTATTTCAGTGTGATTGTCCTGTTGCAATTCAGTTTTTTGATACCGACAAGACTGCCATATTCCAGCTTCAGGATAGAGAGCTTATTTTAATTCAGAATAGACAAGTATCTCTTACAGCTCTAGGTATAGGTATTTCAGAATATTGGCAAAGTCAAAAGTGCAATGGCTTGAAGATTGCCGAAATATCTGTCATAGAAGCATCTCGTAATCAACAGAAACTTGAAACGAGCAATCGATTCTTAGACCTTTACAAACAGGGATTGAGTTATCAAGATATTGGAAAAAAATATGGTTTGGATAAAGGACGAGTTAGTAATATTCTTGAGTCTAATCCTCGGTTTCAGGCATATGTGAAAGAACGTGAGGAAGTTTGCCAACAACAGAGAATCGATCGAAGTAATCAGTTCTTAGAACTATATAAGCAAGGTTTAAGTTACCGGAGTATTAGCAAGAAATGTGGTTTAAGCGAATCACGAGTTAGAGGCATTCTCAAGAAAAACCTTGGATTACAAGCATACTTAAAAGAATGCAAGGAAGCCAAAGTTACTGCTGATTTAGAAAAAAAAGAGAAACTGAAAATAAATTTATGGGATAGGAGTATCGCTAATTGTTATCCAGAAAGGACTGCTACTTTATGGGATTATGAGAAGAACCACGATCTCGATCCTAAGAAAACTCTTGCTCATAGCTCCGTCCAGATTATATGGCTGAAATGTCCTATCGATGGACATTCGTGGAAGAAAAAAGTTGCTCACCTTACTACTCTTTGGGAGCGGAACGGAAGGAGTGGTTGTCCAGTTTGTGCAGGAAGAATTAGGAAGTCCAAGAAACAACCGACTCTAGTAGAGGCTTACACAGATTTTGTTGAAAGGTACTGGAATTATGATAAAAATAGTAAGCTTGATTTAGACCCATCGGTAATTACGTTAGGAAGCAATAAAAAGGCATGGTTTAAATGCCCTGAAGATGGTAATGAATGGCAAGTAAATATTGGAGCGACGATCGCTCATAAGTGGTCTAAAGGTAATGCTGGTTGCCAAGTCTGTAATGGAAAATAATCGACGGGTTCGTGTTACCCCGATGGTATTTAGATCGATATAGACTAGACCTCCTGCGAAAGTATTCGATCGATCGATCCTACCCCAGTCGCTAAATTATCTGTGATAAATGACATTAATAATGCTTCGCAGTGTAGTTGTGAAATTTATCACAAAATCTAAAGATGGTATCCACGATCGACGAAATCCTCTTCCCAGTTTTATTGTTCATTTTCTATTTCACACTTGCTACACAATTTCGATTCCTTCCTACAGAAGCTAGAACTATCAAAGCATCTAGCACGATCGAAGAACCTGTCACGCTCGTTAAACCTATGACAATCGATGAACCGATCGCTGTCAAAGATTCGATCGATAGCGGAGATTTTCAGTCCCCAGTGGTAAGTCGCGAGTGGTTGAAAACCCAATCCCTTGCCAATCTTAAAGCGATCGCCTCCGAATCATTCATTACCGTAACTGGTGATAAGCGGTTGAAAGCGAGTTGGATTGACGCAATTTCTTTGACCACTCCCGAAAACACCGTCCTAGCCGTTAATATTTGCTACGCATAATAATAATGAAGTTTAAAGTGAAATCGATCTTTATTAATTTAAAGGTTGATTTTGCTGCGCTTTGTGTTCATGAAATCTATACACTACGAAGAGAAATTCCCATGCAAGTTACACTCTCTGGTTACACTGGTCGCGCTGCTTCTGTCTCTGATGTTCCTCGCCGCGATGATTCTGGTTTCTTTCAGATCGCTGAAGCTCCCCTAGCTGTGCGTGTTGCTGAGGACACCACTGACTGGTATCTACTCAAATTCAAAGGTGATAGCCTTGTCACCGCTGCTCGATATATCAAGAAAGGTAGCCAACTCTCCATCACAGGCAAACTCTCTTTTGAGGACTGGAACGATCCAGACGGCGTTCGTCACTCAAAACCTGTAGTTGATGTTTATGAAGTTCAGCTCGAACGTAAACCCGTCGCCGTCTAGTCGCTTGTCTATCCGCAAAATTAGCCTCTATTTACTCAGAGGTTAGTTTTGCTGCGCTTTTTAATCTCGAAATCTATTTACCCTACTAGGAAAATCCTCATGCGTACTTTTACTTCTAACTTAATTATTTTGTCTGCAATCATCGGTGACACGATCTCTGGTACTGCCATTAGTGATGACATTAAAGTTAACTTTGCTGCTGCCGCCACGGATGTTAACAAACGTCTATTCGTCCCAGAAGCGCAATTGGTGTGTACGGGTAAATTCCGTGTCGGCAAGGAGATTGCTACCATCGGAGCATGGATTAGTGCTGTTCTGGTAGCTGTTTCCATTCCCGAACCTGCTGAAATTGTAACTGAGACAATCGAAACTGTTCCTGTTGAAATCGTCGTTGTCGAAATTGAGACTCCAGTAGTCGAACCCGCCTCTACTGAAATTGTCGAACCTCTACCTGTTGAAGCTCCCAAGTTTACTCCAGCCCAAAAAGCTGCTGCCACTCGTGCCGCTAACAAAGCCAAAGCTACGGCTGCTGACACTCCTGTCGAAGGCGACCTAGTACCTTGCTAATTTCCAACAGTCTTCTGGTAATATCGACCAGGAGACTTTCTGCTCCGCATAATAAATGTGAATAGCGATCGACTCTGCTAAAGATATCGATCGCTATTTATTAACCTAGCAAATAATTTGATTTTAGATATTGTCCCAGTTAGAATTTGGATCTTGGATCTGACTCGGACAACATATAAAATTACTTCAAAGTTTTAGTGAATAGACGATCGTCTTAACTTCAGTCGTCGATGTTTTTGAAAACTAACATTAGCCTCAGCTTTCAAAACCTCTTATGGAAGAAGGTGTATCTTCCCATGATGTGTATCCTGGTGGGATTCTATAATTGAGTGATAGAATACCCAATCGAGTTCGTTGGAAATTACTAGCAAACCTTTCACGTAAATCTACCATGACCATCATTCCCTCTAAAACGATCCATCTTTCAATTATTACAGTTACTAGATCCCGCCCTCAACTGTTATCGCGAGCGATCGATTCTTTGAAGTCTCAATCTAGGCAAGATTTTGAGTGGATTGTTGTCAATGACGGTGAAGATGCAGCCACTAGGAAGTCGATACTTGATGCTGAGATTGATTTCCCCCATACATACTTGAGCATGGTGCATCCCAATTGCGGCTTTGGATTGTCCTATGGTAGGAGTAGAGGGTTGACAATTGCCACAGGAGATATAATCACCTATTTAGATGATGATAATACCTTCAAGCCCAATTTCGTAGCAGAGACGATCGCCTTCTTCAATAGTCACTCTCACGTAAACTACACAATGCCAATTCAGCAGCGGCGGCGCGATATCCTCAAAGACGGTGCCGTGATGAGCAGCGGGAAGGAATTTTTATCTCCTACGAGCGATTGCACGATCGAGCAATTAATTCGCCACGAACAACTCATCGACAGTAACGGATTCGCCCATCGCAACAGCAGAGATTTATCCTTGATGTGGAATCCCGATCTTAAAATTTACATTGATTATGAATTTCTTCTCAAATGTATCAGTCATTGGGGAAAAGATAGTTTTGCAATTAATCCAGCAATACTAGTGGATTATATTCAAACGAACACAGGTGTTATCGGCAAGTCTAACTATCACCAATGGGCTACTGAATTAGAGTGGATAATCAATCGTCATAAATTATATTCTTGTTTGAAAGAACTCGATCTTCAAGCCCTCGATCAATTAAAATGTGAGTATGAATCGAAACATCAGATATTTAGTAAAATTCAAGCATTCAATAATTGAGAGATGCCATTCAGCTAGTCTTTTCAGGTGGGACATCTTCAAGCAAGGGGTATGAACTAATTCAAAGATTTTCTGAGGATATCGATTTTAAGGTCGTCAAAACCCAACCAGGGTTAACCCGCACAGATCGTATCGACTGATTGATAATTTCAAACCTCTAGTTGAATTTTCAAACAGCCTCTGAGGGACTACGCAAAGCTAGATTGTTTTGTGAGTGCTATAATCGAGAGTAGGTATATTTTCGGTCTAATTTAACTGCCTTAATAGAAAGGATAGATATAATAACTATTTTTAGATGAAAAATGAGAAAATCTGAACTGAAATTACTCATCCTACAAAAGATTGAAAATAGTGAATATAATGCCTTCTTCCGCAAAGATTTCAAAGATTTGGGTGGCACTTATATTCAAGTAGGCACCGTACTTAGAGAACTCTGTCAAGAACAGAGATTGAGACGGATCGGTCATGGTATTTATGGTAAGACCAAAGTTTGTACTGTTGCGCCTTTCGTAGGGGAAAGGATACTTACCAGAGGACTGACTCGAATTGCCCCAGAAGTTCTGACTCGATTGGGTTATCAATTGAGTCCTCCGCAAGCTGTTCTCGATTACAACGCTGGGACTTCTACTCAAGTCCCAACAGGTAGGAATTTGCGAATTCAAGGAAAAAAGACTAAGCGAAAAATTGGATATGATAATGTATACGTAACTTATGAGTATGTCAATTAAACCATTACCTATTGACATTATTGAATTACTTGAATCTAAATTCAAAATCGATCCAGTATTCACTGAAAAAGATTGGTATACTCAACATGTTTTGGGCGTAATTGCTAAATTTGAGAGTGACGAATTTCAGCCAATCTTTTCCGGTGGTACGTCGCTGAGTAAAGGATACGGACTAATTCAGCGTTTTTCAGAAGATATCGATTTTCGAGTGCGTCCGCTTAAAGAAAAACTCACCCGCTCCTATCGGAGTAACTATCAGGATCGATTAGTCGAGGCAATTCTCGCATCCTCGTCGGATTTACAGTTGGTTCGGGAAGTATACAAGCGAGATCGATCTACTTTTTTGAAATGCCAAATTGCCTACCCATCCCAATTTGCAGGCACAAACACAGTTAGATCTCACATTCAAGTCGAACTAACTTTCGAGCCGCCGCAGTTAGAGCCAGAGATTCGTCCGCTATCATCCCTCGTCAACCAATTTACCCAGCAGCCACCAGAAATAGCTGGGATGGCTTGTCTCAATCTCGCTGAAACCGCCGCTGATAAAATTGCCGCTTTATCATGGCGGGTGGTGAGTAAAGAGCCAGATGGAGATCGATACGATCCTAGAATCATTCGTCACTTGTACGATTTGAGCTATCTGTCACCAGAAATCATCAACAATCCCAACTGGTCTAAATTAAGCTTAGAAACAATATCTCACGACCTCAAGACTCGCGATCGATCGCTTGCTAGTCAGATCGATAGTCCTCAAGAACTCTTGAATCAGCTTGTTGCTAAGTTACGCGGTAATCAGCTCTATCGACAGCATTATCGGGACTTTGTGGAAGACTTTGCCTATGGAGAATCTCTTGCTTTTGATGAAGCGATCGATAGTTTAAGTAGTTTAATCAATCGTTTGAACCAACATCAAGCGACACCATTAGACAAACTAATTGCAGCTTTTGACAAAATGGCTGCTGACTATGATGAGAAAGCAACCTGAGGCTAGATACCACCCAAGTTATCATCCTACTAATGAAGTCGATGGAAATCAACAAAGTGATGATTCTGGGCTGTCTCTCTAATCGGCTACAGCCAGGATACATGTGAAATGGGACACGTATTCCGGCTGTACCCCGATAGTTTCTGGCAAATCGTCTAACTCAGCATATTTAAGGTCGAGTGACTCTAAATTAATGAGATTCTGGATACTTTCTGGCAAACTATTCAGTCGATCGTGACCTACAGATAGCTCGATTAGTTTAAAGAGATTGCCGATACTCTATTGAGGAGGATTTTCTGAAGGAGGTGGAGTATTCTGCTTCCCTTCGTCTCCACCAATGTCTAAGGTCTTAGTGTCTGAGGGTGGTTGTAATCCTAGCAATGGGTAATCGGGGTGTGCGGGTATATAATCGGTACTTGCCATTGCTTGAGTCGCTTCCTTGAACCATGTCTTAATTCGGCGTTTGGATGGAAACGGCATCCAATCAGATTTCATCGCATCGCCAAAGGGAATGTTCTTGCTGATGATCTCAGTCTTGATTTCAGGTAAGATAATCAACTCAGGGAATTCGATCGATTTGAATTTGTACTTCTCCAACACATTAGCCGCTTGCTTATCTCGATCGAACCATTTCCAGTCAATATTAGTCGCTGCTCCCAGGTTTTTTACCAGAACGTGAGGAATCTTGCCCTCATACCGCTCGACAGATTCGACAAATAAAGCGATTGATTCGGGTGTGCCGTTGGTGACGAAAAAATAACAAAGTTCGATATTACGATCGGGATCTTCAAGCATCCCCGCGATATCATTTTGCTCGAACCACCGATGGACATAGACCGATACCTGCGACGGCAATACAACAATGACATCTTTGACATTTCCCATCAACAAAATTTTATCCGCAGCTAGATAGCTTTTTGCATCTCCAGTAAATGTAATTTGGTCGTGCAATACAGGTGACTTTTTGGGATCGACTAAACCTAGCGTTGGCGGCAAGTCATCGCTAGCCAATCTCTCGCCAGTCATGAAGCCTTCATACATGGCTTTTTCGTAAGTTAAACCGACATTAGGCGTAGAAGCATCAGCATCGATTAAGTAAAACTCTTGTTTGGCAGCAATCTTTTGCTCTACTGCTACTCGTGCCGTGATACTTTTACCGATACCACCAATCTCTCCGCCAAAAAACAGAATTTTAGATTTTCGCAGCGTCGTTTTTGAATTCTTAGACATTATCTTTGGTTGATTTTGATTTTCGTAGTAGCTCCGGCATTAAATAACGCCAGAGACAATAAACATCTGCCATGCGGGTCTGGTACTCCGACGCTACATTAAGAATGGGCAGCTTGAAGGTAGCCGGATTAAAAATAACGGGTCTGTTATCATATTTTGGATTGCAGATTAGCTTATTCGAGAAGTACTCGATTAATTCTGTCTGCAAAACCTCGCTCACACCCCCAGCTATAATTGACTCGCTAATCCGATCCGGCAGTGAGTCATTGAGCCAATCGAAAATTAGAGTGCAATAGTTATCGTGTGCGATTTCGATCGCCTCGACCAACCTTTTTATTTCCGCTGCTTGATGTTCCTCTGATGTATTTCGTAAAATTGGCTTGAGACAAACAATATCTTTTTGTACCCAGTAATCAGCTATTGCCGTGGTCAATCTGGATAGCTCGTAATCGTAAGTTTGCCGAACAACTGCCTTGACCCAGTAGATAAAGCCTAAGTCGCGGGTCTGACTCATGATTATTTCGTTAGACTCGGCAATGTGAAAGCTCAAGTTTCGATGCCCTGCCATCAATACGATCCCAGTTCCAAAACTTTCGCGGTTATTGGCTTTGAGCAGTTGAGCTACGCCCATTCCCTCAATGTAGAAATTAATGCTCACCAGCCGGACGTTGAATCCGCCGATGGGCGTATCGAAATCTGCCAACGCGGTAATGAGATCTGATTGAATTCGTTCGCGATCGCAAAACTCCCCAGGCGGTAACAAGCATCCTAATTGCAAATCAAATTTAGTCCCCAAGTCTAAGCGTTGAGAGATAATCGACACCACTGCCAGAATCTTATAGACGATCGTATCTGACTTGAGTTGCTTGACAGATTGAGTTGCACCCAGCCTGTCTGCCAGTCTCCCGATCGCCAGATAATTCTCGCCAACTCCTGCAAACGAGCGATGAATCAGATCGGTGCCAACTTGACATCGATAAGCATCTAACGTTTCACTACGTTGCTGGATCGCTCCAGGGGATAATACCAGCGATGTAGCCCGATCGCCACAGGACGCATGGCATTTAATCGCACTTGCCCCAGAGTCAAACCCAATCCGCAATAGCTCTCTTTTCTTTGCCATAATCTTATTTCTCTAATCGAGCTAACAGTGCTGCTGACAATTCAATCCCCCCCGATGACAACGGCTGCTCGTACTCATATTCATCATCATCATTACCATCATCGCCATCGTCATCATCATCCTCACTCGAACTAAATGACGCTGAATGACTCGTTGACTCTCGTTGTGACACCGCTGCCGGAAATCGATCGCCATCTTCAATCTCAAATTCTTGATATAAGGCTGGAATCATCGACCTGACAAAGCTCTGGACAACAGCCTTGGCAGCTAAATCCCGATCGTCGATCGAACGATTAATCTCGAATAATTGATCTAATAGCGACCAACAAGAATCAATGACTGACTTAGTGATATCAGTGTGCTTGATCGTTCGATCTTGGATCGAAGCCGCTGGAAGGTAAAACGCTAACAGAGCTTTCATTACAAGGTCTTTCTCTGATACACCTTTTTGAGACACTAAGTAATGTTTCAGAACTACTTCTTTAGAGTTCGGCTTGAGTCCGACCGAAATCTGCGGTCTTTTAACTACTTTATCTGCCACAGTTTTAGAGCATTAATCCTAAAAATAGAATACGTTCTTACCAAAAAAAATACTAGTGCTTTATAAGAATTTAAGCATTTTTGCTTAGTAAAATCACTAGCGAGCTAGCGATACATCACCTAGTTAAGCTACTAGTAACCTAACTAGTAGCTTAACTGGGGTTCTCCTAAAGAGCTGTGATTTCAAACCTTTGGGTAAATAACTAGTGAATTTACTAGTTATTTGCTGCGAGTTTTCTAACAACTTACCTATAAGTAAATATTCATACCTAAATTATTGAAAAATACTCAATGTTTCTTGTGCTTAGTAACGTTTTGAGCTACGATCGTAGGTAGCTAAAATTACTGCGCCGTGGCGGTGCCACTAGATCCACCCAAAGCTAGCTGTGCCTTTATCCGTAGGATTTTCTGCGAAAATCTACGGCTAAATGCAAGCTAGCAAGGGCGTTCCCCCCTTTGAACCCCCCTTTTTTGGATATGCCTGAAGTTTTGAAGCTTCAAAATTAGCCCCTCAAAATCCACTACTGCCGAGTGTTAGCGCGGATCGGCAGTTGGATCGAACAGCACTCCCTTCTGTAACTAAAAGTAATTTTCACAATTCATTCGGTAATCATGAGTAATTTGAAAGCCCCTGCCAAAACCGCCGAACGAAAAACCGAGCGGATCGAAATACTCGCAACCAAAAGCCAGGTGAAGAAAATCGATGCTCATGCAAAGAAAACAGGCTTGAATCGTTCCCAGTACTTACTTGCCAGAGGCGAAAAAAGAACTTACAGCACTTCCTGATGTTGTGCAATACAATAAGTAAAGGTATAAATATTATATTTTAATGAAAGCATCCTCGATCGATCTCAGAGAAAAAATAGTCGCAGCACATTTTTTAGATAAAATATCAATTAGAAAAGTCGCTCACTGCTTCGGTGTAAGCAAAAGTTTAGTACAAAAACTTGTAAAACAACAACGAATTGACGGAGATTTAGAGCCTAAAAAGCCAGGAAAACCACATTTTAGCCATCTCACAAATGCTGAAGCAGAATTAAGGGCATTACTCGCAGATAATCATGATGCAACACTGGTAGAACTATGTGAACTATTTGCAATAAAAACAGGAAATTGGGTAAGCAAAACCGCGATGTGTGCCGCTCTACAGAAGTTAGGATTAAATCGTAAAAAAAAACGGTGCGGAGTAGCCAAGCAGAAACTGAGCGTGGCGGGTCACCCGCCCAGCAAAGAGTCCAAATTTTAAGAACAGAATATTGGAATAAAGTGAGGGATATAGATCC
>ENA-OFCF01000885-OFCF01000885.1-metagenomes-genome-assembly--contig:-NODE-885-length-12423-cov-13.965718_pt1 | contig 12423 bp, 14 predicted proteins | sample MGYA00153387_OFCF01 | MGnify analysis MGYA00153387
GATGCCGATCTATCTCAAAGTATCCCAACAACTCCGCCAAGCTGGTATCAAAGTTGCTACCGCTTTCGATAAACGTCCGCTCAAAAAACAATTTGCACTAGCAGACAAACAAGGGATAAATTTTTGCGTGGTAATTGGTGAAGAAGAAGCTGTAAATAAGCAGTGTATCTTGAAAAATATGACAAATGGCGAACAAATTGTGGTCTCGGTCGATGCTTTAGCCACTGAGGTGAAACAGCGATTGGGATGATTGAGATCGATCGTTAGATATTTACCACTGATGAAAAGATAAGCCTCTTTCCGATTCAAGTCGATATTTGTCATCAACAGTAAGTGCAAAAACAAGAGCTGAATCGAGATGCCAAACCTCAAACTGATAGCCTGTATAAGCAATTAGAGGATTTAGTTGTGGAGCAAGTTCAAATGGATCTTCCCAAGGATTTATCTGATACTTCTTACCATCAATTGTCAGCCCCACCATATATTCTCCCACATCCAAAATATTTTTGGGCTGAAACGCACCATAGGAGATATCCTCCCATTTTTCTAATGTTTGGACAGCATATTCAAAATTGTATTCACCAGGGTCGTCTCCATAGAGTATATCAAGTGGTATAGCTCGAAGAGTACGTTGTCGATCGAACTGGATAACCTCGTAATCATTTCCTGTGGTAAAACTGCCACATCCGAAACATTCATTTCTTCGGCACAATCTTTTCAGTATATTTGCTAATTGTTCATCTGACAAATCATTATATTGCTCGAAAAAGTTAATTTTTCGGTAGTATTGAATAGTTCGTATTACCCACTCTTTAACTGCAATTCCCTCATCCCAAATAACCTCACTATCAGATAATGGCATCTCAGCTTCAGTCAACTCGGCTCCCGTAAAGTCAGCTCCGTTCAGATTAGCTTCACTTAAATCAGCACGCATCAGTTTCGCACCAACAAATGAAGTATTACGCAAATCTGCATCTCTAAAACACACTTGGGTTAAATCTGCTCTATCAAATCGACAGCCGACTAACTGAGATCCACTAAAATTACAGCCACGCATATCATTCGCGCTGAAATCAGTACCACTTAGATCTCCTTCTCCCAAGATTGCTCCAGTGATGATTTGTCCAACTGGAGTAGAATCGTCCCAGTTTGCTCTACTTAGGTCAGCATTTGTAAGTTTAATTCCAAAGAAATCTCTTTCTCCCTCAGCGTAGCGTCTTAAAAACTCATCAGCCGTGATTTTCACAATTTATGTCCTTCGGTCGCAAGCATTTACTATTTAATATACCCAAAGAGTCAATCAATATTGCCTTAAAAATATTATTGTCATAATTTATGGACGCGAAGATCTCTAAATGCTAAAGTCAATTGCATATTCAAACCATAATCCTAAGGTATTAAATATTGGTGCGTTACGGCATGAGCCTAACACACCCTACATCAACCTAGCTTTTCATTTAGATAAATATAAAGATTCTATAGTTATTTCATCTCTACTCAAAAGTTTTGCTTGAGACGATCTCCCAGCTTCGAGATCGATTTTTTTCAATTTTAATTCTTTTGGTAATTCATTGCCGAAAGTTTTATTTCCGCACGTGCCATCATAACTGACTGCAAATGATATTCCTTTTCGATTTAATTCATCAAGAGCTAAGACAAAATCCTCATAATTTATTCCCGACAAATATCTTGAATCTCTTTGACCACAAACACCCTGATAAGGAGGATCCATATAGACAAAATCGTCTTGTTTAACTTTAGCTAAGAGTTCTCTATAGTCAAAGCTTGTAAATTTACATTTATGCTTCAGAAGCTTAGAAACACCTTCTATATTTTTCCTCATCCTTTCTGGCTGAGTTCCCTTTCTTCTTTTGTCAGGACTTTGATTGAAAAACCCTTCGGCATTATATCTAACGGCACCTTTCACACAACGAGCTAGTATATACAGAAAAACGTTTGGGTCATGAGTTTTATTAAACTGTTCTCTAGTTTGATAATAATGCTCTATGGAATTACTATGCTGTTGATTCCAGATCTCTTCATAAGAATGCGCTATTTTCTCTGGGCATTCTACCATCGACTCTATTAATTTAATTAGCGGTTGGTTTAAATCATTAATCCAAAAATGCTGAGACATTTGTCTAGAAGCAGCAGCTATGCTAATTGCCGCAGTCCCCGCAAAAGGTTCCACTAGTCTATTCACTTTGCTAGGTAAGAGTTCAAGAATATTTGAGGCAAGATTTCTTTTGCTGCCCTGATATTGAACTGGATGTGGAAGGCTAGCCATCTTAATAACAGAAGGAATAAGTTGGATAAGCTTAACATGAAAAAGCCCACACTAGATTTTGATAACTAGTGTGGGCTTTTAACTACTAATTCAATTACGCGATCGCTGCCATTGTGACATCATTGCTAGCAAGTAAATCCTGAAGTTCTTCCGAATCAACAGTTTCCTTGTCAACTAACATTGCTGCAATCTTGTCTAATACGAGTCGGTTCACGACTAAAACATCCTTCGCACGACGGTAGGCTTCTGCTACTAATTGGCTGACTTCATCATCAATAATTGCCGCAGTCTCTTCGGAGAAGTCGCGTTCGGAGGCGATATCGCGACCGAGGAACATATTCCCTTGTTGACGACCGAGGGCGACGGGGCCGAGTTTCTCACTCATCCCGAACCGCATCACCATTTGACGGGCGACACGAGCGACTTGTTGGAGGTCATTGGAAGCACCTGTGGTGACTTCTTCTTCACCGAAGATGATTTCTTCAGCAATCCGACCGCCGAGGGCGACAGCCATTTGGTTTTGGAGGTAGGAACGGCTGTATAAACCAGATTCCATCCGATCTTCACTCGGTGTGAACCAAGTTAGACCGCCAGCATTACCACGAGGGATGATGCTGATCTTTTGTACGGGGTCGTAGTCGGGCATCAGGGCACCAACTAGGGCGTGACCTGCTTCATGATAAGCAACGAGGGTTTTGCGCTTCTCGCTCATCACGCGGTCTTTTTTCTCTGGCCCTGCTAGTACACGATCGATCGCATCGTTAACTTCATCCATTGAGATTTCAGTTAAGCTACGACGGGCGGCGAGAATTGCGGACTCATTTAAGAGGTTGGCTAAATCTGCACCTGTGAAACCAGGAGTCCGGCGGGAAATGCGTTCGAGATCTACGTCTTTGGCGAGCGTTTTGCCACGAGCGTGAACGTTGAGGATTTCCAAACGACCAGCGTAGTCAGGACGATCGACAACTACTTGACGATCGAAACGACCTGGGCGGAGGAGTGCGGAGTCGAGTACGTCGGGACGGTTGGTAGCGGCGATGATAATAATCCCCGTATTGCCTTCAAATCCGTCCATCTCGGTCAGTAATTGGTTGAGGGTCTGTTCCCGCTCATCATTACCACCACCGAGTCCTGCGCCCCGTTGGCGACCCACTGCGTCGATTTCATCGATGAAGACGATACAAGGAGCTTGCGCTTTGGCTTGCTCGAATAAGTCACGTACGCGGGATGCACCCACACCGACAAACATTTCGACGAATTCCGAACCGGAAATACTAAAGAATGGTACGCCAGCTTCGCCTGCAACTGCACGAGCGAGGAGGGTTTTACCAGTACCTGGAGGGCCGACTAAGAGGACACCTTTAGGAATCTTGGCACCGAGGGCGGTAAAGCGATCGGCATTTTTGAGGAAGTCTACTACTTCGTTAAGTTCTAATTTTGCTTGCTCGATTCCGGCAACATCACCAAAGGTGACTTGGCTTTGGGGTTCCATTTGCACGCGCGCTTTGGATTTACCAAAGTTCATCGCTTGGTTCCCAGGGCCGCTTTGGGCACGACGAAGCAAGAAGAATAAACCTACCAATAATAATACTGGGAAGAATAAGCTGCTCAAGACACGGAACCAGACGCTCTCATCATTCTGAGGGAGGACGTAGATGTTTCCTTTGACATTTTCAGTCAAAATATTGACTAATTGGTTGTCGTTGGGAGGTAAGTTGACGGTCATTTTCGTACCATCTTTAGCCTGTACCAATGCACGGCTACGATCGGCACTCAATCCGACGTTCTCGATTTCACCCTGCTTTACCTCTTGGATAAAGGTGCTATATTTGAGAGTTTTTTGGGCTGGGGCTGGCTTTTCTAAAAATGTAGTTGCCAGAGCGATCGCCACAACTGCCAATAGGACATAAAGTCCGGCATTTCTCCACCGCTTATTATTCACTCGAAGGTTCTCCTATATAAGTATTTTTTGACTGGTAACAGTTTACAGGGCTTGGTATCTACCGAATTTTTACCCCTCGTTTCCTCCAGTCTGCGCCATCAATAATTTACTGTATTCTATCTCTCTATTAACTTATGTTAACCTTTCTCTCATTTTATTGATAGGGTTTCTCGAACAAAGTTGGTAGAGAAAATCTTGTTTTTACCCGATTACCCGATCTTTGGTGACTAAATCTGTCCCAGAGGAACTAGCAACCAACCACTTCATCATCGGGTGTTGGGCTGTATATTCTATTTTACCCATTGGCAGGATTGCAGTACGAATCGGGAGCAGGTGGATTACCGAATTACTATAGCCGATCGCTTCCAAATCCTTTACCCATGCTTGCGTCCATTCGATTTCCACAACTTTTCGCGGCTGGAGCAGTTCCAAAATTTGCGATCGCATTACCCCAGGCAAAATTCCAGCACTTAGCGGCGGCGTATACCAACACCCATCGCGATAACCCCAGAGATTTCCGGTGGTAGTTTCGAGCCAATCACCGCGATCGTTTGTGAGGATGGCTTCTTGAATGTTGCTGTTTCGCGCCTGTTGGAGGGCTAGCCAGGGCGCAAGATAGTTACCCGTTTTGTGCTGGGGGAGCGTTCGAGTCAATTGTCGATCGGCAATAATTACAGTCACACCTGCTTGTTGCCAAATCGCTAAATTAGGTGGTAAATCTCGCCCCATAATTAATTCTCGTCCGTCAGGAAAGATGGTAATTCGCAAGACGGGAAACGATCTTAGGCATTCTACCCCCGATCGAACTCGTACCCAGTCAGGCTGACACCAACCAAAATCATCGATCGAGGAGCGCAAGCGTTCGCAGTGCAGCTTGTAAATACCTGGAGAAAACCGATCGGCTCTAAAGGTCGTAAAAACTGTCGCCCCATATAATAAGCCAGGATCGCTAATGTCTAACTCGATGGTTTGAGACTCGATCGATCGTCCACAGTACCAATACATACCACCTGCTTGTTAAAATAGTTTAGAGTTCGAGGACATCAGTGATGACAATTACTACCGCCAAATGGACGATCGCCGAATATCATCAATTAGTTGAGACAGGGATACTGGACGATCGACAAGTAGAACTATTAGAAGGAATCATTGTAGATATGCCACCAGAGGGATTGCCTCATGCCTTTTATTGTGACGAATCAGTTGTATATCTTAGAACATTATTAGGGGACAGAGCGAAAGTCCGTGAAGCTCATCCGATTACGCTGCCAAATGACTCCGAACCAGAACCAGATATTGCGATCGTCCGCACCCCCAATCTTCAATATCGCACTCACCATCCTTATCCAGCCGATATCTTTTGGCTGATTGAGTACGCCAATACAACGCTACGTAAAGATCTTAACGAAAAAAAGCGAGTGTATGCACAAGCTGGGATTGAGGAATATTGGGTAGTAAATTTACAGATTCCCGAACTGATTGTATTTCGCGATTTGACAATCGATACTTATCAATCTGAGACTAGATTGGCGACTGGACATATTTCCCCCTTATCCTTCCCTGACATTCAGATCGATGTTACCAAGCTATTCACCGTTTAGAAGCTCAAATTTAATTCCTCAATGACTTCAACTTTGCCTCCCTCGATCGTCCTCGATCCCCACTTAATTCAATGGCTCCAGGAAGATATCGGGAGAGGCGATCGCAGTACCCAAGGTTTGCCCAATATCGATAGAGTCGCTACCGCCGTCTGGATTGCTAAGGAGGCGGGGATAATTGCGGCTCTACCAGTCGCGAAACGAGTTTTTGAGCTTTTGAATCCTCAAGCCAAATTTCAGCCGGTGGCGGCGGAAGGCTCGCCATGTATCCCAGGACAACCGATCGCCGAAATCACTGCCGATCTCGCGACGCTATTAATGGGCGAACGGACGGCTCTAAATCTGGCGATGCGGCTGAGTGGTATCGCTACTGCTACCCGCAAGTATGTCGAATGTATCGCCGATTTACCGACTCAATTAGTCGATACCCGCAAAACTACGCCTGGGTTGCGTCTGCTCGAAAAGTATGCGACGACAGTGGGTGGAGGAGTCAATCACCGCGTGGGTTTGGATGATGCGGTGATGATCAAAGACAATCATATCGCTGCGGCGGGGGGGATCACTGAAGCGATCGAGGGGATTCGACGCACTATGCCCTATCCACTAACGATCGAAGTCGAAACCGAATCACTGGAGCAAGTCAAAGAAGCGATCGACTGTCATGCAGATATTATCATGCTGGATAATATGCCCCCAGATCTAATGCGCCAAGCAGTCGCCATCATTAGACAAGCCAACCCTCGCATCAAGATCGAGGCATCTGGAAATATTACCCTCACCACCATTAGGCAAGTCGCCGAGACTGGCGTAGATTATATCTCTACTAGCGCACCGATTACCCGATCGCACTGGCTGGATCTGAGTATGCGGATTCGCACCTAAAAATATTGGTGGGGTTGGGCTTGGCGTTGAGCTACCCAACCTACAATAGATCTAACCGAGGGAGTTATTTTAATGAGCAAAACCGTATTAATTACCGGATCGTCTACAGGGATTGGTAAAGCGACAGCGCAGCTATTTCAGCAACAAGGCTGGAATGTGGTAGCGACTATGCGTTCTCCAGAGCGAGACACCGAACTTGTTAATCTCCCAAACTTTCTGTGTTTGACGCTGGATGTCACTCAAGTTGATACGATTCATGCAGCCATCGATCTGGCGATCGCTAAATTTGGGGCGATTACCTCCGGTAGGCTACGCCAACGATGTGGTGGTAAATAATGCTGGTTATGCACTGATTGGAGCTTTTGAAGCCTGTGACATGGCAGATATTCGCAGTCAGTTTGAGACTAATGTATTTGGGTTGATGGAAGTAACCCGTGCTATTTCGCCCCATTTTCGGCTTCGTCAACAAGGTGTTTTGATTAATGTGTCATCAATTGGTGGACGAATGACATTTCCACTTTACAGCCCCTACCACGGGACAAAATGGGCGGTAGATGGCTTTTCTGAATCATTGCAATACGAATTACGCCAGTTTAATATTAAAATCAAAATTATCGAACCTGGAGCAATTAAGACTGATTTCTACACTCGATCGACTACAGTTGCAAAAAAAGCCGGATTGACTGTTTATGATGCTTATATAAATAAGGTTCTCCCAAAAATGAATCGAGCTGGGGCAGATGGTTCGCCACCAGAAGTAACCGCAAAAGCCATTTATCAAGCAGCAACTGATCGTAGTGGGAAATTGCGCTATCCTGCTGGGGGTAATGCAAGTTTCTTATTAGGGTTGCGAAAGTTGTTACCAGATACTTGGTTTATAGCTATGCTCCGGCGGGGGATCGAGTAAACACTAATAAAATACTGTTCATTAACAACTATTTCGGGTGCCCAGATCGCTTATATTTAAATCTAAATAGCAATATAGCATCCAAACTGAGCATGGAACTTCCCGATCTCGTTCGCCAATTATTTGCAGCCAAGCAAGCAAAAGGTTTGAGTTTTGCAGACCTAGAAAAAATTTTAAATCGAGATGAGGTGTGGATTGCTGCCGTATTATATCGACAAGCTACTACTTCTGAAGATGAGGCGAAATTATTAGTTGAAGCTTTAGGTCTAGATCGCAGTTATATCGACCATTTAACTAATTATCCGATTAAAGGTTTAGGGCCGATCGTGCCTACAGATCCGTTTGTTTACCGTTTCTATGAAATTGTGCAGGTGTATGGACTACCGCTCAAAAGTGTGATTCAGGAAAAGTTTGGAGATGGGATTATGAGTGCGGTCGATTTTACGATGGATGTGGAAAAGGAAGTCGATCCTCGCGGCGATCGAGTCAAGATTATTATGTCTGGGAAGTTTCTAAATTACAAAAAGTGGTAAACCAAGTTTCTAGTGTCGGCGTTGAAACATAAAAACCACTACTCTAAACTTTACCCCTGTAGTTCCAATCGACCGCACTAATGTAGCTCCAAGCAACGGTTTTAGTTATCTTCCAGCAAGGATCGATCGGCAAGTATAAAGCACAGAATCTTTTAATTATTATGGACATATTTTAAACCAATTTACTGGGTATATTAGGGCAGTGTAGTATTGGGTTAACAAAGCTGTGAAAAGCATGTATGTTTTGTGGTCATTAGTGACAGGGGTGGGTTTGGTTGGTATTCAGGCTTTTGGGAATCCTTTTAGCGATCGGGTGCAGTATCGAGTTGAATATAGTGGTAAGCCAGGAAGTACATTGTGGGGTAGTTATACAATGACCGAACATAATCGTTCGCGCAGTAGTACAACAGAACAAGCGATCGGGAAGTTACCACTAACTATCAACTTTACTACTGGTAAAAATATGACGATCTCGGCAAATGGTTCTACCGCTAACCGAGAGCCAATTAGCATCAAAATCTATAAGCATGGTTCCGAGTGCAGCACTTCCGATCGAACAGATCGAGCGGGGGTAACTGATACAATTGTCTGTAGATAGGAGTTGATAGTTGATAGTTGATAGTTTATGGCTTCGTTAACTATAGCGATCCTAAGTGAACAGATCATTTTCATGTAGGGTATGTTAGGCTGAAGCCGTAACGCACCAGGATATCTAAACTAAGCGAACAGATCATTTTCAGGTAGGGTATGTTAGGCTGAAGCCGTAACGCATCAGGATATCCGACTAAACTATTTGAGGCGTGCTAACAATTTGTCAGTTAGCACGCCTCAAACGTCGAATATGGCAGACTAGTAGGGTAGGATTTACTAGCCGACCTTAAAGATGATTACCAACTATATTGCTACAATCCTCCGTGGAGGTAATCCTGGAGATGATGTTACTGTCAGAGGATGGATTCGGAGTAAGCGGGAAGCCAAAGAATTTGCCTTTGTAGATATCAATGATGGTTCCTGTATGGCAAACATTCAGGTGGTAATCGATAAAGATGTCCCCGACTACGCCACCATCCTCAAACAAATTAACACGGGTGCTTCGATCGAGATCGTCGGCACATTAGTAGAGTCCCCCGCCAAGGGACAACGGATAGAAGTCAAAGCCAGTCAAGCCAAAGTATACGGCGAAGCAGATCCCGAAACCTATCCCCTGCAAAAGAAACGCCACTCCTTTGAATTCTTACGCGATATCGGTCACTTGCGATCGCGGACAAATACCCTCAGCGCGGTATTTAGAGTGCGGAATGCCTGTGCGACAGCGATTCATCAGTTTTTCCAAGAACGCGGTTTCCTCTGGGTACACACGCCGATTATTAGTGCTAGTGACTGTGAGGGTGCTGGTGAAATGTTTAATGTCACTACCCTCAATCTCAAAAATGTCCCCTTAACTCCCGAACGAGAGATTGACTACAGTCAAGATTTCTTTGGAAAGGCGGCATATTTGACCGTCAGCGGACAATTGGAAGCCGAAGTGATGGCAATGGCATTTAGTAATGTTTACACCTTTGGGCCGACTTTTCGGGCTGAAAATTCTAATACCTCTCGTCACCTAGCTGAGTTCTGGATGATCGAACCAGAGATGGCATTTTGCGATCTGCTAGAAGATATGGATCTAGCTGAAACATTTCTCCAGTACATATTTAAGTATGTAATGGAAAATTGTCAAGCAGATATGGAATTTTTTAACGATCGCATCGATAAATCAGTATTAGCGACAGCCGAGAATATTATTAATAATCAATTTGAACGCCTCACATATACTAACGCGATCGAGTTACTAGAAAAATCGGAACAAAAGTTTGAATATCCTGTCAGTTGGGGACTAGATCTCCAATCCGAACACGAACGCTATTTAGCCGAAGAAGTTTTTAAAAAACCAGTTATTCTTACTGATTATCCGGTCGAGATCAAAGCCTTCTATATGCGGCTGAACGATGACGGTAAAACCGTTGCAGCGATGGATATTTTGGCTCCAAAAATTGGCGAAATTATCGGTGGCTCCCAGCGGGAAGAACGCCTCGACGTGCTCGAACGTCGGCTGATTGCCCAAGGATTAAATCCTGCTGATTACTGGTGGTATCTGGACTTACGCCGCTATGGAACCGTCCCTCATGCTGGCTTCGGTTTAGGATTTGAACGGTTGGTACAATTTATGACTGGAATGACTAATATCCGCGATGTGATTCCCTTCCCCCGCGCACCATTAACGGTAGAGTTCTAAAAGATTTGGTAGTTCTACGTCAGTAGGTGCAATTAAACAGTTGACAGTTGACAGTTGACAGTTGACAGTTGACAGCGAGGTTTTTAGGATGGGGATTTAGCGGATGCAATCACGCGGAGGTCTCCTCCGCATGTGTTGCACCAAGCAGACCCCTACTCTTTGTTAATGTGCCCCTACTGCGAACTTAATTCATCGACTCTAAATAGTCCCTGACGCGGTTGCGGCGTTTGGGTTGGCGGAGTTTTTGGAGAGCTTTGGATTCGATTTGGCGGACGCGTTCGCGGGATAGTTCTAATACTCTACCGATCTCAGCTAGAGAATGGGCTTGATTGTATCCTAGTCCAAATCGCAGACAAATTACTTCGCGCTCTCGATCGGTCAAATCTGCCAGTAATTGCACGAGTTCGGATTGAAGTGACTCCCGCATCATCATTTGTTCTGGGGTTACTTCATCGGCTTCGAGCAGATCTCCTAATTCTGTATCCCGATCTTTTCCCACCTTGACATCCAATGATACCGATCTGGGGACACGCATCAAGACTTCTTGCAATTGCACCAGCGTCATATCCAGAGCTTTAGCGACATCCTCCAGTCTTGGTGCCCTTCCAGTTTCGATACTCAGTTCGCGTTGGACTTTTTTAATCTTATTCAGTTTTTCAGTAATGTGGACAGGAAGGCGAATATTTCGACCTTGAGTAGCAATTGCGCGGGTGATTCCTTGCCTAATCCACCAGTAAGCATAGGTGCTAAACCGATAACCTTTAGTAGGATCGAATTTGTCTACAGCTCGTTCCAAACCCATTGTCCCTTCCTGGATCAAATCCAAGAGTTCCAAGCCCCGATTCTGGTATTTTTTGGCAACAGAGACAACTAGGCGGAGATTTGCCTTAATCATATGCTCCTTAGCACGGGTACCAGCCAACTGAAGGGCATCGATTTCGGTAACTGAGACTTGAGCCAATTCAGCCCATCGCTGCTTACCAGCGGCTAATCTAGGCTTGAGTTCGGCCAGAGAAATACCTGCTGCGATCGCCCAACGTTCGATCGAAGGACGATGCCCCAATTGTGCTGTCAATCGATCGTGGATTTCGATCGATTCAACGTAATGTAAGATGGTTAGATCGTTACTCTTACCTGACTTTACTTCTGCTGCTGCATTAGTCCGCAATTCGAGCAATTGCATGTAACGCTGGACAATTTTCGCTTCTGAGATTTCTTCATCCCGCAGTAACAAGCGAACTTTCCCAATTTCTTGGAGATATAAGCGAACTAAATCCTTGCTATGGTAAATATTTTTAGCAGTATCCGGAACGGCAGTACTATCCAGATCGTCTTGAAACAATTCGGGTAATGACGTTCGCAAATCTTCATCTATGTCTATACCATTCAGATCCAGATCTGGGGCGGATTCATCATATTCTAGCGATCGATCCAAGGATTTGCTCGGCATAGACTGTTCTCAAGTGTAATCAAAAAAATTTAGATCCTAAGTGCGGTCGGTGAAATTCTCTGTCATCGAGCCTCGATCGACCGATCGAGACCTTTCAACCCGTGGCATTACCTAGAATCATTCAAAGGGAGATACACTAACGACCGTTATGCCTAGCATTCCCACCTTTGGCTTCAGATCTTTCATGACTCGACTGGTTTCTTTGGCATTTTGACGATCGCACAAACCAGAATTATTTAGCCATGATGTCCAAATGGTAGAATTTTGATTATGAACCATCAACATTTTCAGATGATTAATGAGTGTCGATACTCAGATAGATCTGGCGAATATCTTCAGGTACAGCCGCTTCTAATTGCTGATAGCCTTCCGTGAGATATTGGGGAATACTATCGGTGGGAATTTTCGTTCCTTCGCCTTGAAGGTAGGCAGAAATCCGTTGTTCGTTCCACTTGAGGCTTTGAGTCATCACTACCAGTAGCCGAGATAACGGCGAAAGTCGATCGAGTCCTCGTTCGAGATAACACCATAATGGAGGTGGTGCTGCAT
>ENA-OFCF01000888-OFCF01000888.1-metagenomes-genome-assembly--contig:-NODE-888-length-12419-cov-13.153025_pt1 | contig 12419 bp, 17 predicted proteins | sample MGYA00153387_OFCF01 | MGnify analysis MGYA00153387
AACAGCTTTTAAAAGCGCGTGAAAACGGCGCTCGAAAGTCGCTTGGTAATTCATGATCAATGTGTAACCGAGAGGGTTAACAATTGCAAATGACCATTTCTTAAATGCCGATAAGGGTTGCTTTATCTAGGTGTGTAAGTAACGCAGCGTCAAAACCTCCGGGCATGCAAGTGGTGTGATGGCGCTCATTCGGCTGGAACCATAGGTTTTATGAAGACGAGCCAGTGGGTCATGCCGGTGCGGCCACTGACCTGGCCATAAAGAGGCTTCTCTGGGGTTAGAGCCAAAAGCTCTTTGACCTTGATCTGGGTTTCGTTCCACTTGAAGACCAGCGTTCCGTGAGGCCTCAGAACGCGAAAGCACTCGGCAAAGCCTTGGCGCATGTCCTCGCGCCAGTCGGAGCCAAGCTTTCCGTACTTCGCCGCCAGCCAGCTTTTTGGGCCAGCCCGGACCAAGTGGGGCGGATCAAAGGCCACGTGCCAAAACGACGCATCGGGGAACGGCAGGGCTCGGAAGTCCATCAGAAAATCAGGCTCAATCACCAAGGTCCGTGTGCCGTCTTCGTAGTGGCTACGGTCAGTCACAGTGAGAGTTTCAGATCGTCGGTCGCCAAAAAGGGCACGTGGGTCGTTCTTGTTGAACCACATCATTCGGCTGCCGCAGCAGGGATCAAGTACGCGAGGGAAGTTCATGAAAGTCCAGACGTAAAAAAGCCCGCGTGGCATGTGCCGGGCGGGCTGGTGAGGGTTGTTGGATGCGTTGCTAGCGTTTCTAGATCAATTGTCTGTTTGGTTTGCGCCAGGCGTTGCCCTGAAGCTCACCGGGTCAAGTCCACAGTGGTCTTCAACGTCACCTTCTAGCTCAAAGAATTGAACTTGTTCGCTATCTGCTTTAAGGCCAAAAACGCGGTAGATCGAAAAGCAGCTCATGTCATCACGTGAAGCCAAGACTTCATTCATTGAAATGTAGAACGGTGTTGATGCTGGCCCCTGTGTTGCTTTCACCTCGATGCGCTTTGGTCTGCCATCAACGTGAAACGAAGCGATGTCGAAGCCGGCGGCGCAGTCTGTGAGGGCCACGTGTTGGACTTTCTCCGCCAGGGACAATTGGCCTGCTGCCTCCAGCGTGCTGATCTCGTATTTCAAGACAAGCCTTTCGCCTTGCAGCCCCAGTTGCCTATTGCGAAGGTCACGAGCAGCCCAATCTACTTCTCCACCCGTCGACTTCTTCTTAGATCGAGGTCCTGTGACAGGCTTCGCTTTGATCACCGGCGGGTCAGTCCGCACGAGTAATGCAGTCGCAGCCACAGGAGGCGGAAGAGAAAAAGCAGGGTCTAGCGGTGGCAGAAAAGGAATGCCCAAGCCTTTCAACTGCTCCTGGCCAATATCCCAGTTTTGGACGGTCCAAATGAAATGGACGGGGTTCTGCTTGTTCAAATCATGCGAGAAGTAGCTGAGTGGACCGAAGTATGTGTACTTGTCGCCCTTTCGGGCACGTAAGAACAAGTGAACGTTGTTCACCATAGGGTCATGGACCAGAAGCTTTCGGATCGTTGGTGATTCAAAGCTCTGTTGGGTCTGAGACTCCCAAATTAGTCGACCATCCAGCGTTAGCGCGTCTTGATAGGGGTTGCTAACGTCGGGCTTCCCAAGCGTCACCATGAAGACGAAATTGCCGCTATCACGTGGTGTCTCAACGATCCCCGGCATACCCCAGCGTCCAGCCCCTGGTGTGAATTTCGCTTCAGGTTCAAAGACGCGTGCAATTTCTTCGCGGTTGTAGGTATGCAGCCGTATCAACGCGGTGCTCACAGATGTCTCCAGGCCTGAGCTCAGCTTACTTTCAATCGAGAAGCCGAGGCCACGAAGAACGGCAAAACATGGAGAGCTATCGCCTCCAGAAAACTCGGATGACGCAAGCGGCCTGCCAATTGTTCGAGCTGCAGCTAAACCGAGAATGGCTTTGGGAGGAAGACGGCGCCCATCATGGACAAGGTCGAAATCCGTGAACCCCGCAAAGCCCTGTTTCGCTGCTTCTTCAGCGCTAAAGTCTGCAATCTCTTGGAGCACATCTTCTCGGGTCATACCTTGAAGCAGCTTGCGAAGACCTTTAATCCGGCCTGTCGGACCTTTCTCTATTGTTGTTGCCACTCCCTCTCCTTTGTACTTGTGTTGTGCGTCAACAGTAGCGATGACGTATTCCTAGTCGAAATGAGTTTACGTGCTACATATGAGCTTTTAGGAATGAGGTGGAAGTTAGTGCCCATCTCACGGCACCAGTCCAAACGTAAAAAACCCGCTCAGTGGCGGGCTGTGAAATCTATTAAGGTGGGTTTTCTGGGTAGATCACCAGATAAATGAGGTTGATCTGTATAGAAATCTGTGCGATTTATGAAGAGGATTTAGACCAGGTGAGATGGCTGACGACTCTGGTAAACGCTTTGGATTCAATCCGCTTAGTCAGTGATGGCTGCTGACTGGCCTGCGGCTGCATAGGTAAATTAGATGTTGCAGTGTTTAGAGAAGTCTAAAGTTTTTGATCTAGGTCTTTTGTGACTACAGAAGATCAATGACAGGATGGCGACTCATGACCGATAGCAGGAGCCCTAGGCAGGCTTGACCACAGTAGATGGTGAGTTGACCAGATTAAATCAGCGCAATGTCCACGAATCGTCGGAGTGGTTGTGCATCTAAGTTGGAATGCGCAGGCTTTGATGTCGCAGGCATTTAAAACTGAAGTTTGGTTCAGTCCTCTGTTATCCGAAAATCCACCACGCATTAAATATCAACGAAGAAGAGGGAAACTCAATGCGCATAACTCAGCTCATGGCAGCTTTTATGACCACTCTAACCGTCGTAGGGTGCGGCAGCTTAGGTACTCAATTCGCGACAGTTGCCGAACCCGATTCAGGAGACAAAGCACGAGTTCGTGTTGTGCGCGCAGCAACTGCTTTTGTTCGAGCTATTCCTGGCCAAGACTGCCTAGACTGGTCAGCACCAGGGGCAGGCACGGTGATAGGCGGGATGGTTGGAGCCAGTGGCTACAAAGACCGCAAAATTGATATGCCAGTGTCGGCGCTGAGCAAGCAATACACGTCCGCAGAAATGTATGTTGCGGCCAATAAGCCCATTGTTTTTACCATGCTTACAGGCCCTGACGGCAGGTTGTCTTGCTCTGTATCGGCCACGTTTGTGCCCGAGAAAAACAAAGACTATGAGGTCTTCTTTGGCATGGATCGTAAAGTCTGTGTCGCTAATGTCGTCTCTCTCAGTGAACCCAACACCAAGGTTGAATTTTCACACCCAGAAGATTCCTGCAAAAAATAAGGCGTAACACCGTAACTTCCGCTGTTTTTTTGATCGGTAGGGGCAGCAGTTAGTTGCCCCAGCCTTTCTGCCTCGCATGGGGGGCCGCAACAGGCCAGTCGTGCTGCTCCGCAATATGTGTATGCCATCGATGATGGAGCACTCAATCCTTTCGTCCTATAGCAGGCCGATTGCGTAATCTTTCAACCTAGGGAAGGTGAGTGTGTGTATCAGAACGGAGCGTCCCGCGTTGCTGTGTCGTCTGGCGCGCTGGCTGGCCCAGTCACTTCGCCCGCGCGAGACACGCGAACTGCCAAGGCGGTGGCGCTGGGGGATGGCAGCTCACTCATGCTCCGTTAGCGTCCATGCGCAACATCACTACAGCCATGGCAAGTGGAAAACGGGCAAAGGCATCAGCCTGTGCTGCATCGTTGCTTGGGATGCGGTCAAACTTTGTGCCGGCCACTTTGATCAGAAATCGCATGCTGGTATCTCCAGAATGAGAAAAGCTCGCTCAGTGGCGGGCTCTGCAATTCAATAAGGTAGCTTGGCTCGGTAGGTCACGAGAGACAAGAGATTCAGTTCAACTCACCCTTGGCTCCAAGCTCTAAGAGCCTATCCACAATGTATCTAAGTCGTGGACTGAGTTGTCCCCGCTTTGGCCAAACTGCATGAACCTCAACATCTGGCCCAGACAAACCAGGGAGGATTTCACGCAAAAGGCCGCTAGCGATTTTGTCGCGCACCATAGTTTCAGGCAATTGCAGCAGCCCCATTCCAGCGACTGCTGCATCAACCATGGCGTCACCGTCGCTGAACTGATGAGTCTTAGGTGGCTCGTAGGTGGCCGGCTGGTTGGCTTCCTCCATCACAGCCCAGGAGCTTGGTGGACCATTTGGAGTACCCACTAGACAACGGTGCTCAGCAACTTCAATGATGGTGGTCGGCAAACCGTAGTCTTTGATGTAGCCCGGTGATGCACAGATCACACGCCTTTGCTGTGTAAGTCGACGTGCGATGAGGTGGCTGCTATCTGCAAGAGCTCCGAATCGGATGGCGAGATCAACATCCTCGCGCAAAAGATCGCTGACCGCGTCTGTGAAAGTCAAAGTTAGGCTTATGCCAGGGTGTGGTCGGACGATGTTCATTAAGGCTGGTAGCAGAACCTTTCGTCCAAATGCAACAGGCATGTCGATATGGATACGCCCAGACAGAACTTGGCTGTTAGATGAAAGAGCAGTTTGTGCAGCGGTCACCTCATCCAGGGCATGCCGACAAGCATTGAGATAGGCCTCTCCATCCGAAGTTAATCGGATCAACCGGGTGGTTCTGTGAAAAAGCTTGAAGCCAAGTCGATTCTCTAGACGAGTGACTGCCTTGGTAACGGCTGACTTAGTGATACCCAGTTGCTCTGCAGTCTTCGTGAAAGTTCCTGCTCGAGCGACGGTTACGAACAGTGGGATATCTGCGAATACATCTTGCTCGTTCAATGTTTCCTCCGGAGATACTTATATGAGAAATGTATTCGAATATAGATTTAAGTTTCAACTATAGGATTGCTGTGACGCTGAGAGCAAAAACAAAGTAATTGCTATCAGCGCTGTCATCAACTATCAGGAGAGACTTTTATGCCCGTTGTCCGTGTGAGCTGGTTCGAAGGAAAAGATCACAAACAAAAGGCTGCTGTAGCGGCAGATATCACTAAAAGCATCGTCGAACATACCGGAACCGATCCCAATTACATCTACATCATCTTTGAAGACGTCAAGGCATCCGATTGGGCCGGTGCTGGCAAATTATTCGGAGGAAGCAACGCAACCAGCTGAAGATGAAGAGCAAGCAGACCTGCGGTTCTTTGTTTGCAGGCCATGTTTAAGATTGCTCCTAGCCGCTTGCAGCCCTGGAATGCAGAGAAATCAGGACAGGACTAATAGGGCGCGTGCTCATACCTCTGGTGCTTAGTCGGTGTGGTGGTCAGGGCAGCCGCGCAGTGCAGCTTCACCCAGCCTGTTTAGAGGTTGATCTTCTCAATCCACGAAATGCTAGTCAATTCAGATTGGTGCTTCTACCAGGCAAAAAAACAGGTGAAAACAGAAGGGGAAGATGTTGTGAGCGTTTTGAGCAACAATCGGACTTATCTTAAATACGGAAATCTTTGTGAATCAACCAATTGCACACGCCGAACTCATCGCCAGCTACAAAAAATTGGCTACTGATGCCGCTAAAAAAGCAGCAGTAGTGCTGACCTCGTCCTCTAAAGGCCCTGGCGTACTCAAGTCGGTGAGCGAAACCGCATCGAAAGCAGCTCATCGTCGCGATGTAGCTGCCGCTAAGCTTGCAAAACTTGGCGTCGCGCTTCCCGAGTAAGCTCTGAGAATTGATTCAGGCATTCTGCTGAATTTCAGTCCTGACCTGACAAAAACAAAACCCGCATTACGCGGGTTTTTTGCTTAGAACGGAGCGTCCCGCGTTGCTGTGTCGTCTGGCGCGCTGGCTGGCCCAGTCACTGCACCTGCGCGAGACACGCGAACTGCCAAGGTGGTGGCGCAGGGTGACGGCAGGCCAATTTCCGTGCGGCCTTCGCCACCCAAGGCTTCAATCAAGTCAGGGATCAGCTTTGCAAGCTCGCCCGTAGCAATGGCAACCTCTGTGTCAAAGCCGCCTTCATCACCCGCCTGGTCCAGCACCGTGTCGGTGAAGTTCAGCTTCTTGAGCTGCAGGTTGTCCGTGAGCAAGAAGCTCACACGGTCATCCCAGGTCAGAGCAAGCTTGGTTGGCAGCTTTCCGTGCTCTACGTGCTGCTTTGCCTCGTCAATATCCAGAGGGTGGCGGCCATAGCGCACCAAGGACTTGGATTCATCGGCTGCTTTCAGTTCGCACTCGCGGTCAATGCTGAAGCCCACGGGTGCTTCCTGCGTCAACAGCCAATGGGCCATGGCCGCCTGGGCACTGGTTTGTGTGTCCAGCAGGGACAGCCAAATCCTTTGAGGCCTTCTACTAACAGAGTGACCACTTCGTCAGCCTTGCTTTGCGCGCCGGTATCCAACACCAGAAACTTCGATTGCGGATCGATCCACATCCACATGCTGCTTTGCTTGGTGAATGCCATGGGTAGCAAATCGAGCTTGGCCTCGCCTTTCAGGTCGCGCTTTTCTTTCTTGCCGGGCTTGCGGCCAAACTCTTTTCAAACGCGTCAGCCTTCTCTTGCACCTTGCGATTGAGCACGCTGGCGGGCAGCATTTTGGATTCACTCATGAAGCGCAGGATCCACTGGCCGCCAACGCTTTCAGCCAGCAGGCCGTGCTCGTGGCCGCGCGGAGGAATCCAGCCCTCTGCATGCTCTTGGGTTGCTCCGCAGGCCATGAAAGGTGTCTTTTGCAGAGCCTCTTCCACTTGCTCCAGCGAGCCCTGCCATTGCTGGGCAGTGCGATAGATGATCAGGTTCGAGAACATAAATTCATTAACTCTTTAGATATGGGTGACCACTGCCGCAGCAGTTGCTGCAATGGAAGAAACGAAGAGCCGCAAGAAAGCGTGGAACATCAGGCGCACAGAGCACTCCAGGCGATTGAGGAAAACAGGGCGACCAGAAGCAACAAAGCCCAGTTGGTGGTGGGTTTGAAGCCGGGTTTAGAGCGGGGCATTCGCTGCAATTTGGGGGTGCGGTGTCATGCTAAATTTCCTGCTGCTGCAGTGATGACCCGGCAATCACACCACCCGAGCAAAGCAGGCCGGCGGCGTATGCAGCGTCTATGCTGGCGAAGGTGTCGGCACTGGCGCGACCGTTGGCTTTGAAGATGAATCGCATCGGGTTCTCCTTATTCGGCAACTGGTGGTTGAGGGCTGGTTTGGCGCGCGGCTTGCTCCAGCAGCCACGCTTTGGATGGCAGGTAAAGACTGCCTTCGTCTTCAGCTTTGAGGCGGCGCTTTGTCTCGCGCTGCTCCAGCGTTTCGGCGGGGGCGCTAAAAGCTGGGTGAGCGCACCTTCGCGCTTTATTGAGTAAGGCTGTGTGGCGGGACATAGCGGGCTCCAGAAATGAAAAAACCCGCCGAGCGTGCGCAGGGCGGGTGGGTGGTGCATTAAAAATCGCTGTGTTTCAGGTGATTTCTAATGTTGTCTTGAATATTAAAATTAGATTGCTATCCGTAATTAAGTTCAGCAGGAGATTTAGTTTGAAATTATTCAAATTTATTTATATCCCAAACTGCACCTTTGCTTATTGGCCCTGTTGGACCATTCTCTAAACGGCATTGACCGGCAGTACACCCATCTTCTGGATTACCCCATCTAAAAATAGCGCCAGTTGATGGATCTTGAGGCGATATTCCCGGTGCTTTGAAATCGTCTGACATCCAGCTGGGCCATTTTTCTCCATTAAATCCTTTTTTGCTTGAATAATCAAATGCAACTACTCGTTCCGGTTCAGTGCAGTCAAACTTCGCTCCTTTACTGCAAAGATCTATTAATGGAGGAACCGTATTGTATTTATGCTTACCTTCTGTGAAATACATCGCGTGTGATCCTTGCGCTGAAAAAATAATTGGTGAAGAATTATTTAAGGCCACATCATTCCAACGCCTAGAGCTTCCTCCACTGTGAGCAGATAGGTAAACTACTATAGGAAGTAATTTCCACCTACCATTTGCAAATCTGGGTTTAATTCTTATGGTTGCGTGCTCCCAATCACCTACGTGATTTCCCCAAACAGTTCCAGCCACTTGTTTTCCTCTGTTGTAGGGGTAGAAAAAGAAATAAGTGATTTCTTGAATATTTTCTTTTTTGCAAACCCAAAATGCATAAACTTTTGCATTAGTCAGATCACCAGAAAAATATGGAAGAACATCTGATGGTCCTTTTAGTTTTTCTTTTGTTCGTACCCAATAATTGCCATCTTTGTGTTTATAACGCTCAACATATGGAAATGTAAACTCAACTGTTGATGGAAAGTACTCCTCATTTATATCCATATAAACATATGGAGCATGTTTGTTTGTTAAATTATTTTTTTCATCATCAGATATAACTGGATTGGGAAGGGTGTTATTTTCATAAACAGAAGCGTAAACTAAATACTGCTTTGAACCAACCAGTCCTGGATGCAATTTTGAGGTTGTACCTACATATAGTGCATGCTTTCCAGCGCCTCCATCCTCAGAATTAATATCAATTTCAACGTCGTTAAAAAGGTCGCTATACCATCTCTTATCAGCACCAGTTTTGTCATGGGTTACGGCGAATTCTGGTTGTGGATAGCCATTTGGAACTTGCACTTCAAATTTTATTGTTCCTTTTGCCGGTGTATTCCACTCGCGAAAATTATTCGAACATCTAAAAGATTGCCCCTTTTGTGGTTGATAGTATGCCGCAACCGCTGACATCCGTTTATAGCCAGGGGCAGGAGGAACGAATTCCCCATCTAAAACATATATATCTACTCTGTATTTCTTGCTTCCATCCAAGTCATTTGTTATATCTGAAGTTGTTCCTATATAAAGAGCGTGTCCACCGGGACCACCTGCTCCTGAATTAATATCAATTTGCGATCCGTTGGATACGTGGCTGTACCATCTTTTATCAGCGCCTACTTTGTCATGAGTTACTGCAAATATTGGCTCAGGGTATCCTGGGGGCACTGTGACAATGAACCGAAGAGTTCCATTTTTAGGTGTGTTCCACTTTGGGATATTTGATGAACACCTGAAAGTTTGATTGCCTTGGGGTTTATAAGTTGCTTCTATTGACGACATTAATTTGAACTCAGACATTTTCTATTGATTCCATTCATTAATAAATGTTTTACCGATTAGATCAAAGCTAATGCTGAATTAATATGCTTTCAGCATGTAAGTCAACTTTGTCTACGGTTTTTATAAGTGGATTTTTTCAATCAAATACAAGTAGAAACACCTAATGTTTAATTGTTTAAATGCACTTGTTTGACGTTGATCAATTTTTCACAATTTAGAAAATTGACAAATTTCAAAGGCTGAGGTTGTGCGTCAAAGAAATTGAGAGTTGTATTTCTCAGCGTTCAGCGCCGGTTATTGGATGCTTCCCTGCAGCACTAACTGCCGTCATCTCAGCCTCAGAATTAATGAAGGTTTTCCCCCACTGATTTTGCTTAGAGGGCGGTGTCTATTTCTGCTCAGTTTGTTTGGTTCCTCCTTTTGGGTACTATTCCATCGGCTGCGACCTTCACCATCTGGAAAACCCTCAATTTCTTTACTGCCTGTAGAAGACAAGCTGCAGCACAGAATGCGCGAGATGGAAGGTTCACCGGATGGCACTATGGAGCAGGAAGAAAGCCCCGCTGGCCGGGGTAGACAGTTCACTATCTGCGCTGTGTGCTGTTGGCGTGGGCAGCTGTACCTTGGAAGTCCCGACACTTCCCCCTATCGGGCCGCGCGCCTATCGCAGGTGGTTTGGGGTGTTTTCTTCTTTGGCTAGCTTTTCGCCACAGAAGGGGCAGTGGCTGAAGTACATGCTGACCTTCTCGGTCTTTCGCTTCTCAGCCCCTGTTTTCTTGGCGGTGAACATGTGCCTGATTTCAGCAGGCATGTATGCGCGCACGGAAAGGCTGCTGCCAAGAGTTATTGCGTACCCCATGAGGCTTGCCTCTAAATTCCGCGAATCTGGAAGTTTTGGTGCGTAATGGGTAGGCAAGCGTTTTTCAATATCAGCGCGGCAATCGCACATATTCATATCCTTGGTGCAAACAAAACCAGCCTCCTGGTGGAAGCTGCTTGTGTTTGGGCATGAAAAAGCCCGCTCGATGCGGGCTGGTGGCTTGGTGGACGGAAGAGCGACTTGCAGAAATGAATTCTCTGCTTCAAAGCATCGTCTTGCTGCTTTTTGTTCTGAGTTTGTCCTGGCTGCTTTAGACCAGGCGAAGATCGCTCAGCTTGTCGCTCTTACCTTTGTCTCTGACCAAGGATGTTCAGGCCAGAGTGGATGTGTGTTGCATTGGACTAACTCCTTAAGTTAGAGAAAGCCAAAAGGGCTTTCACGTCTGCACAATGCTCCTGAAGAAATACCCACGTTGTATCAATGCGTAAGTAACACAGGCTTGAGTTTCAAACCGCAGCCCTCTGTCACAAGGCTTGGGTTTCCCCCTGCAATAAAGCCCACCGTGCTTGTGCAGGGGCGGCTTACAAGAAAAGCAAAACGCCCTGAGAGGCGTTTTTGGTTGGTGCAGAGATTGTTACTGCTTGAAGTCTAAGCCTTGCTTGACCGCATCCTGCATACGCTGATCACGCACATTGCCTGGAACTGGCTTGCTGATGCGATCTTCAATGCCGGCTTCCGCTTCAACGAATACAGGAGGCGCTGATCGGGCAATTGCACCCTTTGGCATGTAGGAGGGTTGGGCTTGAAAGTACAGAAACAGCGCAGCAACGGTTGCTGCTGCAATCCATAGTTTCTTGAATTTCCAACTCAAGCCAAAACCAATGGCTGCAATCAAAAACGGTATGAGGTTGATCAGAAGAATCATTTGCCGATGCTCACCATGGGGACTGCATCGCTCAGAGTTGTTGTCGGCAGCTGTCCATTCCACTTCTCAATCCAAGCACGCTCGTTTTCCAGCTTGCGTAGCTGCAGCACTCGGGAGTCCACGGATTGGGCTAGCACTGCTTGAGACATGGCTTCAGTCTCTGCCTTTTCCTTGTCAATAGCGCGCTGCAGGCGGGCTTCTTGCAACTCACGCTCTAGCTGAGCTTTGGAGATGGCCAGCTGGGCTTCCTCTTTCTGAATGGCTTCGCGACGCTCAGCGGCTGACTCTTGTGCGTCAGTAATGATCTTGGGGTACTTCAGATTGGTAATGCCAACAAAGCGCACCGAGAAGGGGGTCAAGGCCTCAATCGCATTGCCTAGCTGGATGCGCAAGTCAGAGTTGATTTTTTCGTTGCTAGAAGCAATTTCACTGATCGAAAGCTTGCTCAAATACTCACGCACTTAGGCTTGAATGATCTGGCTTGCATAGGTGCGGTACACCTGCTCATTGGCAATGGTTGAAATATCTCCAGAGACTTCTGTCGGAGCAATTGCATTGAACAGTTCGGCTGTTTTCTTGGGGTTGATGCTTAACGTTGCACGGATGGTCACATCCAAGTTCAACTTGTCTTCAGGAATGAAAATGGTCATAGCCTCTTGATAGGCCTTATCGGATACGTCAAGTAAAACCAGTCGATCACAGTACGCCCAGCACTTGCCAAGACGGAACTTGGAGGTCGGGATCAGGTTGTCCTGGTAGCCATCCTTGGTCATTATTTTGCCGACATGTGCAGGTGGCACTTCGACTTTTTGTCCGCATGCTGCCAACACCAGAACGGTGGTTATGGCTGCCAGAATATTTTTGTACTTCATTGGTTGCATGTTTTTTAACCGCCTCCTTTGCGGTGTTGCTCGTTGATTTGAACATGTTTCAAACCGCAGCCCACTGTCACAAGGCTCTGGTTTGCGGTCGTAGCTTTCCGACCTGTCATTGCTTGCGCGACAGGCTTTACTGTTTTTGGCAAACCAAACTGATTGCTGCGATTGGTGTCAGTGCTGCCGCGCCTGTGGTGCCCCTGGTTGCCAAGTACGAAGGCACGGTGCTGCGCACCTACCGCGACCCCATTGGCATCATCACCGCCTGCACCGGCCACACCGGGCCAGAGCTGCGCATGGGCCAAACCTTCACGCGCCAGCAGTGCCAGGACATGCTCTATCAAGACCTGGTGCAGCACGCCGACGCGCTGGGCTGCATCAGCCAGCCACTCACCGATGGCCAGCGCGCCGCCTTTCTCAGCTTTGCTTTCAACGTGGGGAGGGCGCATTTTGCAAATCCACCCTGGTGCGCAAAGCCAATGCGGGCGATGTGCAGGGCGCGTGCGCAGAACTCAGCCGCTGGACCTATGCAGCAGGCAAGCAACTGCCCGGGCTGGTGCAACGGCGCGCGGCAGAGCGCCAGATGTGCGAAGGGGGGCTGGCATGAAGACACAAACCATTGCAGCCGCAGTGGGCGCGGCTTTGATCTTTGGCGCGGGCTGGGCCGTCAACGGCTGGCGGTTGGGCCAAAACATTGCACAGATCCAACTGGCCCACACCCAGGAGCTGGCCGCGCGCGATGCGGG
>ENA-OFCF01000889-OFCF01000889.1-metagenomes-genome-assembly--contig:-NODE-889-length-12413-cov-2.618870_pt1 | contig 12413 bp, 11 predicted proteins | sample MGYA00153387_OFCF01 | MGnify analysis MGYA00153387
CACCCGCTCGGCCCGGAGCGCGAGCTTCCCGACGACGGGCGGCGCCGGAGCGGCCGCGGGTGCCGGCTCCCCGGCGGGCGGTGGAGTGTAGACCTGGCCGTGGGCGAGACCGACTAGGCAGAGAGGGAGAAGGAGGCGGGTTTTCATAGCGCTGGAGAGAGGAAATTAGAGACGATTCACGCCGGTGGCCACGGGGATGCCGCCCTGCCGGAACTTCACGCGAAAGGCGTATTTCTGCTTGGTGTCGATGTTGAGCTTGTTGAACTCGGTGGGGATTTCGATGCCCACAAACTCGTCACCGCCAGGCACCCCCACCTTCACGCTGACCAACTGACCCCGGTCGGTCGTCCACTGGAGTTTCTCATCGATCTGGCCCTCGATGACGTATTCGTTGCCGCGCAGACTGTTGCCGTTTTCCAGCAGCTCCTCCACGCTCAGCTTCGCCACTTCTCCAAAGGTGGAGGGCTTTTCACCGACCAAGGATTTCCCGGCGATGACCGCCACGACGATGGCAATGAGGGACCCGATGATGATTCCGGGATGGAGTTTGGAACTAGCGCGGCGTGCCATGGCTAAAAGGTAGGTGGAGAGGCGGTGATTTCGAGCGTGAAAGTCAGTCCCACTGCGGGCGACGGGCACCCGCCCAGGTGGCGATGAGCGCGACGATGATGTGCGCCCCGAGCGCGTAAAAACAAGCGCTCTGGGCGGACAAGCTGGTGTCGATGACCGATTTCACCGCGTCGTGGACCTGCGTTTGCAAGGCCTCGACGGAGCCGGACCACGCCCAGTAGGCCGAGATGAACGGGCGGGTAAAGGCCTCGATGCTTTCCGGCAGGGCGAGCACCGCGCCGGAGAGCGGGAGCTGGAAGCCGACCAGATAGATCGAGAGCAGCGAAGCCTGCTCGGCGGTGCGCATCAGCGATGAAACGGCAAGGCAGATTGAGGTCATCGCCGCATTGATGAGCAGCAGGAAGACCGCGTGCTGGATGAAATCGCCACGGAAGGCACCGAAGAAATTCACAAAGAACGCCATCCACAACGACTGCCCGATCACCAAACAGGCAAGGAAGGCGACCTTCGACGCAAGATAGGCGGACGGCCGCAGTCCGCCGAATTTCTCCTTCTCGTAGATGGGCCGCTCGCCGGCGATCTCACGGGCGGAATTGTTGGAACCCATCAGCGAAAGCAGCACGACCTGGAACATGATGATGCCGGAAATCGCAGAGCCCACCTTGGCCTGGTCCTTGCGCACGCTCTGCTGTTCCTGGATCTCCGCCATCATATCCGTCGAGCGCGTGTCCGAGTAGCGGCGGATGTTTCCTGAAGCCTTGTCGCTGAAAATCGTGACGAGGATCGGGAACACGATGATGATCGCCAGCTGGAGAAACACCTGCCCGCGGTCGCGGAAAAAAATCCGCCAGCGGCGCGACAGCAGGGTGGCGAATTGGCTGAAAAAGCCCGGCAACCGCAGCGATTCCGAGTCGTCCGCCGCAGCAGCGGCGGGCAGCAGCAAATCACCGGTCGAGACGAGCAGGGCGCGCGCCTTGTCCATCATTTTCTGATAGGACTCGCGGTGCTTCTGCCACGAGCTGTGCCAGCGCTCGGACGGTTGGGTGGCCAGTCGCGGATAGATTTCCTCGGTATCGTTCACGGAGAAATAATGCGTGAGCTGCTCGGGCGGTCCGTGGAAGGCGACCCGCCCCTCGTGCAGCACCAGGATGGAGTCATATAATTCCAAGTGCGCGAGCGAGTGAGTCACCGACAGGACGATGCGGCCATCCTTCCGGGAAAGGTCGTGCAGGAGCCGCACGATTTCCCGCTCTGAGCGCGGGTCGAGGCCGGATGTCACCTCGTCGCAGAGCAGCAGCTTGGGATCGGAAACCAGCTCCATCGCCAGCCCGAGGCGGCGCTTCTGGCCACCGGAAAGCACCTTCACTTGGCGGTCACTGATCGGGCTCAGCCCGGTTTCCTCGAGCACCCGGTCGATCCGGTGGTCTAGCTCCTCGGTGCTTCCGCAACGGACGCGCAGGCGGGTGGCCGCCTCCACCGATTCATCCACCGACAGTGGCTCGTAGGCGATGGAGAACTGCGGCACGTAGCCGATCTCCGAGGGCGAGAAATCCCCCTCTTTCGAAAGGTCGCGCGAGTCCCAAAACAGCGCGCCGCCCGATTCCGGATTGAGCCCGGCGATGGTTTTGAGCAAGGTCGTTTTCCCGCAGCCGGAAGGGCCGACGATCGCCATGAAGTGCCCTTTCGGGACGCGGATCGAGACACGGTCCACCAACGGGACGTCCTCGCCGTCTTTTCGGATGGTGAAACTGACTTCTTGGAGTTCGAGCACGGAAATGGATGGAAAGAGCGATAGCTAACGCTTGCGCCGCGGGCGATTTATCGCCACCCGGGAAATTAGCGCTGCTTCAATCGAGCGGCACGATGCGGATGCCGCCCGTCGGCTTCCGGTGCAGCGCGGCGGCCAAGGTCGGGGCCACCGTCCCGGGCGCGGGCGCTGCCTTCACATCATTGTCCAGGGCATTTCGCAAGGCGCCTTCCACGAGCTGGCCACAGTGGATCTTCATCGGCGGCAGCGGACCGAGGCCGCCGGTGAGTTCCTGCGCGCTGAGATGCTTCGCCTCCTCCACGGTTTTCCCCCGCAGCAGCTCGGTGGCCATCGACGCTACAGCGATCGCCGTCTGGCAGCCGAAGGCTTGGAACGACGCGCGGTCAATGACGCGCTTGCCGTCTTTTTCGGTGAATTTCAGCCACATCCGCAGCATGTCGCCGCACTCCGGCGAGCCGACCGTGCCGACGGCATCCGCATCCGCCAGCTCGCCTTGGTTGAGAGGGTTTGCGAGCGCCTCCCGCACTTTCGTTTCGAATGAACTCATGGTCTCGGCAGGAGCATCCGCTCCGGGGAGTGCCGTGGCAAGGCGCGCCTCACTTCGCGCTGAATTGCCGTCCGCGCCCGGATTCCCAAGCATTGCGCACACTGTTGTAGAGCGCCGTCAGATCCGCCTCGGCGAGCAGGCGGAATTCGAGCGACTTCGCGTGGCTGGTTTCCGGATATTTCTTCACCACCATGTCTCGCACCTCCACGCCCTTGTCGCGGGCCGCCTTGTCGAGCAGATCGCGGCCGCGGCTCGCGAGGCCGGCCACCGTGTTTCCCGGCACCGCCGAGCTGACCGGCTTCAGGAAATAAAACCGCGCCAAGGCCTGGCCGGTGGTATCGACCGTCACCTCATCCACGATCACCGCACCGTCGAGCAGGTATTGCTGCCGGCTCACCGAGACGATCCGGTCGAGCGGCACCATGAAATGCCCCTCCCCGCCCAGCTTCGCCTGCCAGAACCGGTCCGGCCCCGGCGACTCGCCGGCCTTGGGCGTTTCCGGAGTGGCACCCTCCGCAGGCACTGCCTCTTCCTGAGCCCGCAGGGATCCGGTGATGGCGATCATCCCGGCAAGCAACGTCAGCAAGGTTTTGTGGTTCATGGAAGATAACTGACAGTTCGGCTGATGCTTGGCGAGCGCCGGGATCAGCTCTCGAAATAGGTGTAACCCGCCAGCCCTTCGCGGAAGAGATCGAGTATTTCTCGCCGTTCCTTCGGCGAGATCCGGCCTTCCGTCACAGCCTTCTCGGCGAAGGTGCGGAAGCGGGTGACGAGTTCCTTCGGGTCGAACTCCACGTAAGTGAGAACGTCCGCCACGGTGTCGCCTTCGACCTCATGGGTGTAGACCGGCTTGCCCTTTTCCAGATGGACGCCGACGACATTGGTATCGCCTAACAAGTTATGGAGATCGCCGAGCGTTTCCTGATAGGCTCCGACGAGAAACACGGCGAGATAGTAGGGCTCACCCTGCCTGAAGTCATGGAGCGGAAGGACTTTCGCGACATCTTCCTTGTCGATGAAGCGGTCAATCTTGCCGTCGCAATCACAGGTGATGTCAGCCAGCACAGCCCGGTGGCGCGGTTTCTCGTCAAGCCGGTGAATCGGCATGACCGGGAAGACCTGATCGATCGCCCACGAGTCGGGCAGGGATTGGAAGAGCGAGAAGTTCCCATAATAAAAATCGACCAAAGTGGAGGAGAGCTCGCGGAGATCTTCCGGGATGTCGTCGTCCAGCTCGGCGATCATGTTCGAGATGCGCGTGAGGATGTGCCAGAACCACGCCTCGGCCAGGCCGCGCTCGCGGAGGGTGGCCGCGCCATAGAAGAACTGCGCGCGCATCTGGTCGCGGTAATACATCGCGTCGTTGAAGCACTCCTGAAGGTTCTTTTTGTTAATCACCTTGTTGACCTCAATGATGTTCATGAGGTTCTGCGGCGCGTTCTCAGGAATTGGCGGCGCTTCCTCGCTGGTCTGCGCGGTGGTGACGTCGAGGATGTTGAATACCAGCACCGAGTAGTATGCGACCACGGCGCGGCCGGATTCAGAAATCAAGTTCGGGTGCGAGACGCCCGCCTTGTCGCAGATCTGTGAAATGACCTCGACGATGTCGGTGCAGTATTCCGCAACGGAGTAATTGCAGGACGAGTGGAAATTTGTATGCGAGCCGTCGTAATCGACCGCCATGCCGCCGCCGATGTCGAGCACGCCCATCGGCGCGCCTTCCTTGACGAGGTCGCAATACATTCTCACCGCCTCGGTCGCGCCCTCGCGGATGGCGGCGATATTCGGTATCTGCGAACCCTGGTGATAATGCAGCATCTTCAGGCAGTCGATGTATCCGGTGTCTTTCAAATGATCGACCACCGCGATGACCTGCGAGGCATTCAGGCCGAAGACGGACTTGTCCCCCGCGCTGTCCTGCCAATGACCGGAGCCCTTGGTGGAAAGCCGGACGCGGACGCCGAGATTCGGCAGGATGCCGAGCTTGCGCGAGCGTTCGAGGATGAGGTCGAGTTCGCTCGGCATTTCCAGCACCAACATGATGCGCAGTCCCATCTTCTGCGCCTGCAGCGCAAGGTCGATGAACTCCTCGTCCTTGTAGCCATTGCAGATGAGGTAGGCCTCGGGATCGTGCATGTGGGCAAGCGCGGCTATCAGCTCGGGCTTGGAACCGGCTTCGAGGCCGTAATGATATTTTTTCCCGAATTCCGAGATCTCCTCGATGACCTGGCGCTGCTGGTTGACCTTGATCGGATAGACGCCGCGGTATTCACCGCGATACTTGGTTTCCCGGATCGCGTTACGGAACGATTCGTTGATCTCCGCGATGCGGGAATGCAGCAGATCGCGGAAACGCAGCAGCACCGGCAGGTGCGTGCCACGGTCGCGGAGACCGTCGATGACTTCGAACAACGACACCTCGGCCTGCGCCTCGTCGTCCTCAAGCCGCACGGTCACGTGGCCCTTTTTGTTCACACCGAAAAACGTGTGGCCCCAAGTCTCGACGCCGTAGAGCTCCGCGGATTTCTCCGGAGTCCACGCGCTCTCGGCTTTCTTTTTAACGGGCGGTGGCGGGGCGGCAATTGGTGAGGCTGGAGGAGTCATTGGAAAAATTGTTGGTTAGATCTATTGAAGAGGTGGGGTCCAGTCGGGAAATTCGGCCTTGAGCTGCTGGCGGTATTTCTCGGCCTCGCCATGATTGTTGAGTTGCTCGAGCGCCTGACCGAGCTTCCACAGCGCGAGCGGCTTGAGCTCCTTGTCGTCGACGTGGAACTGGACGACGATTTCATACTTTCCGCCGGCCGCCTTGGCGTTCCCAGCCTGCAGGTCGAGGTCGCCATCGAGAATGTTGAGCCCCGCCGCGGTGTGACCCTGAGGGCGGAGGGCGATGGCTTCATCCGCCGCCTTGCGGGCCTCCTCCATGCGCTTGAGGGCGAAGAGGGAGCGGCCGCGATCGAGCAGGCCATCGGCCTTCCAACCTGGATTCTCCTCCACCGCGAGCACGTTGTTCACGGCGGTGAGCGCCGCTTCGGCCTCGCCGATCCGGAGACGGGACTTGGCGAGGTAGCGCCAGATCTCCTTGGCGGTTTCGCGAGGTTCCGCGGGATTGGAAACCAGGGCCAGAGACATCGCGGCGGAGGCATAGTCACCGGCGTTATAGGACTGCATGCCCGACCACTGGATCGCCTGCTGTGGGATGTCGCCCTCGTATTTCCCGTCGATGGCGAGATTGATTTCCGCGGCAAGCTTCGGCGGATCCTGCGAGGCGAAATACCCCAGTGCGAGCAACAGGCCAGCGTGCTTGCGGTATTCCTCCGGGCGCTGTTTGCGGGCTGATTCCAGATACGAAACGGCGTCCTTGGCGGCGTTGGTTTTGACCAGCCCCCAGCCAATCCAGTAGTTCGCCTCAGCCTGCAGGGTGTCGCTGAGGCCCTTGACGTTTTTCAGTAACCCCTGATAGCGGACAATCATGTCGGCGATGTTACTATCCGCACGGCGCAGGCGGGCGGACTCCAGCCAGGCGAAGGACGCGAGATCCTCCGGCGTGCCGGCGGTCGCGATGAGGCGGTCGTAATCGGCGATCGCCTTGGACGGTTCGGCGCTGTCGGCATAAGCCTTCGCCCGCTTGCCGAGTGCCGATGGCACCCGCGCGTCTTCGGGATACTTGGAGATGAATTCGCCCAGCGAGCGGATCGCACCCTGCGCATCGCCCGCTTCGGAGTAGCACCAACCACGCTGATAGAGAAGACCAGGGCGATTCGACTCGGTCAGGATGGCGGCATTGATCTCACCGTAAACCTTGGCCGCGGCAGCGATTTCCTTGTTCGCGAAAAGCGTCTCCGCCTTCATCAGCAGGGCGGTGTGGATGCGCGGATCCTCGCGATGGGATTTCCGGTAGAGTTGGAGGAAGGCATCGACCTGATCCGGCACATGCCGGCCCTCGATTTGATAGAAACACAGCAGCCGGTTATAGGCCGCGTCACAGGCAAGATCGGATTCGGGCTTCGCGAGTTTCTCCACATCGCGAAAAACGCCGAGGGCTTCGGACGGCTGCTTGAGCCGCATGTAGGCGCGCCCGGCGATCATCAGGCGGTTGGCCTCCTGCTCGCCCGCGGCCTTCATCGTGCCACGGCGGAAAATCTCGATGACCTCGCGGTATTTTTTCTTCTCGAACAAATTGGCCATCAACGCGGTCTGCGCATCCACGCGGAAGTCCTCCATGCCCTCAGTGCGCAGGATGAGCTGGAGGTATTTGTCCGCCAGCTCGGTCTGATCGAGCTTGGTCGCGGTGAGCGAGCCATGCAGCGCGGCCTCACCGCGGATTTTCGAGGAGCTGGGCGCGGCGATGACCTCCTCGAAGCGGGCCAGTGCCTCCTGAAGTTTTCCGGCCTTGAACGCGAGATGGCCAAGCGCGACCTTCGATTGAGGCGCGAAAAGACCGCCCGCCGGGTCTTCGAGGACCTTGTTGTATGCGGCGGTAGCCTCGCGGTCGCGGTTGAGGAAACGGTAGCTATTCCCGGCAAAATAATTTCCTCGCGAGCGTTCCTCGGGTTTCGGAGCACTCGTGGCAAAGCGCTCGAAGAGTGGCGCGGCGAAGGCATATTCGCGGTTGTTATAATGATCCGCGGCGAGCGTGTAGGCGGCGAGTGCGGCGAACTTGCCCTGGCCGTAACGGTTCATCAGCGTGCTGAAGCAGCGCTTCCCATCGTCGATCTGGCCAGAGAGGTAGTAGCTATTTCCAAGATACCACCAAGCGCCCTCGGCGTTCGGGTGCTCGCCGTACTGAGACAGATATTCGGTGAAAATCTGGGCAGCGCGCTGGAAGTAGTCCATGCGAGTCGCCGCGACCGTACTCGCATAGGCGGAGTCATAGAGATTCTTCCCCCGCTGGAAAAAGTCGTTTGCAGCATCGGGAGCCAGCGCTGGATCGGCCGCCACGGCACGCGGGACTTGGGCGGCCAGCGGACCGGCAGCGACAAGGAAGACAGCGAGCGCGCGTTTCAAGAGACCGTCCATTCGTTCGTTTGCAAGAGTCACTCAGTCGTCTCGGGGCGCTGGGTGGCAAAGGAAATGTTCCAGACACCCGCCTTCTGACAAATGTCGATGACCTCGACGATGCGTTGATAGGCCACATTTCCATCACCCCGGATGCGCACCGGCTGGTTTTCATAAAGCCGGGCGATGGCGGATAACTTGTCGAGCAACTGCTGGCGATCCACGGCGAGTCCCTCGACGCGGATCATCCCGTTCTCAAGCACATTGATGATGATTTCCCCGCGCACCCGCTCCGGCTCGGCGCCTTCCTGCGCGGTTGGCACGGAGACGTTCAGCTCCGTCTCGGACTTGCTGAACTGATAGCTGATGATGAAGAAACTCAGCAGCAGTAACAGAATATCGATCATCGGCGCCAATTGGATGCCGATGGCCGGAGGCTGGTGGTGCGCAAATTTCATCCCGTGAGCCGTTTAAATGCCGTGGAGGTCGGGGCGCTCACCCGCCAATGGCGAGGGCACCGGCATGGCGTAATCCTCACGGACGCGCTGCGGCGGCTGACTCGCATAGGACGGCGGCAGTTGGGCTGGCTGGCGCTCGAACTGGCCTTGCAGCAGGGCGATGAAATGCGTCGCCGCGGCCTCCAGCTCGGAGACATATTTCTGCACCCGGACACGGAAGATCGAATAGAAGACGAGCGCGGGAATGCTGATGGCAAGCCCGCCGGCGGTCGCGATGAGAGCCTCGGAAACCCCCTCTGCCAGACCCATCTGCCGGACGCCCTGGACCTCGCCGGAGGAAATTTCCAGGAATGCTTTGATCATGCCGATGACCGTTCCTAACAACCCAACCAGCGGCGCGATCGCTCCCATGTCCGCGAGATAGGTGATTCGCGAGGTGAGCATCCCCGCCTGGTGGGAGCCCTCGGCTTGGGCCACTTCGCGCACATTTTCAAATGACGTCGCAGGATTGGCGTTCATGAAATCCAGCGTCTTTTGGGTGATGCGCGCCATGCATTCGTTCCGGCGGTGGCTCAGGGTAATGAGCCCCAGATAGTCCCGCTTGCGAATCATCGCCTCGGTGGTGTTCATGAAGCGGTCGCTGACGATCGCATTGCGCCGGATGGTGAGCAGGAAGATAAAGATGAGCAGGACCGTGATGACCGACATCAAGCCGAGGGGATACATCATGATGCCGCCCTTCGCGAGGATTTCGAGGAAGTTCATTTCCGTGGCTACCGCCGGAGACTCGGGGGCGGCAGAGGCGACGAGTGCGGTGAGCAGGAATCCAGCAACTGAGAAATGGCAGCACTTCATGAAGGTGGGGATACTATTGGCCGGGCGGGTGAACGCAAGCCCAGCCAGCACCCGCTTCCTTACGCCGGTGTGCGCAAAATCCTTCAGATGCCGGGCTTATCTCGAGCACCCCCACCGGTGTTCAGGAAGCGGTAATACACCTCCAGCATCAGCGTGCACAAAGCGGTGCGGTAGATTTTCCCATCCAAGTTGTCGCTCGTGAAAGCCTCCGCGGCCACAGCGCGCAATTTCTTGCCGCCGCCGGGGGCTTTCCAGGAACCGTCCTCATTCTGATTGTTGAGAAGCTGGTCGCGGAAGAGATCGTTGTAGAATTTCCAGTCGGTTCCACCCCGCTGAAGCATCGCCTGAGATTCATAGTAGTGATTGTAGAGATCCGCGAACTCGGTGTTATAGTCAAATTTGCTATTCTCAACCACGTATTTGGCGGCATCCCGCACTTCGCTGCGGGTGCCTTTTCCCCACATCTGATGGCACAGCATTCCCACTCCGGTGAGCGTGTGGTAGTCGAGACCGCCCGAGGCACCCGTGCCCGTGTAGCCGAAGCCCCCGCTTTCATGCTGGCAGGATACGAGGTATTTGAGCGCCTTGCCGATGCTTGGGTTCATCCCCTTGAACTCGATGCCCGTATGACTGCATGCCTTGAGCGCCTGCATCTGCCACCCCGTCACCGAAACATCCACGTGCCCTTTTTCGGTCGCATAGAGATACGACCAGCCGCCCGATTCGTGCTGATTATCGATGATGAACTGGCCCGCCTTCTCGGTAATCTCCATCAGGGACGGAATTTCGATTTTCAGCTCTTTGCAGAAGGTTGCAGCTTCGCCGAGGGCGTAGGTTGCGATTGCGTGTTCATAAACCCAACCATTACCGGTGAAGTTACCAGCCATGCGACCCTCGTTCTTCATGCCGAGATTTACCAGGTAGACGATTCCCTTCATGGAGGAGTCCCCATATTCCTCGGATGCAGGAGTCTCACAGTGGCCAAAGTAGCACAGCAGTGCGAATCCCGTCATCGCGGCCTTGTTGCCCTGACCCCAGGAACCGTCGGGATTCTGGACGCTTTTCAACCAGCGGAGTGCTTTGACCACGGCTTCCTCACAGGCTGGGGTACCGCCGTTTTCGGCGAGGCGCTGGAGCCGGTCTTCCTTCGAACAGCGCTTCCGCATGGTCTCGGGAATCAGGCCGAACAGTTTGCCCCCGCCGGCACCTATGCCGAGTCCACCGGCATCTCCCGCACCCTTGCCGAAACCTGGACCGGTGCCCGATCCACCCAAGCCACCGGTCATACCACCTCCGCTCAGCGAGGTGAGAGCGGACATCTCGCCGAAGTTATCGCCCTGCTCCGGTATCGCGTAGGAGGCTGCCGCGCCTTCCGCGAAGACTCGCTTCACGTTAGTGGTTGGGGTAATCTGTGCCCGCTTCTTCACTGAGACCTGCTCGGCCCCGCGCTCACCGCCGCCGCCACCGGGAGGCATAAAATCTACTTTTTTCTCTGGCTCCTTGTAGATCTGGAAGACCCAGAACGCGCCGAAAATCAGCAGGAATGCGTGGAAAATGGCCGCAATCAGCAGTGAACCTCCACCAATTTTTGACCAGAACCCCTGCTTGGGAGGTGCTACTTGGATGAGGTTTCCTTCTTCGTCGTAAATTTCCATCGTGGCGGTAGGTGCGGGTTTACTCAGGGCTGCCAGCCTGGAAGCTGACATCGGAAATCTTTGCTCGGCTCAAGGCATCCAGAACATCAACCACCCTCTCGTATCGCGCAAGTTCGTTGGCGTAAATGGTGACCAGCAGTTTGGATTTCGAAGCATCGCTGCTTTCGCGGAGATTGTTGAGGCTGCCTGCGAATTCCGGCAGGTTCTTGGCGGTCGGCGTGTCGAGCGGGTCGTCGTTCAGATAGACCTGCCCGTCATCCTCAATCCGGACGGCGATTTCATCGGGCAGGATGGTTTCGCCGGCCGTCTCCACCGTACCCGGAAGTTTGGTGATGTGTGCGTTCTCGACCTGGATATCACTGGCCTGAACGATGAAAAATAGCAGGATCACGAAGACCACGTCGATCATCGGTGCGATTTGGAAGCCGAGATTGACTTCAGCGGAGGGTCTCCGGCGCGGGCCGCTTTTTCTTCTCATTAAATTACTTGTTGGAGGAGGCGAATGCGATGTCGGCGATGCCAGCCTGGCCGATGAGATCCATCACCCGCTGTATTTCGCCCGCCGGGACTGCGGCGTCACCGCGCACCACGATGCGCAGCTTGTCGTCGCGACGGAGGCTTTCCTTAAGGATCGGAATCACGTCCTGCCAGTTGGTATGCACCACATCATCCACCACCAGCAGACCCTTGTTTGACGCAGGATCGAAGCGCAGGTTCACGGCCATCTCATGCTTCGCCATCTCGGGCTCGCGTTGCTTGGCATTCGGGGAAACGGGCAGTGTGATGTTCTTGTCCACCTTGAGCACCTCTGCGGACGTGATCAGGACGAAGAAGACGAGCAGCACCAGCAGCACGTCGATCATCGGAGCGATCTGGAATTCAGGCTCCCCATCTCCACCACCACCACCGCCGGCCATAGGATCAGTTCGTTAAGTTTGGATTTGAAACGTGGCGCTTGCTCAACCTTCCGGCGCTTGCAGCCAGTTCGGCAGCGCGGCATAAGTTTCTTCCTGCCCGACGTCCGCATCCTTCAGATAATCGTATGGCGTATTGCGGAAAAGATGCTCGGACTTCTCATGGAGATGATGAATCGCGCCCTGCAGTTTGTTCCGCAGAAAGTAGAAAGCCATGAAGGCCGGGATGGCGACGAGCAACCCCGCGGCAGTGGCCACGAGCACCTCGCCGATGTGTCCGGCGAGCTCGCCGACTCCGCTGGAAAGCCCCGCGCCTCCCAGGCTGCCGAAGGCGCCTTTCATACCGCCAACGGTTCCGAGCAGCCCGATCATGGGAGCGCAGACCCCGATCACCGAGAGGTAGTTGATCCGGGTTTGAAGGGTGGAGCTGAGCTTGTCGACCGTGGCGTAGATCGCCTCCTCGGTAGCGACCTTGCCATAGCCGATTGACCCGAGACCGGCGCGAACGACTTCGGCGAAGGGGCTGAGGCTCCCTTTCATGGCTTGATAGGCACCGAGATAGTCACCGGCCCGGAACAATTCCTGCGCCATGGTGACATCCTCATCGGGCGTCATCTTGGCCCGGGTGGTCCGCAACCAGATATCGATGAT
>ENA-OFCF01000890-OFCF01000890.1-metagenomes-genome-assembly--contig:-NODE-890-length-12409-cov-6.255059_pt1 | contig 12409 bp, 8 predicted proteins | sample MGYA00153387_OFCF01 | MGnify analysis MGYA00153387
CCCTCTACCATGGCTGGCAGATAACGACGCTTTTGATCGTCACTGCCAATTTCACGAATCAACTTACCGGCTGCTTGAGTTAAAAAAGCATAGCCGTTGGTGGCAACATTGGCACATGAAAATATACCGCCAATACTTGCAACCACCGTGTATGGCAAGCCCAGCCCTGCTTCGTCTAATGGCGCTTGCATGCCAAAGAATCCGGCATCGCGATACGCTGCCAACGCCTGCGCTACTTCCGGAATAATACTTACCTGGCCATTGTTAAAAGTGGGTGGATTGGCATCCGATTTTGCAGCGTGTGGCAGAAATTCAGCAGCAGCAAGATCTAATGCGGCATCAAGCATCGCTTCGGTGCTGTCGCGATCTAAATGAGCGAATACCTGCTGCTGCACCAAGTTTTCAGCGTGCAGCCAATCGAATAGTAGGAAATGTAAATCTTCGCGAGGCGGTAACATCATCAATCTATCCTTGTGTGAAAAAAATACGCGTTGCTTAGTCGCTTAAATATTTGCGATGCGCATACGCTGACATAATTAATCCAAAACCGGCCAGCAAAGACACTGCCGACGTACCACCATAACTTATCAAAGGCATTGGCACGCCAACCACAGGCAAGAATCCAGCCACCATGCCGCCATTCACTAGTATGTAAATAAAGAACGTTAAAGCCAACGAACCCGACAATAAGCGTGAGTAAGTATCTTTGGCATTCATAGCTATCCATAAGCTGCGCAGGATAATGAATAAGTAAATGGCAAATATCAGTAAAACTCCGAACCAGCCCCATTCTTCAGAGAACACTGAAAATGCAAAATCGGTGGTGTGTTCAGGTAGAAAATCTAAATTGGCTTGCGTGCTATGACCCCAACCCTTACCCCAAAACCCACCCGAACCAATGGCAATCTTGGATTGAATAATATTCCAGCCTGCACCTTGCGGTGCACTCTCTGGATTCAGGAAAACATCAATACGATCTTTTTGATAGGGCATCAAAAACTGATAACCAACCGGAATTGCGGTTGCGATTAGCGCCACAAAAAAACCAATGCGCTGCCATTGCATGCCTGCTAAGAACAGTGCGAAGGCGCCAGAAGCCACCACTAAAACACCTGTGCCGAAATCGGGCTGCTTAGCAATTAATACAAATGGCACCCCCACAATAACCGCGCACACCAAAAGGGTTTTCCAACTGGGTGGCAGCACTTGTTTATTCAAATACCAAGCCACCATCATCGGCACACTTAATTTCAATAGCTCACCTGGTTGTAAATAAAAAAAACCAAGATCTAACCATAAATTTGCGCTGCGGCCACTACCGAAAATAAATACCAATGGCATCAATGCAATGGTGAATGTATACACCCATGGCGTCCAAGCACGTAAAATAGTGGGGCTGGTATTAGCCAATAACAGCAAAATGACTAAGCCCAAAACAAAGCGTGAACCTTGCGCTATAACAGCACGCCAAGCATTGTCGCCAGCGCTTGATTGCACTAACAAACTGACCACCATAACCGCCACTAAGGCCAGCAATAACGGCGCATCCATGCGTGAAAAAATACGCCCGATAAAACGCTTAGCGCGGATTATGGCACTGCCAATCATGGCGAATCCTTCAGTACTGGCTTGGGTTTTTCTAACAAATACGCATCCAGCATTTTTCGTGCAATGGGGCCAGCAGAGCTCGCACCATAGCCGCCATGCTCAACCACCACCACCACCGCAATTTTTGGCGCATCGGCGGGCGCATAGCCAATAAATAAAGCTTGATGGCGTAAATGCAAGGGCAAATTTTTTGGGTCTAAGCTGATATTACCTTTGCGGCTGATTTTCTGTACTGTGCCAGTTTTGCCTGCAATTAAGTACGGTGCATTCGCAGCAATGGCATGGCCTGTGCCGCGTGCTGAATGCATGGTCATCTGCATTCCTTGGTTGATAGCTAATAACTGTTTTGGGCTTGCCCCGATTGACGTCGACGCGGGCTTTGCTTGTATTTGCCAAGGCTGATTTAGACCAATACGTTTTTGTTGTACTAAACGTAGCGGGATTCGCTTTCCACCATTGGCTAAACTAGCGGTGCCTTGCGCTAATTGCAACGGCGTAACCACCCAAAAACCTTGGCCAATACCCGCGATAACTGTTTCGCCGGTAAACCACGGCTGGTTGAAACGCTTACGCTTCCATTCTGGTGAAGGCACAATGCCTGATACTTCGCCGATTAAATCGATGCCGGTTGGTTGGCCAAAACCATAGCGCCGCATATAGAAATCAAATTTATTGATGCCCAAATCCATGGCGAGCTTGTAGTAATAGGTGTTTGCTGATTCAGCAATTGAACTGTACAAATTGACCATGCCATGCCCACCTCGGTGCGAGTCGCGGTAGCCACGGCGTTGGCCTTGAATGAAAAATTCACCACTGGAGTAAATGCTGTCTTCTGGCTTGCGCAGGCCCGACTCTAAACCCGCCAATGCCACAAACGGTTTGATTGTAGAACCCGGCGGCGTTCCGCCACGCACATTACGATTGAATAAGGGTTGCGATGGATCAGTAGACAGCGTTTTATAATCAATAGATGAAATGCCATTGATGAATAAATTGGTATCGAAGCTTGGCAAGCTCACCATTGCCAATACTTCGCCAGTATTTGGGTCAACCGCAACAGCAGATCCGGTTTTATCTTCGAAGGCTGCAATGGTTGCTTTCTGCAGTTCTAAATCAATGCCTAAACGCAGATCTGTGCCGGCTTGTGAAATGTGTCGTTTTAAAACCCCCAACGATCTGCCACGCGCATTGGTTTCAATTTCTTCATAACCAATGGTGCCGCGCAATTGCTCTTCATAGGCGCGCTCTATGCCAGTTTTGCCGGTGTGTGAAAGTACCGAATAGCGTTCATCACCCATGGCTTTTAAATCATCAGCATCTAAGCGCGCTACATAGCCAATTACATGCGCTAACTCACTTCCATAAAGATAGCGGCGAGTTAAATACGGCACAACTTCAACGCCCGGAAAGCGGTGGCGATTGATTGAAAAACGTGCTACTTCTTGCTCATCTAAACGCAACTTAACGGTTACTGGCAGAAAGCCTCGGCTGTTGCCGCGGGCACGGTTAAAGCGCTTAAGGTCGTCCGGGCTAATGTTGACCAGCTTCTCCAGCTGCTTAATAGTCAACGCGATATTATCCACTTGTTCAGGAATAAGCTCTAAACGATAAGCGGAAACATTGTCGGCAAGCAGCACACCGTTACGGTCATAAATTAATCCGCGGGCCGGCATGGTTGGTTTTAATTTAACGCGATTGCTGTCGGCCTGCTTTTGGAAATCTTCAAACTTAATGACTTGCAATACAAAATATCCGCCAGCCAGCAAGCACATCATTAAAACCACCACGGCAATGGCTATGATTGAGCGCTGACGAAATAACTCTGCCTCTAAATATTGATTTTTTAAAAACGCGGCCACGCTATTTTGACCTGCTCTTCATACGCATATTGTCTAATACCATATACAGCCACGGCCAAACTAAAAATGCTAAGGCCGGAGAAACCCATGCTTCAAACGATTGCTGAGGCAGGCCTTGCAGCAGTTTCAATGCAGCTAAAATAATCTGATCAACATACAGCAAAGCCATCACAAATAATGCCTGTTGCCATATAGGATAAAAACGGAATTGACTGCGTATCTGGTGAATGATTCCAGCCATAATCAGCAAGCGCAATGCATGCTCACCAAACGTTGAAATACTGGCCAAATCAAGCACCAATCCTATCAAAAATACCCGGCCAAAATGCATTTTCTGCGGCGTTTCTAATATCCAAAATATGACTACCATAGCCAACATAAATGGCCTCAAGGCCGCTAGCCATTCAGGCATTGGAACAATCATCATGAAAAATGCTAGGCTTATCGAAACCCAACGCAGCCATGGCGTATCGCGACGAATCATGGCTTAACTGCCTCGGGTTTTATTTCAGTTTTGCTGGTAATAATCGGCAAAGGCGTAGTTACAGCCGGAGTGGCTTTCGTCTTAATAACATCTAACAGCAACAACTGCCGGCCATACGCTATACGTGCATAGGGTTGCACTTGTGCGCTGACAAATGCGAGTGCCTCATCTTGCTTAAACTGCCTAACCACGCCCACTGGAATGCCAGCTGGAAAGCGCCCACCAACGCCTGAGGTTAGCAGCACATCACCCACTTTAATGTCATCGCTGAGCGTTAAATTCGCCAACGATAGAATTCGATCATTACCCTGGCCAAAAAGTATCGAACGAAAGCCTGAACGAGAAACCATTACTGGCAGTGCATGATCTGCGTCAGTAATACTGATAACCAAGGCTTTACTGGCATACACTTCCGACACTTGCCCCACCAATCCGCGTGCATCAATAAGCACCTGCCCTAAACGCACGCCTAAATCTGCGCCTTTATCGATGACAAATCTTTTTTGGGTTGGCTCAGTATTGACACTGACTAATTCAACCAAGCGCGCTTCATATTCTAGGCGCTGCTTGGCAGATAATAATGCCCGAAGTGCACTATTTTCTGATTGTATGGAAGACATTTGTTGAATGGCTAAATCAGACTTCAACTGCTTAGACTCAAGCGCTTTAACTTGCTCGTGTAACTGCTGATTACTGCGCAGGGCTGAAACCGTGCTTTGCCAAACATTATACGGCCGGGATGCCAACCACCAAACCGGCGATACCAAAACACTGGCTTGATTGCGGATGGCAGAGCTAATGGCAAATCGATTATCGACCAACATCAATGTAATCGACAACATGCAATAAAACAGAAACGGCAGCCAAGCATTTAAGCCGCTGCCGAGCTGTATCGATTTAAATTTATCCAGCGCCACAATCTATTCGCGGGTCGAAAATTCACCACCGCCATGCATATCAATTAACTCTAAGGCCTTGCCGCCACCACGGGCCACACAAGTCAAAGGATCGTCAGCCACATGCACATGCAAGCCGGTCTTATCGGAAATTAATTTGTCTAAATCTTTTAACAATGCACCGCCACCGGTGAGCACAATGCCGCGTTCGGTCATGTCGGCACATAATTCAGGCGGTGTTTGTTCCAAAGCTAATTTAATAGCACTAACAATGCCAGACAACGGTTCGCGCAAGGCTTCAAGGATATCGTTGGAATTAACCACGATTTCACGTGGCACGCCTTCAGCTAAATTACGACCGGAAACACGCATTTCTCTGATTTCTTGTTGTGGAAAAGCACAACCGATTTCAAGCTTGATGCGTTCCGCCGTGGTTTCGCCGATTAAGGTGCCGCGTGTGCGACGCACATGATTGACAATCGCTTCATCAAAGCGATCGCCACCTATTTTTACCGATTGCGAATAAACAATGCCATTTAGGGAAATCACTGCCACTTCGGTGGTACCGCCGCCAATATCAATCACCATCGAACCACGCGCCTCAGCAACTGGAATGCCAGCACCAATCGCTGCCGCCATTGGCTCTTCAATAATAAATACATCGCGAGCACCGGCTTCTAATGCCGATTCTTTAATAGCGCGACGCTCAACCTGCGTTGATCCACAGGGCACGCAGATTAAAACTCGTGGGCTTGGGCGTAAAAAACGCGAGGTATGCACTTTGCGAATGAAATGCTTAAGCATTTCTTCGGTATAGGTGAAATCGGCAATCACGCCATCTTTCATCGGGCGTACTACCGTTAAATTACCCGGTGTGCGTCCTAACATTTGCTTGGCATCGGAGCCAACGGCTGCAACGGAATGCGAATGGTGGCCATTTCGGCCAGTACGAATGGCTACAACCGAAGGTTCATTCAGAACAATACCTTGGCCGCGCACGTAGATGAGGGTGTTGGCTGTTCCAAGATCAATGGACAAATCATTGGAAAAAAGACCACGAAGCTTTTTAAACATCAGGAAAAGCCTTATTTTGAGGGGTTTTGTTCAGTTCACTAGGATACCGTTTTACGCAATATTGGACAAGCAATAACTGCTTCTGGTTCCATCAATAGTCAGACAGATGGCTTTGTATCAGGTAAAATATAAGACCTTAGTAATTTCATGGATTTACGATGTCTCGAGCACTTATTTGCGGTTCATTAGCCTTTGATACCATCATGGCTTTTCAGGATCAATTCAAGAACCATATTTTGCCCGATAAAGTCCATATTCTGAACGTTTCTTTCTTCGTGCCAAGAATGCGCCGTGAATTTGGCGGCTGCGCTGGCAATATTGCCTATAATTTGAAGCTATTAGATGGCAAGCCCTTACCAATGGCCACGGTTGGCCAGGATTTCGAAAGCTATCGCGAGCATTTTGAGCAGTGCAGCATTCCACTGACACATGTTAAGGTATTGTCGGATTTATACACAGCGCAAGCCTTTATCACTACCGATCTTGACGACAACCAAATCACCGCTTTTCACCCCGGTGCCATGATGCGTTCGTATGAAAATCACGTTAAAGATGTGCAAGACGTGGGTTTTGGTATTGTTGGCCCCGACAGCTACGAAGCGATGCTGCAGAACTGTCGCGAATTTGCCGACTGTGGCACTCCATTTATCTTCGACCCTGGCCAAGCGATGCCTTTATACAATGGCGATGAGCTGAAACAAATGATTGAGCAAGCAACGTATGTCACCGTCAATGATTACGAGTCCAGCTTGATGTCAGATAAAACCGGCCTAAGCACACAAGAGATTAGCGAACGGGTTAAAGCTTACATCATCACGCTTGGCGACAAAGGTTCTGAAATCCATACTGCAGCAGGCGTGCAACGCATTCCGGCAGCCAGCGCCATTCGTGTGGTTGACCCAACCGGCTGCGGCGATGCATATCGTGCCGGCTTGATTTTTGGCTTAATGAAAGAAATGGACATGGCCACCTGCGGGCGAATCGCGTCTTTAATGGGCGCCTTGAAAATCGAAAATCTGGGGCCACAAAATCAGCGTTTTACCTATGCGCAATTTGCCCTGCAATTCAAGCAGCAGTTCGGTTACGCGCTCGATTAAAATCCCCCTGTGCTTCGCACTTCCCCCTTTCTAGGAAAGGGGGTTATGCCTTACTCCTCCCTTCAACAGAAGGGAGGCTGGGTGGGATGTTATTAGAATTCTTGCGAGAACCGCAAGCCGATGGTGCGTGGTTGGTTAGCAATGGTGTAAATCTGACCATTTGGATATTGCGCATCAACACCAGAAGCACCGCAAACTGTTTCAGGGCACATAGCAAATTTGCTGAATTGCGCACTTTCATCAAACAGGTTCTTAACATACATATTGAGTGTCCAGTTGTTACGCTTTATACCCGCCGACAAATCAAATACGGTGTAAGACGGCAGTGTGCCGAGAATTTCACCTTCTACAATTCGCAGATCGTTGGTGCGTTTTCCTTCATGCACCATTGAGCCTTGTATGAACGGTTCGAAATCTTTCCAATCAAATACATAGCGTGCCGTTAAATTGCTTTTAAATTCAGCCGTAACTGGAAGTTTTGTGCCTGATGCCGCCAGCAAATCATCACCGACACAATCATAGACAACCGAGCCATCAGGGAGCAATGCGCAATAATTTTTAGTTAATGCGCCATCGTAAAATCCAACGCCGGCATTAATCGAAAGATTGTAGCTAGCTGCCCAATTGATATCCATTTCAAGACCGTCAATTTGCGCTTGCGCTGCATTTCTAATTTCTGTCAGGCCATTTTCACCTAAGAACGAAAATTGGAAATCATCCCAGCTTTGACGGAAAATTGCACCGTTGAATGTTAAGCGATTATCCATCCAACTGGTTTTCCAGCCAAACTCCATATTGGTTAGAACATCGGGTGAATACGGAGGAATTACACGGCCAGTGCGTGTTAGGTTCCTTCGATTGACGCCGCCTGGTCGATAACCTTCCGACCATGTCGCATAAATTAGCGCGTCATCATTCAACTTATAGGTTAGATTAAATCGGCCCAGATGACCGGAATCACTGATTTTATTATTCAAGTTCACGCAGGGGGCAGTTGAAAAACTACCGTATTCAGGTTTGCATTTCGCTTCGCCGGTATTGGAACTAAATCCTGCGCCGAAACCAAAAAAGCCGCGCAGTGCGTTATCAGATTCGTAGTAACGCATGCCTGCTGTCGCTGTGAGTTTCTCAGTAAAATCGAACGAGATCTCACCAAATAATGCTTTCTCATTATCGGTGCGGTATTGCTTAGTTAGCCAAATGGTATCGTCCCAGCCGGTTACTTCATAGTCGCTGGTTAAGTCGTCAAGTTTATAGCGCTGCTCAATATCATGGGATTGATCTTGCATGAAGAATCCACCGATGAAACGAAAGCGCTTGTCCTGTGGCGAAGCGATACGCAATTCATGGCTGGATTTTTTATAACGATCTTTAGCGATAATATATTGCGATGGATTCACATAGTCGCCGTCATCATTAATGGCATAAACACCATAACCGGCTACCACGTCATACCAAAATCCGTAGTCGTTATAGTCAGATTCTGAATCGATATCGCGATTCAAGTTTGAGTAGGCGTAGGTCAGCTCAAAATCGCCAATCTTACCCGTCACAGTTAGTGCAGCTTGTGTGAACTTATCTTCAAGCGATTCTGGGTAGTAGCGTGTAATTTCGCGCTCTCCAACAACCGGGTCGTTAGCAAACGTGCCATTGGCAGTTCTTTTCTGAGTCATGATGCTTGGCAAAATTGACCAATTCTCACCAAGATCGAGTTTCAAGGCAAGCCGTGCGCCGGTGGTATGTGAATCGTTGTAATCTTCTTCCACTTTATCGGCATTATTCATGGTGATGCCAGATGTTGGAAAAGTACGTTCGCCATACACATTATCTATCCAGCCTGCATCATGCTGATCCCAGGCAACAAGGCGGAATGCTGCTTTATCGGAAAGTGGCACATTGATAAAACCTTCGCCCACATAACCATTGCCGCCATCGGTCACTGAGTTTACTTCTAACGCATAACCGGCAGAAAATGCTTTGGTATCAGGCTTATTGGTAATAATTTTCAAAGTGCCTGACTGCGAACTTGCGCCGTATAATGTGCCTTGCGGGCCGGCCAATGCTTCAATACGTTCAATGTCATAAATATGTACATCAAGCGCGCCACCAATGGTGGTCACCGGCTGCTCATCCAAATAAACACCAACACTTGGCGATGATGCTGAATGATTGCCATCGCCACCACTAACTACGCCACGGAAATACGGTGTTGAAGTACCACCTTCACCTTGCGTGTAAGCTAAGCTTGGCAACAACTTTGCATAGTCGTCAAAATCACTAACATTCATTTCAGCGAGTTTTTGTGTGCCGAGAACTTGAATGCTAATTGGCACTTCTTGCAGGTTTTCAGTGCGTTTTTGCGCTGTCACTGTCACTGTGTCAAGTACCGCTTTCTTTTCTTCAGTTGCCGCTGGCGCTTCTTGTGCCAATACAACCGAACTCAAGGCCATATAAATGGCCGCACTTAATGGCAATGTTGCAATAACGTGTTTATTAACTGACTTGCTTTTAGTTTTATACATTTTTCTCTCCCTTTTTTTACAATGAATTAGAACGTTGGCACATCTGGATAACTCTCAAGCACGGGCCCCAGTGCTTCTTTTAAAGGCCCAAGCCATGCTTCAAAGTGGCGCCAATGCTCAACGCCATCTTTATAAATCGGTTGCCGAACTTGCTCTGAACTTGCGGTGCGCACTGGCCGGTCGTTGTCGTAAAAACTTAAACAGCCATGTTCAAAGGGAAGTCCACAATACGCTAATAAGCTGCGAACTTCAGCTTCAGTATTCTCAACCATGTTTTCGTAATGCACGTGATGGACACGACCAGGCAGCACCGAATCAAAGTGCGCCATTAACTCAACATAATCACGGTAATAGCGGCCCATGTCATTCAGGCCGTAACTGAAATTCTGACCGCGGGCAAAATGCTGTTTGTAGTTAGAAAAACAACACGCCATTGGATTACGCCGTGCATCAATGATTTTTGCATTGGGCAAAACAAGCTGTATTAAAGCAAGATGTGCAAAATTATTTGGCATTTTATCAATGAAAAATGCTGTCGCATTTTTTCTGTGTACAGCTGTATTATCTAAATAGCGCTGGCCATACATGCTGGATTGTTCTTTGCTCATATCATGTAGCGCTGGGTAATACAATTTGGCGCTGCTATCAGTTTGCTTTCGATATAAATCTTTGGTTATCGAAATAATGTCTGGCAATTCCATGGTGCCTTCCACTTGCGAATGGCTAGATAGAATTTGCTCAAGCAAAGTTGAGCCCGCTCGTGGCATACCAAGAATAAAAATAGGTTCGGCGCTGGCAATGCCAAAATCTTTGCGTTGCTCGAAAAATTGCTTGGTAAACAATTTTTTTGATACGGCCACTTTTTTGCTATTACGCTCAGCGCTATAACCAATCGCGGCACTGCGTAATAAGTTGCCCGCTTGGTAATGCTGAAATGATTCGGAATACTGCTTTTGATCTTCCAACGCCTTGCCCAAGGCAAAATCAAAATGAAAGCGTTGTTCGTCAGTAAGCTGTGTTGATCCTAATTGCGCTGTCATTTCAATGACATCTTCTGCAGAGAATCTAAACGTCTTAAGATTCGCCAAACTCCAATATGCCTCGCCGTATATGGGTTCAAGCTCAATACTTTTGCGATAGACTTTAATAGCGCGCTCTGTTAATCCTGCCGTCTTCAAGGTATGGCCAAAGCTATGCCAAATCTTGGAGTAACCCGGATTTTCCAACAATACAGCATCATAAAGCTTTATGGCATTGGCATAATCACCAATTTTACTTAACGCTACTGCTTTCAAATTCATATAACTTAAATTTTTTGGATCCGCTATCAGCAGTATTTCCGACTGCTGCAAAACCTGTTCAAATTTATTATTACGATTCAACACATAGGAATAGTTTTGGCGGGCAAAATGAAAGCTTGGTGAAAGCTCTAAACAACGGGCTAACAGATTTTCTGCATCCACATCACGCCCTAAACGGGCTGCAATTTCAGCCAGCATACGTATGGCTGAAACGTCGGTTGGGTGTTCGTGCAAATAGGCTTTTAATGTGCGCTCGGCAAGTGCGACTTCATTATCAACCAATTGTTTGGCGGCCTTCATCAGATCAGGGTTTCGGCTCGAGTACTGTAACTGTTTGGTGTATGCGGTATCAGCTAGTATATTTTCGCCCATCGCCGAATATACATCGGCCAAGGCCAGCCAAACTTTAGGCAATTCTCTATGCAGTGCTAAAGCGTTTTTCAGTGCAATAACTGCTTTGTCACCAAAGCCAGATTTACTTAGTGCAAGACCTAATTCATAATGCGCAGCTGGCCATTTTGGTTGCAAAGCACAGAGTTTGGTTAAATTCGCTACGGCCACATCCAAGTTCCCGAGCTTTGCTTGTGAAATCGCATAAAACATCAAGGCATTAGCTTGATCAGGGATATTCCGCAAGATTTCCAGTGCTTGCACAGCGGCAAGTTTAGGCTGCGTTTCTAATAAATTCGCAGTATGTGAAAGTGCTGCTTGTAAATCAGCAGTTTGTTCTGGAACGGCCGACATTATTAGTGCTTAATTACGTCAATATTCATTAACAAAACATAGCACATTTTCTACACATATAAACCAAAAATTAACACATTTTATATAAAAAAACCCCAGTTCAATTGAACTGGGGTTTAGGGTAAAAACCCTGGCGATGACCTACTCTTGCATGACAGAATCACACTACCATCGGCGCGGTTGCGTTTCACTTCCGTGTTCGGGATGGGAACGGGTGGTGCCACAACGCTATGATCACCAGGGAGAGGGTGGAGGGTCGCATCAAGATTTTACAATCCTGAGCGCTCACGCTCTCAACGGGTACAGCTTAAATTGGATATGGACGTAGTTAGCGAACGCTTTTGTTTACACGTATTGCAAGGATAAAGCGACTTGAGGTTATATGATCAAGCCTCACGGATCATTAGTATCAGTTAGCTCAATGCATTACTGCACTTACACACCTGACCTATCAACCAGGTAGTCTTCCTGGTTCCTTTAGGAGACTTAAGTCTCGGGATATCTCATCTTGAGGCGCGCTTCCCGCTTAGATGCTTTCAGCGGTTATCGCTTCCGAACATAGCTACCCAGCAATGCCTCTGGCGAGACAACTGGAACACCAGCGGTTCGTCCACTCCGGTCCTCTCGTACTAGGAGCAGCCCCTCTCAAATATCCAACGCCCACGACAGATAGGGACCGAACTGTCTCACGACGTTCTGAACCCAGCTCGCGTACCACTTTAAATGGCGAACAGCCATACCCTTGGGACCGACTACAGCCCCAGGATGTGATGAGCCGACATCGAGGTGCCAAACACCGCCGTCGATATGAACTCTTGGGCGGT
>ENA-OFCF01000891-OFCF01000891.1-metagenomes-genome-assembly--contig:-NODE-891-length-12400-cov-3.005994_pt1 | contig 12400 bp, 6 predicted proteins | sample MGYA00153387_OFCF01 | MGnify analysis MGYA00153387
GCATAGCTTAAGAAGGGGGATTTAGGGGGATATAGACTATGGTAAAAACGACATTTATCAAGGCTTTCAGGCTTAAGTTGACACTAATGGGCAGTTCCGTATCACTACAATTAATCGGGCGATCGATGTTTTGGGGTAGGGATACGGCACTGCCGTATCCTGAACATTATCGATGTTTTGAATATTGCCGTATCCTGAATATTGCCGTCTCCTGAATTAATTACCTAGCGCCTTAACTCGCATCCCTATGAGTGTGAATTAACTCACCTTCCATCGGTATGGAAATATTCAACTTAGATAACTCAGGATTCAATATCGCCTTGACAATACCAGAACTCACCATCACTTCCAAACAGCCAAGGGCTTGATGAAGAGCTACGCGAGCGTGTTGCACAGAAAAACGCTCCTTAAACACTAACACCAACTGCCGATAAATTTGTTCAATGTACTCAGTACGGCTCAAAATATCAATCAGCAAACCATATAATCCTGTAACAGGCAAGCGCTGACCATTCTTCACATAACACTTAATCTTTTTAATTTGACCAGCGTCATAAACAGCTACAAACTCAACCTCTGCATCCAATAAATCTAGCTGAAACACATTATACGCCGAAAGTAGCCAAGGAACTTCCTCCTGCGAAAAGCGCTGCATCACCTGTTTCATCGAACCCAAATCAAATCCAGCTATCACAGCTTGACCCAAAATATCATTAGTAAATCCGCCTTGAGCCAACCACTGAAAAGCTTTTTCCGGACTTAACTCCAACCCAGAATCCCGCGCTATTTCTCTTGAATGCTCTTGTAAATCAGTGAATTGACCGTTAGCAGCGTACCAGTAATCGGCGAAGCGAATGTGCTGTTTAACTCGGCGACACTGATTTTCGTTATACTGAGTTTTCAGCCAGTTAGCGTCGTGTTTTTCCTGCTCTAATGCCAAAATTGTATAAGCTAATTCCCGCGCTCCAGTGTGAGCCAAAGTCATACCAGCCGCTAAGATTGGATCGGCAAAACCAGCAGCTTCACCCACCAAAAACCAGTTTTCTCCTACTGTTTTCTCGGACAAAAACGACCAATCTTTTGTAGTTTCAATCTTACCCGTACTAGTAGCATTAGCGATTAACTTGCTGATCCGGGGTTCGCTATTGAGTGCTTCGGCATATATTTCCTCTGGTCGCTTTTTCATCTCCTTATAATGTTCCGCAGGGCAAATGAAGCCGATGCTGGTGCGAGTTGGCCCCAAAGGAATGAACCAAATCCATCCGTGACTCAAACTCATTACTTGGACGCGGGTGCCACCGACACCAATAAAATCGGCCCATTCAGCATTTGTCCAGTAGTCCCAGATAGCGATATTTTGCAGTCGTGTCGGACAGTGTGTTTCGACGCCTAAAACTCGCCGAAGTACGCCAATGTGGCCGGAAGCATCAATGTAGTAGCGAGCGGTGATTTGTTCCTCCCGCAAATGTAGAGCCGTAATACGATCGCCCACTACATCTACTTTAACAACCGGAGTTTCTTCTCTGACCACACATCCCATTTCTTCGGCGTGTCGCAGCAGAATTTCATCATACTTTGCTCGATCGACTTGGAAAGCAGTTTGCCGTCTCTGTCCCTCAAATTTAGCAGGACGCAGCTCATCTTGAAACTGTTCGGGCTTAACAAAGTTAAAATCCCAAGGATTTGGATCGCTTCCCCAGCGATAGGTAGCACCGATTTTAATTGGGAAGTCGGCTGCTTCTACTTTATCCCAGCATCCCATTTCTTGAAGCACACCACTAATTTGAGGTAATTGACTTTCCCCAACATGATCGCGAGGGAATTTTTCTTTTTCTAGGATTAGCACGCTCAGATTTGGATTGTATTTCTTGAGCAAAGTGCCAGCAGTAGTACCAGCAGGGCCTCCGCCCACGATCGCAACGTCGTAATGGCTCATATGCAATTCGGGATAGTAGATGCTGAATTTGGAAATTGACGAAACTAAAGATGCGACTATTCAGCCTCCCTCATTCGGAGGCTAAATAGTTATTTCCAAGACGTTTTATCTAAGATATTGCACGACTGATTATCGGCAACAGGCAAGATGCCTGTTCCACAACAAATAAACTCTGTTGTGGAACCAAAAAATGGCAAAATGCCTATTTCACAACAATAAACTCTCTTGTGGAACGGGCCGGAGAGCCCGTTCATAAAAGGCTTATTCACATTAGTGCAATACCTCAGTTTTATCCGACTGCTAGTTTCCGATCTTCAGCTATGGGAGAAGTCTGAGAAAGTAGCAGATTCTCAGTCCAAGTATGAGCGATATCTAAATTCTCGATTGCAATTGAAGAATTACTGTTAAATTGTGACATGATGCGTCTCCTTCTAAGTAATGAATCTTGTCTGATTCTAAGCTTTGCCTGGTTCTGAAAATTGAAAATTTTACATCTCGTAAACTACGCAACTTTTAAAGGTTGAAAAACATCGAGAGGTTCAGCAAAAGGTTGGTCAAACCTATGCGTTTTTGCATAAACCAGAAGCTCATCCGCCAGTTGTGTGGAAACTTCAAACAAATTCTCAACTACCTCAAAAGCCTCTTGGCGGTTCTCAATAGTCAGTTCTATGTTTTTGATCGATTGCTCAACATCTGGCATCCCTGTAGTATGACCGGTTTCCACAGCCAAATGAGAACATCCAAAATAAATAAGTTCCTTTTGGGCAATTGGTCGTAGTTCTTCGACCACTAATGATGTCGCTGACAAGAATACACTACCCGTTGCTTCTGTCACTTCCACGATTACTAGCTTAACGCTCGGACTGGCTCGAAAAGCGTATCCAAACATTTGATATGTTAGCAACCGCACAGCTTTTATTTTTTCCTGCCAAATAAACTTCAAACCATCACTAAACTTCAAGGATTGATTAATACCCAGTGTTTCCAAATCTTCCAAAAACCACAACCAGTGATGATCGTCTTCATAAGTATGGTTGTTAACGATTACCTGAAGTGGATCGTTGGTTGGTTCTTCTCGGAAGACATACTTATTCAAGTCACCAAAACTCATGGCGAAATGAGCAAGGCAGGGAGCGAAAGCTAGGCGTTGTCTTGGGTCTACACTTTTGTCTCGCATAAACTCAAACAACCCAGATTTAGCAAATTCTTGCTTCTTCTTTTCAATCAATGCTAGGACTTCTTCCATATGTGTTGCACCTGATTATGGAAAAACGTTAGCAACTCGATCGAACCCTACCTGTGATCTAAATCATAATTATTTGTGATTCTTGTCATTTAGATTGTGTTCTCGATCGCCTAGACCTGCTTTTTCCAGCCCAGGGCTTCCCATTCGTGCTTGGTGACAACGGTCAAAACTAGAGCTAAACCTTCAATTTATGTGGATTTGTCGGCCTGGAGGTGCGATCGGCATTACGAACTTTGTTACAATAATACGGTTGTCGTGCGGGCTAAAGTGTAAAACCTTACATATAAGTAGCAGATCCAAACAGATGTGCTGTTTTCAGTCAGTTCCGACTCTTTAAACTTTTTATATCTGCTGACCTCGAAAGAACAGGGCAATTACTTAAAAACAAATGTCTTTAAAATTACATAGTTTACTCAAGTTACTTGAGTACCGTCCGTCCGTCCTTCCCGCGATCGACATCAAGCACGATATCAAAATACTACTTCGTCAGAAAATAAAAACTATGAATTTACTTCCCGGTTACAAAATCACAGAAGTTGTTCAACTTGGCCTAAAATCGATTATTTATCGCGCAGTCAGAGAATCAGATCGATCGCCTGCGATCGTTAAAACACTCAATAGCGAGTATCCCACAATAGAAGAAATTACCCGCTTGAGACATGAATACAAAATTAGCTCCGAGCTCAACCTAGAAGGAATTGTCAAACCCCATAGCTTAGAAAAATATAAAAATAGTTTCGCTCTAATCTTAGAAGATTGTGGCGGTCAATCTCTCAGACACTATCTCGCGGGTAAAAGTATTAAAATTAACAAATTTTTGCCACTGGCTATTCAAGTGGCTCAAACTCTCGGAGAAGTGCATCACAACCAGATTATTCATAAAGATATTAAACCCTCAAATATTATCATATCCCCAGATTTTCAACAAGTAAAAATCACCGACTTTAGCATGGCAACGCGCCTATCTAGAGAAGTCCACCAAAATAGCAATACCACCGTACTAGAAGGTACTCTAGCCTATATATCCCCAGAGCAAACTGGTCGGATGAACCGCGACCTCGACTACCGAACAGACTTGTACTCTCTAGGCATCACATTTTATGAAATGCTGACAGGAGAATTGCCATTTAACTCCACCGATCCTTTAGAATTAATTCATAGCCACATTGCGGTTACGCCAGTTCCTCCCCATCAACTAAACAATAAAATCCCACAAATAGTTTCATTTATTGTCATGAAACTATTAGCTAAAAATGCCGAAGACAGATATCAAAGCGCCTTTGGAGTAAAAGCAGACCTAGAGAATTGTCTAAATCAGCTACAAACTCTTGGTAAAATAGAAAATTTTATACCCGGCAAAGTTGACAAATCCGGTCATTTTTTGATCCCCCAAAAACTCTATGGTCGTACACAAGAAGTAGCTGATTTAATGGCAGCTTTCGATCGAGTCAGTTGTGGAAAAACAGAGATGGTTTTGGTGAGCGGTTACTCAGGCATTGGTAAAACCTCAGTTGTCAGTGAAATTCACAAACCAATTGTACGGCAGCAGGGTTATTTTATTGCTGGCAAATTTGACCAGTTTAAGCGAGATATTCCTTACGCTGGAATAACTCAAGCCTTTGAGTCACTGATGCAGCAGTTATTGACAACTAGCTCAAACGAGTTGGCAAATTGGAAAGAAAAGCTCTTGTCAAAGCTGGGTAATAACGGTGAAATTATTATTGATGTTGTCCCTTCTGTCGAACTAATAATTGGTTCGCAGCCTGATGTTCCCGAATTGGTGCCGACAGAATCTCAAAATCGCTTTAATCGATTGTTTAAAGAATTTTTGAATGTGTTTGCCCGAGTAGAACACCCATTAGTTCTATTTATGGATGATTTGCAGTGGGCAGATATAGCTTCCTTAAGATTGATTCAGGAACTGATTTCTGACCGCGATAGCAGGTGTTTTTTACTGATAGGAGCCTATCGAGATAACGAAGTCAATTCGACTCATCCATTAGTTCAAACAGTCGAAAAAATTCAACAGACTGGTGTTCACGTGAGTCAGATCACGATCTCATCTTTAGAATTGAGCAGCGTTACTGAGCTAGTACGGGATACTTTGGGTAATGAAACCAAAAAGTTAACGTCCTTGGCAGAGTTGATTTTTAATAAGACTGGCGGAAATCCATTTTTTATAACTCAACTACTCTCAACTATTTATTCGGAAAAACTGTTAGCTTTTGACTTTACTCTTGGTGCGTGGCAGTGGGACATCAGGGAAATTATAGCCGCTGGAATTGCAGATTACAGTGTTGTTGAATTAGTGGCTCGAAATCTTCAACAACTACCGGAGGAGACGCAGCAGGTATTAAAGTTAGCTGCTTGTATGGGCAACCATTTTAGTTTAGAAAATTTGGCAATTGTTAGGGGGAAATCCGGCTCGGAAACGGCGGCTGATTTATGGGAGGCGCTGCAAGCTGGTTTAATTCTGCCAATGAGCGATGCTTATAAAATCCCCTTGTTTGATGAGGAAATCGTGAAAATACAGCGGACGGGCGAGACGCCCATCCCACAAAATAATCAAAATCATCCCGCAATTATGCAATGCTCAATTGATTATAGATTTTTGCACGATCGCGTACAGCAAGCCGCCTATTCTCTGATCCCTGACTGCCAGAAAAAACAAACTCACTTAAAAATCGGGTATCTGTTATTGGAGGGCGAGCACGGGGGCATCGCCCCTACAGTATCGGAGATAGCAGAAAATATCTTTGATATTGTCAACCAACTCAATATCGGAGTGGAATTCATCACCGATCGAGAACAGCGAAATCAACTAGCTAACTTTAATCTCATAGCTGGCAAGAAAGCTAAGAGTTCAGCAGCCTATGAAGCGGCACTTAAATATTTTAATGCAGGTCTAGAACTTTTACCCGATCGAGCTTGGCAAAATCACTACGATTTAATTATGGAACTCCATGCCGAAGCACTAGAATTATCCTATATAAATACCGATTTTGAGCTGGCGTTCCAGCTATCAGAGGTTATTATATCCCGAGCCAAAACTTTGCTAGAAAAAGTCAAGGTTTACGAGCTAAAAGTTATTTTCTACTTTAATCAAAATCAATCGCAAGCTTCGATAGATATGGGTATCGAAGCTTTGAAAATGCTGGGAGTTGGTCTCCCTCAGAAACCTAATAAATTCAATATTTTGATGGAGCTAATACGGACAAAATTAGCTATGGGAAACAAACGGATTGAGGATTTAGCTGAGTTGCCGCCAATGACTGATGCTAATCAAATCGCAGCTATTAGGATTTTAACGAATATGGCTCCCGCTAGTTTTATAGTAGCACCGAATATGTACCCATTGATTATCTTTACAATGGTTATTCTTTCTCTTAAGTACGGGAATGCGCCCCTGTCTAGTTTCGGCTATGGAGCTTATGGGCTGATCCACTGTGCAGTTTTAGGCGATATGGATGCTGGATACCGATACGGTCAACTAGCTAATACACTTTTAGAGCGATTCCACACCATCTCGCACAAATCTCAAATCTCGCTAATTTTTAATAGTTTCATACGTCATTGGTCAAAGCAGGTCAAGGAAAGTCTTATCGGTTTACTTGAGGGTATTCAGAGCGGAATAGAAACGGGAGATGTCAACAATGCCTGTTATTGTGCTAGTTTTTATAGCAATTATATATTGTTGAGCGGCGAAGCTCTGAATTCTGTGGAGACTAAGCAGAGTCAATATATTGAAATGTTGGTGAATTATCAGGATAAATTTATGATTTATCAAGCCAGGGTTGGGGCGCAAGTTGTCTTAAATTTGCAAGGTAAAACAGCTAATCCTTGCCTATTGATAGGCGAAAAGTTTAATGAAGAAACTATGCTGCCAGCATTAAAAAAAAGTCAAAATAATTTGGCAACATTCATAGTTTATTTCTCTAAATCATGGCTAAATTATCTATTTAAAAATTACGCAGAATCTGCTGAAAATGCCATCACAGCATCAAATTACTCTGAGTCTGCAATGGCGATGATGTATATTCCGATCCACAATTTTTACTATTCCCTAGCGCTGTTAGCTTTGTATCCGACAGCTTCAAAAAGTGAACAGAAAAAATATTTAAAAAAAGTTGCTTCGCTTCAGAAAAAAATGAAGCATTGGGCTGTGAATTGTCCAGAAAATTATCAGCACAAATATGACTTGGTAGAGGCTGAGAAAGCGCGAGTATTGGGACAATATGAACAAGCTGCTGTGTATTACGATCGCGCGGTGAAAGGAGCGTCGGAGAATGAATATACCCACGAAGCAGCCCTAGCAAACGAATTAGCGGCAGAATTCTATCTGGCTTGCGATCGCCCAAAAGTAGCTCAAATCTATCTAATAGATGCTTACTACGGCTATATTCATTGGGAAGCAACCGCCAAGGTCAAACATTTGGAGTCACAGTATCCGATGTCTTTACCCCCTGCATCGGCCGCAAAATTTAGCGAAGATCGAACTATTACTAGCACTAATTATAGTACAAACAGCGGTCACAGCAGTTTATTAGATTTGACAACGGTTTTGAAATCATCTCAAGCGCTAGCTGGTGAAATTGTGCTGGACAGGTTGTTAGAAAAATTAATGAAAATTGCGATCGAAAATGCAGGTGCACAAAAAGGTTTTCTGTTGATGCCCAAGTCAGGAAAATTGGTGATTCAAGCAGCGGCTTCTGTGAGGGCTTCGGATATTGCTGTTGAGCAGTGTCCGACAGTCGCCCCAGGGTCGGTTTTGCCAATAACGGTGATTAATTATGTGGAAAGGACGCACTCTGATGTGGTGTTGAGTGAGGCTACTAAAGAAGGTTTATTTACACAGGACTCCTATATTAAAAGCCAGCAAGTGCGATCGGCTCTTTGTACTCCGATTTTGAATCAAAGCAAACTCGTAGGCATTCTTTATCTGGAAAATAATTTAACTTGTGAAGCGTTTTCGACCACTAGGTTGGAACTTTTAAAAATGCTTTCTTCCCAAGCGGCTATATCTCTGGAAAATGCAGTGCTCGTTGCTAATTTGTCGGATGCTAAAGAACAGTTGGAGGATTATTCGCAGACGCTAGAGATGAAAGTAGAAGAGCGCACGCAGGAATTGAAGACTTCGGAAGCGCAGTTGAGGGAAAAAGCGACAGAGTTGGAGGTTACTTTGGGTGAATTACGCTCTACACAAACTCAACTAATTCAAACTGAAAAGATGTCTTCTTTAGGGCAGTTGGTAGCGGGGGTTGCACACGAAATTAATAATCCGATTAATTTTATCTACGGCAATGTCATCCATGCTAGCGATTATAGCTCTAACTTGCTGGGATTGATCTATCTTTACCAGCAGTCTTACCCGAATCCTACTCCTGAAATTGTTGCTAAAACAGAAGATATTGACCTCGATTTTATTCAAGAAGACTTGCCTAAAATGCTGGAATCCATGCAGGTTGGGGTCGATCGTGTCCGCAATATTGTGCTGTCGCTGCGAAATTTCTCAAGGCTTGATGAAGCCCAGATGAAACCAGTTGATATTCACTCTGGGATTGAATCTACTCTGTTAATTTTGCAGCACAAGTTGAAAAAGAATGGAGACGGATCTGGAATTCAGGTGATTAAAGAGTACGGTGAACTGCCGAAGGTAAATTGTTATGCTTCTGGATTAAATCAGGTGTTTATGAATATTTTGAGCAATGCAATTGATGCCGTAGAGTTAGGAGTTGGGCGATCGGAGAAAAAGGCTAAATCAGAAAATGCTTTATTTCAAATCTTTGAATCCAGAATTCAAATTTGGACTGAGGTATGCGCCAAAAATTTTGTGAGAATTTATATTGCTGATAATGGCCCGGGGATGACGGAGGAAGTACGATCGCGAATATTTGACCCTTTTTTTACTACAAAAGGTGTGGGCAAAGGTACTGGTTTGGGGTTGAGTATTAGTTATCAAATTGTGGTGGAGAAACATGGTGGGAAGCTAATGTGTATTTCCGCACCGGGTGAAGGGGCTGAGTTTGTAATTGAAATTCCGCTGAAGCAGTGAGCTTTTTTTTAAGTCTAAGCATCAAGACACGGCAGTACCGTTTCCCTACAGTTAATCAGGGTAGGGAAACGGCACTGCCATGTACTCCGTTTTTATGATTCTGGTGTAACCGGAATTGATATTACCCACAATCAGGACACGGCACTGCCGTGTCCTGATTGTTAATCGGGGTAGGGAAACGGCACTGCCGTGTACTCCGTTTTTATGATTCCGGTGTAACCGGAATTGATATGATTAAACATCGCGTTCTGTTCGCACCCATTTGGTTTGGCGCTTCAGGAGAAAACCGAAATATAAAGGGATTTTCCAGAGGATGTAAAATGGTACGGATAACAGAGTGGAACCGGAAATATCGGCACGCCCGAATTTTGCCCAAGCCCCTACTATTGAAACTAAAATTAGTATTCCTTGTACTGCTAACAAGATAGCGGGAATTGGAGATGTTCCAAAGGTTGCTGCTAGTAATGAGGCGACAAAAGCTGCTAGCCAGATGGCTACTAACAGCGATAGGGGAGGGACGGATAAGTCTAGGGCGATCGCCAATAAGTCAAAACGTTTTTGCTGGACAGACGCTGCTGTGAGGCGGGGAGTTTGAGTTAGCAACGTCTGTATGTGGCCGTGTTCCCATCGGGTTCTTTGAGTCTTGGCTACTTGCTGCTGTTGTGGTAAGCACCCGGTGACTCTGGCTTCGGGGCAGAATATGGTGGGAGATCCGCCGATCGCCAAATCGAGACTCATTTGCATATCTTCAACTATATTGCTGCTGGCTAGGGAAACCGATCGAATTATTGACCAGGGAAAAGCCATGCCAGTTCCTGTTAGTAATGATGGGTATCCTAACTGTTTTAATCCGCTGGGTCGGACTAAATTTTTAACTAAAAATGCTAAAGCAGAAATGGAATCTTTCGGAGTAGGATTGGGTGGTTGTTCCATGAGATAAGTTGCTTGGACTGGCCGAGAGGAAGCAACTGCAACTCTGGCTAATGTCTCTAGGGCATCTGGCCCACAGATGTAGTCTGCATCAACCATGATTACTACTTCTGGGGGGTCAGAGGCGATCGACTCTAAGCCGAAGTCTAGGGCGTATCCCTTGCCCTTGCGTTGTGTGTCTTGGCGCTCGATCGCAGTTGCACCACAGTTACGGGCGATTTCTGCTGTAGCATCGGTACAGTTGTCTGCAATCACTAACAGGCGATCGTCCGGTGTTAGCTGTGGCAGTATTGTGGATATTGTGGCTGCAATCCCTGCTGCTTCGTTGTAAGCGGGAATTAGAACTGCTATTTTGGGACGGGGCGATTTAGTTTCCGATGTTTCCTTTGGGGCTGACAATAGAGCGGCGGTGCATTCGAGAAATAAAACTGCGACGGGAATTAGGAGAATTAGGGCGATCGCAAATAGGATCGCATCAATAAATAGGAACGCTAGCTGATTAATTTGCACAATTATAGTACCTTAATTTTAATTTTACTTCCTACAGTTATGAGCAGAATTTAATCAAAATAGTTTAATTAAATTGTACTTGGCAACTGATGGAGTCACGCTATCCAAGGTAGCATATCATGTATATTTTGCCAATATGCCAATCTATTAATGTACCTTACACCTCAATAATTCTGAATCATTTGCAAGCGGGTCAAAAACCCGGTTTCTATCAATATCTCTCGGAGCGATACAAGATTTTTCGCAGAAACCGGGTTTTTTGGGTCTTAGTGCTATCGATCGACTTACGCTGCATCACGGACAGCAACAGCTTCAGATTTTTTTTGGGTAAACTGTGCGGCTGGTATAAATTCTCTGAGATATTTCGATACCGATCGCAAATATCCCACTTCTGCTTGAATAGAATCCACCGTAGAAAGACTATCCACTAAGTCATCAAATTCATTAGCAGTCACTCCAGCACTGTTCAAAACTTCTTGGTTGAGCCGCCCGTACATTCCTTGCAGGAGAAGTTCGATAATCTCGGTGTAGTCAGCAATTTCCGTTCCGTAACCTTGCAATTTTTTCGGATTGATTCCCGAATGTAAAATTTTCAACAAGTCTTCGGCGGAACTCCACGCAAAAGAGGAAGCAATCACTTCTTTCGCCGCTGCGACAAGAGCGTGCTTGATTTGCACTTCTGGATAATCTGGATTGCGGATTAAGCTTTCGAGGTTCGACACTTGTTTGTCTAACACTCGCAAAGAAAAAGGAGCTAATTCTGCACTCACCATGTCACCAGCATCGTCAACAATTCTAAAAGGATCTTCCAGAACATTAATTAGGAGATGAATGTCTGTAGGCTTGCTCCAGTCAAACTGTCCGAGGAAAAATGGTTCTTCGTATCCCGGCAAAAGTCCTTGAAAATAAATCGGCAGATTTTTGCCTGATTCAAGAATTTTATAAAGTGCGACTTCCAAGGTTTCTGTTGGCCAACCCAGATTTCGCACGGCGACAAATTTTAGTTTTCCGGGGATGGAAACAACTAGGGCGTTCAGCAATAAATGTACGGCTTCGATTAGATTTTGAGCCGTTACGTAGCGGTGGGGAGCGTGAACGTTGACAGTCATACCTTGCTGTGCTTTTTTGGACATTTGCTCGCAGAACAAGCTATTTTCCAACATATGAGTAAAGCGAACCATCCCGTAAGTAGCATTTCCTTCTTGAGCTGCTTTGGCAAATTGCCATTCGGCAAATTTTTTGGAGGCGGCGTAAACTTCGGTTGTAAAATATCGAGATGTTTTGCCTGTGGAAGAGAAGATGCAGTGTTCTGCGGCGTATTCTTCGCAGAGTTGGATGACATTCTGGGTTCCCAAAAGGCTGGTTGTAACTGTTTCTCGAATTTGGATTTCTGCTAATCCAGGGGAGCGTTGAGCTGCTAGGTGAAAAACGGTGGCTGGTTTTTCTACTTCAAATATGTGTTTCAGGGCCTGGAAGTTGCGAATGTCGGTGGCATAGAAAGTTACTAGGCCTTCTATGTTAAAAATTGGGAGATTTTCTTCGGGGTTTTGACATCGAGCTTTGTCGGCGGAAATGATTTTAGTTGCGCCTAATTCGAGGAGTTTTTCGATTAAGAAACTACCGACGCATCCTTCTCCGCCGGTGATGAGGATGGTTTTCATTGCGCGATTGTCATGCGGGATTGCCGTGCGCTGCGTGTTCACCACAATTCAAAACCGACCCTGCC
>ENA-OFCF01000892-OFCF01000892.1-metagenomes-genome-assembly--contig:-NODE-892-length-12377-cov-3.205486_pt1 | contig 12377 bp, 12 predicted proteins | sample MGYA00153387_OFCF01 | MGnify analysis MGYA00153387
GTCGACCGGGACCTGCGCGCGGGCCTGAGGAGCCTGCTGGTGCGGACCGCGATCGTCACCGTGCTCGGCTCGGCGCTGCTGGCCTACGCGGCCCTGCTCGTGATCCTGCGCGGCTACGGCCGCTTCAACCCCCGCGTGTTCGTGCCGATGCTCGCCGAGTCGGCGTTCTACGCGACGACGATGGGCACGCTGATCCTGTTCGCGATCCACCGCTTCCTCGAGGTCATCCCGCACCTCGCCGTGGCCTCGGTGGTCCCGCTCGGCGACATCGTCGTCATCTCGGCGGGCGCCGGTCTGCACGAGGAGTTCATCTTCCGCGTGCTCGGCATGGGCGGCCTCGGCTTCCTGCTCGCCGGCATCACCGGCCCGCGCCGCGCCTGGATCTTCGCGCTGGTCCTGTCCTCGCTGGTGTTTAGCCTGGCCCACCACATCGGCCCCGCCGGCGAGGCCTTCACCTTCGCCGCCTTCGTGTATCGCACGCTCGCCGGGGTGTTCTTCGCGCTGGTGTATCAGCTGCGAGGATTCGCGGTCGCTGCGTGGACCCACGCGCTTTATGACGTGTATGTGCTGTCGTTGCACGGCGTGTGACCGGGCGCCGGCTGCAAAGTGGCCCTCGAGCCGCTATGACGGAGCAGGTCCCCGAACACGATCACAGCCCGACGCGAGTGACGCGATCCCGGTGCAGATGCCCGAGATACAGCTTGCCGTCCCGCTCGTGCACCGAGGTCACCTGCTCGACATAGGCGCCGGTCGCGTCGTGCAAGCTGCGAAGGATGGTGCCCTGCTCGTCGATCTCGACGACGAGCCCGTAAGCATCGGGCGCGGGCCACAAGAACCTGGGCAGGTTGGCGACCATGCGCTTGAGCAGCGGGTGCGGGCCGAGGAAGTCGCTGGCCGCGTTGCGGACGGTGAATATCGCCACCCAGAAGGTGCCGCGGCCGCTCTGGGACACGCCGTCGGGGAAGCCGGGCAGGCCCTCGGCGAACACGTCGGTGCTGCCGGCCTTGGGCCCGCGCAGCCAGTAGCGGGTCAGCCGATAGCGGTAGGTCTCGCTGACAATTACAAAACTCTCGTCGCTGGCGAGCGCGACGCCGTTGGCAAAATACAGGTCGGCGAGCAGCACCTTCGTGGTCTTGCTCGCCGGGTCGTAATGCATCAGTCGCCCGTGCGGACGGCCCTCGAGCAGGTCATACGTGTGATCGCCGAAGCCGAACTTGTCGCTGGCGTCGCTGAAGTAGATCGCGCCGTCACGGGCGACCGCGACGTCATCGGTGAAGCCAAAGTGCACGCCATCGGCCGCGTCGGCGAGGGTCTCGATCTGCTGGCCGTCCGGCGAGACCGACAACAGGCCCTTGATCGCGTCGGCGACGATGAGCTGGCCGTCCGGGGCGAAGTCGAGGCCGAGCGGGCGGCCCCCGGTGGTTGCGAATACTTCGACCTTGCCGTGCTCGATGCGGACGATCGTGCCGGCGTTGGTGCCGGCGTAGAGGCGGCCCTGGGCGTCGGTCTCGACGTCCTCGGGGCCGTCGACGTGGCCCTGGGCGATCAGCTCGGCGAGCGCGAGGTGGGCGTTGGGCGCCAGCGGGCCGGTCATCTCGGGCACCGGCGGCGGGTTCCACGGGACCGGGTCGACGGCCGAGGGTGCCATGGCGAGGTACGCGAGGGCCAGGGCGACCACCAGCAACACGACGATGAACACGCGCTTGATCATGGCCATGGTCGCGCCGCCATCATACGTCAGCATCGACGCCGGGTCAGCGGCGGTAGCGGAAGATCTGCGGCTTGCCGCTCCCGATCTCGAAGATGAAGCCGAAGCCGAAGTCGATAAAGCCGGTCTCGGCGTCGACCAGCTGCGCGGGCGGATTCGAGAAGGGGTGGGCGGCGCGGACGGCCCGGATGGCCTCCTCGTCGAGGAAATCCACGCCCGAGTGCTGGTCGATCTTGATCTTATTTAAACTGCCGTCCGGGTTGAGGCGGATCAGCAGGCGCGTGACCCGGGTCTTGATGCCGTAGCGGCTGCCGTCCGGGTCGCGCGCGGCGTGGACGACATCGGGGTGCCACTGGTCGGCCACCCGGTCGCGCACGCGGTTGAAGAAGCTCGCGTACTTCCAGCGCCGCGAGTTGAGCTGGTTGACGTCGCCCTCCTCGACGTCCTGGATGTCGTCCATGCTGCCGTGCTGGCCGGGGTCGGCCGGGGACATCTCCGAGGGGTTGCCGCGGACGCCCGGTCGACCGGGTGGGCCCCGCTCGGGGAGCAGCGGCATCAGAGACCGCGGGCTCGGAACCCTGGGCGTCGCCGGGTCGCCGCGGCCCTCGTCGGCCTCGCCCGGGGCGCCCGAGGCCTGCTTCGGCTCGGCCGGCCGCGGGTCGAGCAGGTTCGGGGTCGCCGGGAGATTATTGGCGTCGGGCGAGGTGCCAGGGGTGCTCGGCGCGGCGCCCGGCTTGGCGCGGCCGCGCGGGGCCCGGGTCTCATCCTCGACCTTCTGGTCGAACTCGGCGACGTATTTGGCGTCGTCCGGGACGGCCTCCTTCTTCACGCGGTCTTGCTTGATCAGCTTGCCAGGCGGGTCGGTCTCGCGGGGGACCGCGTCGTCGGGGTCCTCGGGCTCGTTCTCGTCGACCAGCGCGACCTGCATGAAGCCGTCGCCCGGCGGCGGCGTGGGGCTGGTCCACGAGAGCTTGATGAGCCGGTCGCCGATCGGCCACAGCAACAGGTGCATCGCCAGCGACGCGATGAGCGTGGCGACGAGGATGACGAGCGGCGAGGATTCGTCGCGACGTGCCATGCGGGCGAGAAAGTATAGCGAGGTCGGCGGCGCCCGGTATACCCTCCCGCCGCATGCCCGCCGCCACCGTCCGCACGCTCGCGCCCGGCGCCGAGGCCCTCCTCGGCCGAGAGGTCCCGGTCCTCGACCTCGGCTTTGTCCAGGCGATCGACTACATGGGCACGGACGAGGACATCGTGCAGGCCGCGCGCGTCAGCTACGGCCCGAGCACCCGCAAGGTCCACGACGACCGGGGCCTCCTGCGCTACCTGATGCGCCACCGGCACACCACGCCCTTCGAGATGTGCGAGGTGAAGTTTCGCTGCAAGATGCCGATCTTCGTCGCTCGCCAGTGGATCCGCCACCGCACGGCCAACGTCAACGAGATGTCGCTGCGCTACTCCGAGGCGCCCGACGAGTTCTATGTGCCGAAGTTGGAGGCGGTCACCCTCCAGTCGACCGCCAACAAGCAGGGCCGCGACGCCGAGACCGCGCTGTCGACCGACCAGCAGGCCGCCGTCGTCGAGCTGATGCGCGCCCGCAACGACCAGGCCTACGCCGACTACCAGCGCCTCGCCGGTGAGCTCGGCATCGCCCGCGAGCTCGCCCGCACGGTCCTCCCGGTGTCCCTGTACACGCAGTGGATCTGGAAGATCGACCTGCACAACCTCATGCACTTCCTCGACCTGCGCCTCGACCCCCACGCGCAGATCGAGATCCGCGTGTTCGCCGAGGCGATGGCCGCGTTCGTCCAGGCCTGGGTGCCGCTCGCCTGGGAGGCCTTCGTCGACTATCGCCGCGAGGCCGTGCCGCTCAGCAGACTCGAGGCGCGCGCGCTCGGCCGCATGCTCGCGGGGGCCGATGAAAGTGTGACGGCAGGCGCGGTCGAGGCGGCCGGGCTCAAGGGGCGCGAGCTGCAAGAGTTCCAGGTCAAGCTCGCCCGCATGCGTGCGCTCGCCGAGGTGGACGAGTGACATGACCCCTACCCTGCCGCTGCGCATCCCCTGCCCGCGCTGCGGCGGCCTCGAGGTCGCGTACTCGTGCGAGCCGCGCTGCTGCTTCAATCACGTGTGCGCGGGGTGCAGGTGCACGTTTCAGACCGCGACCGAACCACTCGGCGGGAAGCTGCGGGACCTCGAACCGCCCGCGCCGCAGGACAGCAGCGATCCGACGGCGCCCTGCTGCGAATGTAAGTCGATCGCCGTGCATGCGCTCGTCGACGGGCGGGCGGTCTGCGTGCGCTGCGGGGCGCTGCTCGTCGTGCAATACGAGGACATCGATCCGGCGTGAACGCTCACGACGCGGGCCCGGGGGCAGTGGAGCCCCATGTGGCCGGCCCCGGCAGCGCTGTCGTTCACGCGATCTGGCCTGACTTGCACGCCCCCCGCAGCACGGGCATGGTGGCCCGCGATGGAGTTGCGCAGCTTCAAGATCCACCGGCCCGATCAGCACGTGCGCGTGGTGCTCGGGGATCACCTCGGCGAGCATCCGCATGACCTGTATGGCGAGGCGTATGCGCGGGTGCTCGCCAGCGCCGAGCGCCTGCTCGCCGCGCTGGCCGCGGGCGCGGGCGCCGAGGTCCGGGCGCTGTCGGTCGACGGCATCGCGCGGGTCTTACGCCTGACGACCGCCGAGACCCCGCCGCGTCCGGCGGTGCTCGCCGGATCTGACTTTTCGGACATGTCGATATTGTTGGCTCCGCTCGCGCGTGACGTGCTGCGCGAGCTCGTCACGCGCACGCCGGACCTGCCGGGCACGACGCCCTCGGACGCGGCCTTCTGGGATCACATCTATCGCGACGAGATCGGCGGCTGGGAGCTGGGGCGGGCCACACCGCCGTTGACCGCGTGGTTCACCGCGACGCCCCCGGGTGACTTGCGGGCACTGGTGGTCGGCTGCGGTCGCGGGCACGAGGCGCGCATGCTCGCGGGGCTCGGGGCGCGTGTCACCGCGATCGACATCGCACCGAGCGCGATCGCCACGGCGCAGGCGATCCGCGCGCCCGACCTCGAGATCGACTATCGCGTGCAGGACCTGTTCGACATGCCGCGTGGGCCGGATCGCTTCGACCTCGTCGTCGAGCACACCTGCTTCTGCGCGATCGAGCCGCAGCGGCGCGACGCGTATATCGACGCGGTCGCCGACGTGCTGGTGCCCGGCGGTCGGCTCATCGGCCTGTTCTACGCGCACGGGCGTCCGGGCGGCCCGCCCTTCACCGTCGACGAGACGTCACTGCGCCAAGCTTTTCAGAGACGCTTCGTCGTCGACGCGCTCGCGCTCGCGCCGGATTCGGTGCTCACGCGCATGGGCGAGGAGCTGCTCGGGCGCTTCACCGTTCGTTGAGCGTCAGATGCCGTCGCGGCGGCCGCGGCCGAAGTGCCAGGCGACGTTGAGGCCGACCTCGAGCAGGGGCCCCAAATTCGGGATGCCGAGGATGCCGGCCTCGAGGTGGCCGCCGAGGCTCCAGCGCGGGCTCAGCTTTCCCAGGATGACGACGCCGCCGAGGGCCCAGCCGCCGAGCTTCTTCTCGTCGACGCTGGCGGACATCAGGCCGTCGACCGAGCTGCCCTTGACCGCCGAGATGCCGAGGCCGACGCGCAGCGAGAACAGGCCGACGATCTTCTTCGAGCCGCCGCCGATCAGCAGGTTGCCCTCGGGTCCGAACTGATGCACGACCAGGTCGCTCGCGGTGCCCGCGGCCTCGTCGCGCTCGTGATGTCGCAGGCCGCGGTAGTGCAGGCGCGGGCCGCCGCCGATGTAGCCGCGGTCGCGCTTGCCGAAGCGCTGTGAGGCATGCACACCGATGCCGAGGTGGCCGCCGTGCAGCGTCGGGACCGGCATACCCAGCGAGTAGCCGCCGAACATGCGCAGGGCCCAATCGGGGCGGTCGAGCCGCTGCTTCGCCCTCGCCACCGGGGCGACGGCCGCGACCACGGGTGGCGGGCTGACGGCGGTGCCCTCGGCTGGCAGCGTCTCGGCGCCCTCCTTGACGACAAAGGCGGACCGGCGATTGAACCCCCAGATCTCATGGCAATCGGTGAGGCGATCCTTCGGGACCTTCTCCTCGGTCTTGTTGTGACAAATGGTCGGCTCGGCGCGGGCGGGGCGACTCTCGCCGAGCCCGATCGTGCTCAGGCGATCGAGACCGACGCCGCGCTTGATCAACGCCGCCTCGATCGCACGCGCGCGCGCCTCCGACAGTCGCTGGTTCGAGTCGCGTCTGCCGCGGCTATCGGTGTGCCCCTCGACGAGCACGACCAGCGCCGGGTAGCGGCGCAGCGACGCGGCGAGCTGATCGAGGACCTCCGCGGTGGTGGTGCCTTTGAGCTCCGCCGAGCCGGTCTCGAACTCGATCTCGCCGTTCTCGTAGGTCAGGCGATCGCCCGCGCGGACGATGCGAACCGCCGAACGCGGCGGCTCGGTGCTCGTCGTGGGGGTCGTCGCTCCGGCGTCGATCTTCGCCGACGGCGTCTCGAGCTCGAACGACACGGCGCCCTTGCAGCCGCCACACACAGACGCGACGAGCACGGCAAGCCGCACCCGGCCCGGGAAAAACTTCGGCGAGGTCGGGGAGGCCCGCATGCCGGGCAAGGTACACGTGCGAGGCGCGTTTGTGATCATCGATGGACAGCGGGCCGTGGGCCGGCGTAAGACCGGCTTGGCGCTGCGTTTCCGGCGTGACCGCGTTGATTCGGCCCCCACGGCCCCGCTCGCGGCCGTCGGCAGCGCATGGAGGGTGACCCGTGACTCCCGACCCGATCCTCTACAATTCCGACCTCGCGCCGACCCCCGACGCCGAGCGGACCTGGACGCGCTGGCACCTGGCGGCGCTGTGGGTCGGCATGAGCGTCTGCGTGCCGACCTACATGCTCGCGGCCTCGCTGGTGAAGAGCGGCATGAACTGGTGGCAGGCGATGCTGGCGATCCTGCTCGGCAACCTGCTCGTGCTCGTGCCGATGATCCTGTGCGGCCACGCGGGCACCCGCTACGGCGTGCCGTTCCCGGTGTTCGCACGCGCGTCGTTCGGCGTGTTCGGGGCGCACGTGCCGAGCCTCGCGCGGGCGCTGGTCGCCTGCGGCTGGTTCGGGATCCAGACGTATATCGGCGGCGAGGCCATCTCGGCGATGATCGGGATCCTGTGGCCGGACTGGCTGACGCTCGGCGGCGGCGGGACCTTCGTCGGCCTGACGCTGCCGAGCTGGATCAGCTTCTTCGGGTTCTGGCTGGTCAACGTGGTGTTCGTGTGGCGTGGCACCGAGTCCATCAAGTGGCTCGAGAACTTCGCGGCGCCGTTTCTGATCGTCGTCGGCCTCGCGCTGCTCGGGTGGGCCGTGTCGGCCGCCGGCGGGCTCGGCACGATCCTCGCCCACTCCGCCAGCCTCGTGCAGGAGTCGGGCTACACCGGCGGCCCATGGATGCTGTACGTGTTCCTGCCCGGCGTCACGGCGATGGTCGGGTTCTGGGCGACGCTGTCGCTCAACATCCCGGACTTCACGCGCTACTGTAAAAACCAGCGCGAACAGCTGCTCGGCCAGCTCTACGGGTTACCGACCACGATGCTGCTGTTTAGCTTCATCGGCGTCGCGGTGACGTCGGCGACGGTGCTGCTCTACGGCGAGGCGATCTGGAACCCGGTCGATCTCGTGGTGCGGCTGTCCAAAGCTACCGGCAGCCCGCTGCTGGCGTTCCTCGCGATGTTCACGCTGGCGATCGCCACGCTCTCGACCAACATCGCGGCAAACGTCGTTTCCCCCGCTAACGATTTCTCCAATCTTGCGCCGAGCCGAATCAGCTTCCGTGCCGGCGGCATGATCACCGCGTTCATCGGCATCTTCATGATGCCATGGAAACTCGTCGCCGACCCCGGCGGCTATATCTTCACCTGGCTCATCGGCTACGGCGCGCTGCTCGGCCCGATCGCCGGCATCATGATCGCAGACTACTACGTTCTTCGTAGAAAACATCTCGAACTCCGCCATCTCTATCAAGCGGACGGGATCTACACCTACACCGCGGGCTTCAGTCTCGCGGCCCTGGGCGCATTCGCCCTTGCGGTGCTCCCCAACCTGCCGGGTTTCCTTGCCCAGACCGGGGCGATCGCCGGCACGCATCCGCTTTTCACCGCGCTCTATCAGCAGGCGTGGTTCGTCGGCTTCGGTCTGGCCTTCGCGCTGTATCTGGGTTTCAGAAAAATTGCGCCCGTCGCCACCCACACCTAATTTCCACCGTCATGCCCACGCTCCCGCCATTTGATTACACCCCGAAGCCCTACGACGGACCTACGCCGGAGGAAATCCTCGCGCTCCGCCACGAGTTCGTGAATCCGGCGATTTTTCATTACTACAAGAAGCCGATCACCATCGTCGAAGGCAAGGCGCAGTATCTCTTCGACGAATCCGGCCGGCGCTATCTCGACGGCTTCGGCGGCATCGTCACCGTCAGCGTCGGGCACTGCCACCCGGAAGTAGTGCAGGCCGCGAACCGGCAAAACGAGACGATCAACCACACCACCACGATCTATCTGAACCCGCAGATCGCGCTGTATGCCAAGGAGCTCGCCGCGAAGATGCCCGGCGAACTCAAGGTCTGTTATTTCGTGAACTCCGGCTCGGAGGCGAACGATCTCGCCGTCCTGATGGCCCGCGCCTACACCGGGAACTACGACCTCATCGCCCTCCGCAACGCCTACCATGGCGGCAGCCCCGGGACGATGGCACTCACCTCGCATCACACGTGGAAGTTCAACGTCCCGCATTCCTTCGGTGTCCAGCACGCGCGCATGCCGGACACCTATCGCGGCCCATTCGGCATGGACGATCCGGAGGCCGGTAAGAAATACGCGGCGGATGTCGGCGAGCTCGTCCATTTCGGCACGTCGGGAAAAATCGCCGGCTTCATCGCCGAGTCGATCCAGGGCGTCGGCGGCTCCGTGGTGTTTCCCGACGGTTATTTGCAGCACGCCTACGCTCACGCCCGCGCCGCCGGCGGACTCTGCATCGCGGACGAAGTGCAGGCTGGATTCGGCCGCACGGGCACGCATTTCTGGGGATTTGAAACGCAGGGCGTCCTGCCGGACATCGTCACCATGGCCAAGGGCATCGGCAACGGCTGCCCGCTGGCCGCGGTCGTCACCACCCCGGAAATCGCGCGCGCGCTGACAAGCCGCATCCATTTCAACACCTTCGGCGGTAATCCGGTGAGCTGCGCTCAGGGCCGAGCCGTCCTGCGCGTCATCGAAAACGAAGGTCTCCAAGCGAACTGCCTGGACCTCGGCGCCTATCTCACCGCCGGCTTTGGGAAGCTCGCGGCGAAGCACAGCATCATCGGCGAGGTCCGCGGCAAGGGGCTCATGCTCGGGGTGGAACTGGTCAAGGACCGGACCACCAAGGAACCCGCGAAAGAGGAATGCGCCGCGGTCTTCGAGCGCTGCAAGGAGCTCGGCCTGCTCATCGGCAAGGGCGGCCTGTGGGGCAACAGCCTTCGCATCAAGCCGCCAATGTGCATCCACCGCGCGGATGCGGATTTCATGCTGGAGGTCATGGATCAAGCGCTGGCGGGCGTCTGACCAGGGTGCTGCCCTGACTTCGCTAGCCCACGCTCTCAAAAACGCCGCCGCCTAACAAACGGCCGCCATCGTAGAGCGCGCAGATCTGGCCGGGCGCGATCGCCCGCTGCGGACGCTGGAATACCAAGCGGATCTTCCCCTCCTCCAGCGGTTCGAGCCGCGCGGGCTCCGCTTTCGCCCGGTAGCGCGGCTGGGCCTCGATCAGCCGCGGCGTGTCGAAGGGCTCGTTAAGCGCGGAGAGGGTCCCGACGGTGCACTCGCTCGCATACAGCCCGGCAGATTCCGGCGTGTCCCAGCCGACGACGAGCCGATTTTGCGCCGCATCCTTGCCGACGACGACGTAGGCCATGCCGTCCCGTGGCGAGGCGACGCCGTGTCCCTTCCGCTGGCCGAGCGTGTAAAAATGCAGTCCAGGATGTTCGCCTAACACCTTCCCCGTGGTATCCACGATTTCGCCGGGAGAATCCGCCACATAGTGCCGGAGGAAATCGCTCATCTTCACCTGCCCGAGGAAGCAGATGCCCTGGCTGTCCTTCTTCTCCGCCACCGGCAGGGCGAAGCGGCGGGCCACCGCACGGACTTCCGGCTTGAGCATCTCCCCGGTCGGGAAAAGCGCATGCCCGGCCTGGTGCGGAGTCATCAGCGATAGGAAATAACTCTGGTCCTTGTTAGGATCCGCCCCGCGGAGAATCGCGGCGGAGCCGTCTGCCAGAGTCCGCCGGCGGGCGTAATGGCCGGTCGCCACCTGCTCGAAACCCTGGGCAATCGCATAGTCGAGAAAGACCCCGAATTTCATCTCGCGGTTACACCACACGTCCGGATTCGGCGTGATGCCGGCGCGGTAGCCATCGATGAGATACTCCACGATCCGGTCGCGGTAAGAATCGATGAGGTCGATGACGCGGAATTCGATGCCCAGCGATTTCGCCACCGCGCGGCCGTCTTCGATGTCCTGCTCCCACGGGCAGTCGCCGGGGATTCCCTCGTCGTTGATCCAGTTCTTCATGTAGCCGGCCGCCACCTCATGCCCCTGCTCCACCAGCAGCGCGGCGGCCACCGCGCTGTCCACACCGCCGGATAAACCCACCAGAACCTTCGCCATGCGGAAGATTCGAACATCGAACATCGAACGTCCAACATCGATCGTTGAAAATCATTCCCTCATACCGGGTTTCCCGTTCACGCTCCGACCATGCATTCGATGACAGGATTCGGCCGCGGCTCGGCGGCGACGGACGAGTGGCTCGCCAGCGTGGAAATCGGCTCGGTGAACCGCAAGCAGGCGGAGGTCGTGGTGCAGGCGCCGCGCGAGCTGAACGAGCTGGATGCCCGCATCCGCAAGGCAGTGCTGGCCGTGGCATCCCGCGGCCGGATTCAAGTTTCGATCACGGTCGAGCCCTCCCAAAGCGCCGCTGCGGATTTCCGGATCGATCCCCGGCTGGCGCTGGCCTTTTCCAAGGCGTTTGGAGAACTCGGCAGGACCATCGGCTACCCGGTGCCCCCCACCGCCGCGGATTTCCTGCGCCAGCCCGGCATCATCTCCGCGGGTAGCGCGGAGATCGACGTCGAGTCCGCATGGCTCGCCATCGAACCGGCGCTGGCGGAAGCCCTTGTCCAGTTGGCCGCGATGCGTGCCAGCGAAGGGGATCATCTCAAGGCCGACTTTTGGGAACGCCTCGGCGTCCTTCATTCCTTCGTGCGGAAGATTGAAACCGAAGCTCCCGGCCGCCCCGTCCGCCAGAAGGAATTGCTCTTGAAACGTCTTCGGGACGCCGGGCTCGAAATCGACCTCACGGACGAGCGCGTCGTCCGTGAGATCGCGCTGTTCGCCGACCGCTGCGACGTGAGCGAGGAGATCACCCGGCTGGATTCCCATTTCGTGAAGTTCCGCCACTACCTCGATGCCGCCGAACCGCCGGGCCGGGCGCTGGACTTCCTCTGTCAGGAACTTTTCCGCGAGCTCAACACGATCGGCTCGAAGGCGAACGACGCGTCCATCGCCCATGCGATCGTGGAAGCGAAGACCGAGCTGGAGAAGATCCGCGAGCAGGTCCAGAACGTCGAGTGAGTCACAGCTCGCCGATGCCCGCCAGATCGCGGTCCTCGCGAGCGGATTCGAGGTAAGAATCGTCCATCGCGATGGCCTGCTTGAGGTGGCTGCGGGCGCGGTCCGCCTCGCCGAGCGTCCATAGGTAGCAGGCGAGATTGTAATGGAAGATGGCCATTTCGAACAAGGTCTTCGGCCCCCGCAGGAGCTGGTTGCAGGCGGCCAGCGTGTCGCCCGTCTCATGCAGACAGAAGGCCGCCCGGAGGAAAAATTCCGGCTCGTCCTCCGCTTTCAAGCACAGCAGCCGCGCGGTTTCCGAAGCGGGGTTCCACATTTCCCGGTCCATCTGCGCCGCCAGCGTGAGTTCCAGGGCAGCCCGCAGCCGCTGCACCTCCGGCGGCAGCGCCTGCAGCTCATACAACGCCTCGTCCGCCAGCCCCAATTCCAGCCACCCGGCCGCCGCGCGCAACGATTTTGTCACCACCATTGAGGCGACGCTAGGACAGGGATGAGAGTCTGGCAATCCCACAGGTTTTCCAAATCGAGAGGCCCGCTTAATATTAGATGCGGGTTTTTTCGGCTCGATCAACTCCCGCACGGCCACCCTTGACGACGACCGGTCTGGACAGTATCACGTCCAGCATGAACGCGATTAGCTACACTGCCGCCCGTGAAAATCTGGCCTCTACGATGGACCGTGTTTGCAGCGACCACACGCCGGTCATTATCACCCGCAATCGGGACCAGTCGGTGGTGATGCTTTCCCTGGAGGACTACGAGTCTCTGGAGGAAACCGCCTACCTGATGCGCAGCCCCGCCAATGCCAGACGGTTGCTCGAAGCCATCCATTCCCTTGATAGCGACAAAGGAACTGTCCACGGCATCGACCTCGACGCATGAATCTCACCTTCGCACCGCAGGCGTGGCAGGACTACATCTTCTGGCAAGCGACCGATCCGAAGATGGTATCGCGCATTCACCTGCTTCTAAAGGATATCAT
>ENA-OFCF01000893-OFCF01000893.1-metagenomes-genome-assembly--contig:-NODE-893-length-12376-cov-5.073939_pt1 | contig 12376 bp, 8 predicted proteins | sample MGYA00153387_OFCF01 | MGnify analysis MGYA00153387
GTTCGGCTCGTTCATGGCGTCAGCGCTCCACGTGGCCGCACGCCTCTGCATCCTGCCCGGTCTGGTGCTGTTCGTGGCGCCGAATACGCCTGTTGCGCCGCTGGTCGCCTGGCCGCTCGCCATGCAGTACGGTGCCGCCGTCGTGCCGGCCCCCGGCGGCGGCGGTGCCGTGGAACTGGTCTTCAAGCAGACGCTGGGCAACGTGATCCCGGCCGAAATATTCGGCGCGTCGCTCGTGTGGTGGCGGTTCTACACCATTTATCTGTACATCATCGTCGGCGCGCTGATCGCCGGCGGCACGGTGATGCGCTCGCTCAAGCCGAAAGTGGTCGAGAACGCGATTGACCGGGAAGCCAGCGGACCACCGTCCACCGGCGCGCCTACAACCACGGCGACCGCCGCCGCCCAAACAGACTGACCATGCTCATTTCCGCCTTCTCCGCCGACTGGGCCAGTGCGTTCATGACTGCCGTCAACAGCGACGACACCTACCGCGACGCCGCAAAAGGCTGGACCAATCCGGTGGCCCTGGTGGTCGAGCCGGGGGTCGACATCGATGCCGGTGCAGCGGTGCAGGTAGATCTCCAGGCCGGCACCTGCCTGAGCGCGTCGTCCCTGGCCCCCGCCGACGTCTCCGCGCCCTTCGTGTTGTCGGCCGACCTGGACACCTGGAAGGAAATATTGGGCGGCGCCACCGACCCGATCATGGCGGTGGCCCGCGGCAAGGTCCGCCTCACCCGCGGATCGCTCGGCACACTGATGCTGCACGCCAAGGGCGCGAAGGCGCTGGTCGCCTGCGCGCAAAAGATCGACACGCTCTGGCCGTAGCCGACCGCAGCGCCTCGCCAACCACGAGAGCAGGCGCCAGCCTGCAACAGCCCCCCGCCGGAGACCCGCATGCCGATGTCGCGCGACCAGACCCAGAGCAAGTATTTCCAGCTCTACACGAATTCCAAGCGACTGGCCTGGGACCCGGCAGCCATCGACCTCAGTCGCGACGCGGCCGACTGGGCACTGATGCGGCGCGACTTCGCGACCGAGGACTACGCACGGCAGATGCACCAGCTCTGCGCCTTCTTCCACGCCGGAGAGGAGAGCGTCACCAGCACGCTCGCCCCGCTGCTGGGTGCCGTCGCGCGGCTGAAGCTGGGGGTGGACATCGAGTGCTACCTCACCAGCCAGATCTACGAGGAAGCGAAGCACTTCGAGTTCTTCACCCGCTACTTCCACGAGGTGCTGGGCGAGGAGACGGCGTCGCTGCTGGGCGAACTCACGCCCGCGCCGCAGGCGGTGCTGATCGATGAACTGGATGCGACGACCGATCGCGTGCGCAGTGAAACCGACCCCGTGAAGTTGCGCGCCGCGCTGGTGGAAGCGGTGACGCATTACATGGGCGTGGTGGAGGCGATGCTGGCGCGCACGGGCTATGTCGGCGCGAGCGATGCCCTCGCCGCGCGGAACTGGCTGCCGGGACTGCAGGAAGGCTTCCGCCTGATCCGTCGCGACGAGGGACGCCACGTGTCATTCGGCATCCACTTTCTGCGCGACATGACACGCCTTCATCCCGAGCTGATTCCGGTGGTGCAGCAGACCTTTGAGCGACACCTGCCCAACGTGCTCGCCACCGTGCAGGCCTTCGATTATCCGCATCCGATCGTGGACCTGGACAAGCTCACGCAGTATGCGCTGGATGCTTACGAACAGTTCATGGGCGCCATTGGTCTTTCCGACGTGGAAGACGCGCCGCTGACGTCGGAACTGGAACAGGGCACGCCAGCATGAGCACCGTGCTGCAGCCGACATCCGGCACGGGCACGTCTCCATCGCTGCAGGCACTGGAATCGGCGGCGGCTCTGATCTACCAGTCGTTTCCGCCCACGCCGCAGATCCGCTGGCCGCTGCTGGACGCGCGACTGGGCACACGCTGCTGGGTGAAGCACGAAAATCATACGCCGGTCGGCGCCTTCAAGGTGCGCGGTGGACTGGTGTACCTGCACTGGCTTCAGGCGGCGCATCCCGAGGTGCAGGGCATCGTGACGGCCACGCGCGGCAATCATGGGCAATCCATCGGCTACGCCGCGCAGCGCACCGGCGCGCGCGCCTGCGTCGTGGTGCCGCGGGGCAACAGCAACGAGAAGAATGCTGCGATGCGCGCGCTTGGTGTGGAGTTGATCGAGGATGGTGATGACTTCCAGGACAGCGTGGAGGTGGCTGACCGCCTTGCCGTGGAGCGTGGCTGGCACCGGTTGCCAAGCTTTCACACGCACCTGGTGGCGGGTGTAGGTACGTATGCGCTGGAACTGCTGCGCGCGGCGCCGGACGTGAAGACGGTGTACGTGCCGATCGGGCTGGGGTCAGGCGCCTGCGGCGTGATTGCGGCCCGCGACGCGCTCGGGCACCAGGCGGAAGTCGTCGGCGTGGTCTCGACCGAGGCACAGGCGTATGCGCGTTCCTTGGAGACCGGGCGTGCGGTCTCGTCTCCGGCCACCACGCGCATCGCCGACGGCATGGCTTGTCGTACCCCGGTGCCCGACGCGCTCGATGTGCTCTCGCGCGGATTGAGCCGCGTAGTGCTGGTGTCGGATGACGAGGTGGAGGCGGCGATGCGCCACCTGTTCTCCGACACACACAATGCCGCCGAGGGTGCCGGTGCCGCCGCCTGCGCCGCAGCACTGCAGGAGCGCGGCTCGCTGCGAGACGAGATCGCGGTGATTCTCTGCGGCGGCAATGTGGACCGTTCGGTCTTCGCACGCGTGCTCTCGGACATGCCGGCGATGTAAGGACCGGCACGTCCGCGGCTTAACCGACGATTCAGCCGCGGACGTGCCGACACTTCAAGGCAGACCTGTTGCCCGCCACACCGCCGGGCAGCCTGCGTGCATTCGCAAACGCTGCCCTGATCACGTGACGTCGTTTCCATTGCGCACTCGAGTGTCGATCGCACTGCTTGCGTCACTCTTCACCGGTGCCGTGGCGCTTGCCGTCGGCGCGCGACACCTGCACGCGTCGTACCTGCTGCGCGACACCACCACTGAGCAGGAATTCGTACACTCGGTCTGGTGGACGCTCGGCTTAGTGATCGGTATCGCGAACATCACAGGCGTAAGCATCGTCGTGCTCACGGCACGCACGCTCGACGCACGCATCGCGCGACTGCGCAACGCCGTGCTCGCGCTGGGTTACACATCCGCAGAATCGTACCAACCCATGCTGGAGCAGGATGGGCCGGACGACGAGTTGCTGCCGATCCGCGAGGCGGTGCATGCGGCGCGACTGCAGCTGCGCGATGCAATGGTGCGTGTGCACACGGAATCGGAGCGCAATCGCGTCATCATAGACACGGTGATGGCGAGCGTATTCTCGGTGGATGGGGTCGGGCGCATCATTCATGCAAACCCGGCGGCAGCACACATGTTCGCGCAATCGTGTGTCGCGCTCCAGGGTGTGATGCTGACGGACCTCATCACGCTCGACTCGCTGCGCATGTCGGCCAACGAGTACGGCACGCTTCGCTTTACCGGAAACGATGCGGAGCGACAGTTCACGACCCGCATCCGCGTGTTCGGGCATGCATCGTTCCCGGCGAATGTCGTGGTCACACCGCTGGCGCTGCACGGGCAGCAGGCGTGGGCGATGTTCGTGCACGACCTGAGCGACACGCACCGCGCCGCGGCGACGCTGGACGAGGCGCGTCGTGCGGCCGAATCGGCGAACCGCTCCAAGTCGGCGTTCCTGTCGCGCATGAGCCACGAACTGCGCACACCACTCAGTGCCATGATCAGCTTCACGAAGCTGGTGCGGCGGAGCCGGAACTCGCAGCTCTGCGAGCGGGATGGGCACTTCCTGGATCGCGTGCAGGACAGCAGCGAGCAGCTGCTGTCGCTGGTGAACGAGATCGTGGAACTCGCGCGCATGGATTCGGGCAGCCTTGCGATGCAGCTCGAGCCGACCGACATCTCGGCCATGGTGCGCCAGCTGCTCGCCACCTTCGACGATCAGGTGGCTGAGCGTCCGGTGCTGCTGGAGGCTGCATTGCCCGAATTGCCAGCCTGCGCCCTGATCGATGCGAAACGGTTACGGCAGGTGCTCACGAACCTGATCGGCAACGCCGTGAAGTTCACGGCGCGCGGTCGCATCACGGTCACCGTCTGCGCCCGTCTGGACAGCGGCGTGGCCACCGCCGTGATCGTGCGTGACACCGGCATCGGCATCCCGCTCGAGCGGCAGTCGCAGATCTTCGAGTTGTTCGAACAGGCGGACGAGGAGACGGGTCACCGATATGGCGGCTCGGGCCTTGGGCTCGCGCTGTCGCGGCGGATTGCCGAGCAGATGGGCTGCATGTTGAGCGTGGAGAGCATGCCGGGGGCGGGCAGCATCTTCACGCTGCATTTCTCGCAGCAGCCCGATGTCGCGGCCTCGCTGCGCGACGTTGCCTCGACGAGCGCGAGCTGATCGCTCGGCGGGACGGTGGCGTATCGCCGGTGCGCACGCGTATCGTGCGGTGTGCAGATCACCGACATCGCGCCCTCCCGCAGCAGCGCTGCCACACCACCGCCTGCGGCGCTCCCCGCGCTGCGCGTTGCACTTGCCGAGCGCGAACGCCGCACGTTGAGCGCGGCCGTCGCACGCATCGTGCTGCAGCCGCCGGCAGACCTGACCGCACGCGTCGAGGATCGCATTGCCGGCCTTGCTGCGCACAAGGTGCTGGAAGTGATCGATGGGCTGCGGCTCTTCGGCAGCGCGGCGGCGGCGCTGGTGAGTGTGCGCCGCGCAACGCCGTTTTACGCGCTCACGCCCGCGCTGCAGGACCGCATGCTGACCGCGTGGGGCGAGAGTGCGGTGGGCCAGGCACGCACGTTGTTCCAGCTGCTGCGCCGCCTGACGCTTGCGACGCACTACGCTGACGAACGGGCGCACGCCGCCATCGGATACCGCGGTCCGCTGCATACCCGTGACCCCGTCGCAGCGTGGGAAGGCCCTGCACCGCTGCGCGATGGCGTGAGTGCAGAAGCCGAGCCGGTGCTGCGCGGTGACGCGTGGACACGCAACCCGGCACCGAAGGCCCTGCCCATGGGCGTGATCACGGCAGCCTCATTCCGTGATGGGTCGGTGATCACTGCCGACGCGATCGTGATCGGATCGGGTGCCGGTGGCGCCGTGGCGGCAGCGCGACTCGCCGAGCGCGGCAAGACGGTCGTGATCCTCGAATCAGGCGAGTTCGTGCCGAGCGACGAGTTCACCGAGCGCGAAGGCCCGATGACCGAGCGCCTGTATGCCGAGGGCGGCCTGCGCGCGACCGACGACCTTGGCGTGTCCATGCTGCAGGGGGCGACGGTCGGCGGCAGCACGACGGTGAACTGGATGATCATGCTGCGCACACCGGAGCATGTGCTGGAGGAGTGGACCACGCGGTTCGGGCTGGAGGGCATGCGCGCGTCGGAGATCGCGCTGGTGTTCGACCGCATCGAGCGGGAGGTGCATGCCCGTGAGTGCCCCGACGACACGCATTCGCCGAACAACCGCATCCTGCTGGATGGCGCGGCGGCACTGGGCTGGCGCGCGCGTGCCGCGATGATCAACGCGCGCGGCTGCGTGCGGTCGGGATTCTGCGGACAGGGCTGCCGCTACGATGCCAGGCAGGGCACGCAGCAGACCTACCTGCCTCGCGCACTCGCACATGGCGCCACACTGTACGCGAACACGCGTGCGACGCGCATCGAGTTGGTGCAGCACAGCGGTGTGGACGCCACTGCGATGCCCACGAAGCGTGTCACCGCCATCGTGAGCGCACCCCGTTCGACCGACGCGCCGCGCACGCTGGTGCTCGAGGCGCCGATCGTGATCGTGAGCGGTGGCGCGGTGGAGACGCCATTGCTGCTGCAGCGCTCCGGCATGGGCGGCGGCGGCGTGGGTCGCTACCTGCGCCTGCATCCGACGACGGCAGTGATCGGATTTCATGATCGCGAGATCTATGGCGCCGCCGGCATTCCGCTCAGCGCCATGTGCGACGAGCACATCACGCGCGACGCGAATGGCTACGGCTTCTGGCTCGAATGCCCGCCGCTGCATCCATCGGTTGGCTCGGTCGCGATCGCGGGGTTCGGTGAGGCGCATGCGTCGGTGATGCGGCAATTTCCCACCCTCTCGTCCACGATCGCACTGGTGCGCGATGGTAGTGACATGCAGGCGTCCAGCGGCAGCGTGCTGACCGATGCGAAGGGACGTGCCCGCATCTCGTACGCGCTCACGGCGCCGGACGCCGCAAACCTGCGCGCCTCCATCGAGGCCGCAGCGCGACTGCAGCTGGCCGCGGGCGCGCGGGCGGTGCACACGCTGCACACGTCACCGATCGTGGTGACGCGTGAGGCCGACCTGGCGCAGATCCGCACGCGCGCCGTGCATGCGAACCGCGTGTCGCTGTTCAGCGCGCATGTGAACGGCACCTGTCGCATCGGCACTGATCCAGCCACCAGCGGCGTGTCGCCGACGGGTGAGCGTCATGGCGTGCCAGGTGTGTACGTCTTTGACGGATCCATGCTGCCGACCGGCATCGGCGTGAATCCGCAGGAGACGATCATGGCGCTGAGCAGCATCCTGACCGACCGCCTGCTCGCGCGCTGGTCGTGATGGCGCACGCACATCGCGTCGTCGCCATCATCGCCTGCGTCGGCGCCGTGACAGGCGCCGTGACAGGCACCGTGACAGGCACCGTGACAGGCGCAATGACAGGTGCCGCATGAAGCACGGCACACGGCCCGTTGCGTTCCTCACGCGTCGGCATACCGATGCCGTGGAGTCGGCGTTCGCCGAGCAGTTCGACGTGAGCCTGAACGTGGGTGACGTACCGCGCACCGCACAGGAACTGCAGCAGGCGCTGCACCACTGCGACGTGCTGGTGCCGACCGTGAGCGACCAGCTGGACGACGTCATCTTCCAGCACGCACCGTATCGCGCCACGCTGATCGCGAGCGTAGGCGTGGGCACCAATCACATCGACCTGAACGCGGCGGAACGTGCCGGCATCGCCGTCACGAACACGCCTGACGTACTGACCGACGATACGGCCGACATCGCGATCGCACTGATGCTGATGGCGACGCGACGGCTTGGCGAAGGCGAACGACTGGTGCGGTCCGGCGGCTGGCATGGCCTGGCGCCGACGCATCACCTGGGTCACGCCGTGCGTGGACGCACGCTGGGCATCGTCGGGTATGGTCGCATCGGGCGTGCGGTGGCCGATCGGGCGCGGGCGTTCGGAATGCGGATTTTGTGGAGTGGCCGACCGGGAGGCCACACGCCACCCGACCGCGAGATGGCGGCGTCGCTGGACGAGCTGCTGGCCTGCAGCGACATCGTCTCGCTGCACGCACCCGCCACGCCCGACACGCAGCAGCTGATGAATGCGGCTCGCCTCGCGCAGATGCGCGCCGGTGCGATCCTGGTGAATACCGCGCGCGGATCGCTGGTCGACGAGACCGCGCTCGCCGCCCTGCTTGCCAGCGGGCACCTCTTCGCTGCGGGACTGGACGTGCACCAGCACGAACCGGTGATCTCGCCCGCACTGCTCACGCTGGAGAACGTGGTGCTGCTGCCGCATCTGGGCAGTGCCACGGTCGAGACGCGTACCGCGATGGGGCTTCGCGCGCTGGAGAATGCGCTGCAGTGGCTGGCGGGTACGCGTCCGCGCGACCGCATCGTCTAGCGCGGCTGCCGTCTGCAGCAATGCGTAAAAGGGCACGGGTCACTGCGGCGATCGCGCGGGCGATGTGCCGCGCGGCGGTGTCAGCGATCAGCCCGCCATCGTAACTTCGGAGTCTGCGGCGCCAGCGCGCGCCGCCTCCAGCATTTCCGCCTGCGTCCTCGTCCTGCCCATCCCGTGACCGCCATGGCTGCTCCCGCGTCGCTCGACCTGCTCAGCATCAACACCATCCGCGCACTCGCCATGGACGCGGTGCAGCGTGCGGAATCGGGTCATCCCGGCACGCCGATGGCGCTCGCGCCACTGGTGTACCGCCTGTATACGGCGCACCTGCGCCACGATCCGCTGGTGCCCGACTGGGCCGACCGCGACCGGTTCGTGCTCTCCGTCGGCCACGCGTCGATGGTGCTCTACGGCGCGTTGCACATGAGCGGATACCGCCTGCCGCTGGCGGAGATCGTGAACTTCCGCCAGTGGGGCAGCCTCACGCCGGGGCATCCGGAGGTGAAGCACACCGAAGGCGTCGAGACCACGACGGGTCCGCTGGCTCAGGGCCTCGCGAATGCGGTGGGCATGGCGATCGCCGAGACGCAGCTGGCGGCCGTGACCAACACGCCGGATCACGCCGTGGTGGATCACTACACGTATTTCATCGCCGGCGATGGCTGCCTGATGGAAGGCCTGAGCCATGAAGCGGCGTCGCTCGCGGGTCACCTGAAGCTGGCCAAGCTGATCGGCTTCTACGACGACAACCGCATCACCATCGACGGCAGCACCGACCTGGCGCTGAGCGACGACGCGGCAATGCGCTTCACCTCGTACGGCTGGCAGGTGCTGCACATCAGCGACGTGAACGACCTGGCCGCGATCGACGCGGCGATCGCGGCGGCGAAGGGCGACAGGGAACGCCCGACGATGATCATCACCCGCACGATCATCGGCTTCGGCAGCCCGAACCGCGCCGGCACCGCCAAGGCGCATGGCGAGCCACTGGGTGCAGAGGAGATCATCAAGTCGAAGGACGCGCTGGGGTGGGTGTCGCACGAGCCGTTCTTCGTGCCCGAGGAAGCTCGCGCGCACTGGACGTCGCAGGTGGCCCAGCGTGCCGCACTGCGCACCGACTGGCAGGCACGGTTCGATGCGTTCGCGGCGGCCAATCCAGTCGCGGCTTCAGAATTCCTGCGCCGCATGTCGGGCGACCTGCCGGATGGCTGGGACGCTGCTTTGCCCACGTTCACGCCGGAGACGGGCGCCGTCGCCAGCCGCGCCGCCTCCGGCATGGTGCTGAACGCCATCGGCAGCGGCATTCCCGAATTGATCGGCGGCTCGGCTGACCTCACTGGATCCAACCTGACGCTGCGGAAGGGCGAGCCGACGTACAGCGCCACCAACCGTGCGGGCCGCTACGTGCATTACGGCGTCCGGGAGCATGCAATGGGCGCCATCATGAACGGCATGACGCTGCACGGCGGCATCGTGCCGTACTCGGGCACGTTCCTGGTGTTCAGCGATTACATGCGACCGGCGATCCGCCTGGCCGCGCTGATGAAGGCTCGCGCGATCTACGTCTTCACGCACGATTCCATTGGCCTGGGCGAGGATGGCCCCACGCATCAGCCCATCGAGCATTTGAGCGCCCTTCGCGCAATTCCGAATCTTCTGGTGCTTCGACCGGCTGATGCCACGGAAGTGTCTGAATGCTGGCGCGTTGCGATCAACCATCGCACCGGTCCGAGCGCCATCGTGCTGTCGCGGCAGAAGCTGGCGTTTCTGAACACACCGGTCGCGACGGTTCGCGCTGGCGTGGAGCATGGCGCGTACGTACTGGCGGACTCGACCGTGCCGGCAAAGATCGTGCTGCTGGCCACGGGGAGCGAGATCGGACTCGCCATCAAGGTGCGCGAAGCGCTCGAGGCCGGTGGTGTACCGGCGCGCGTCGTCAGCGTACCCTCGATGGAGCTCTTCCACGCCGCCGACCCGGCCTACCGCGCCAGCGTGCTGCCGGCCGGCGTCCCGAAGCTGGCCATCGAGGCCGGTCACCCGATGTCGTGGTGGCAGCTCATTGCCGGCAACGGTGACGTGGTCGGGCTGGATCACTTCGGCGCATCGGCGCCCTTCGACCGCCTCTACACGGAGTTCGGACTGAGCGTCGAGGCGATCACGGCCCGGGCAATGGCGCTGGTGAAGAACTGATTTCGTCAGGTGACGAGTGTGTCCGGTCAGGCCGTCGACCGGGCAACGCTCGCCTGCCCAGCCCCACGCTGCCACGCTCGCCTCACAAGCGGTGTGAAGCACGGCACCACAGAGCCCGGCCGATCCACCCGGTCAGGCGCACAGGAACGCCTGTCGCCGGTGCCGGTGTTGATGCAACGTGACCACCAAAACAACCTCCGTGATCCAGACCGGCACGACGCTCGTGTTCGTCGCGCCCTGGGAATGTTCGCGCGCCGTCGCGCAGCTGCCGCGCACGCCTGACGACTCCCTCGTCGTCTGCTTCATCGAGTCGGTAGACAAGGGCGCGTCCATGCCATGGCACCGGCAGAAGCTGGTGCTGATTCTTTCCGCCATGCGACACTTTGCCGACGCGCTGATCGCTGCGGGCTATCGCGTGGATTACCGCCGGGCGCCGGGCTACGCCGACGGCATTGCGGCGGCGGCGCTGGAGCATCACTCGACGCGCGTGGTCGCCACGGAAGGACGCGAGCAGGAGATGGTGGATGCGCTGGATCGCGCCGCTGCGCTGCTGGACAACGTCGGTATCACGCTGGAACTGCTGCCCGACCGCGGGTTCCTGGCCACGCGCGAGGAATTCACGCGTTGGGCCGGCAAGAAGAAGGAACTCCGCATGGAGTTCTTCTACCGCGAGATGCGCCGCAAGCACGACATCCTGATGGAGCCCGACGGCAAGCCGACGGGCGGCGACTGGAATTTCGATGCGGAGAACCGGAAGGCATGGCCAAAGGGCAAGGCCGTGCCCGAGCGCATGACGTTTCCGCCTGATGAGACGACACGCGCGATCATGCAGCGCGTCGCGGGCTGGACAGGCCGGTGGGGTAGCGTGGACGGCTTCTCGCTGCCGGTCACGCGCGAAGATGCCAAGGCGATGCTGGAGCGTTTCATCACGGAGCGGCTACCAGAGTTCGGCCCGTACGAGGACGCCATGCAGCATGGGCATGCGGACATGCTCCACTCGGTTCTTTCGGCCGCCATCAACGTGGGGCTGCTGCATCCGCGCGAGGTGATCGCGCGCGCCGAGCAGGCGTATCGCGATGGGCAGGTCTCGCTGCCCAGTGTGGAGGGTTTCGTCCGCCAGCTGCTTGGCTGGCGCGAGTACGTGCGCGGCATCTACTGGCACCTGATGCCCGATCTGCGCGAGGCGAATGCGCTGGAGGCGTGGCTGCCGCTGCCGCTGTGGTTCTGGGCCCCTGATGGCGAGGCGGGCTACGGAGGCAGGCCCGCGTCGGCGCCATGCGAGATGCGCTGCCTGAACGACACCGTGCGCGCGGTGCGTGACACAGGCCGCGTGCATCACATCCCGCGCCTGATGGTCCAGTCCAACTTCGCGACGCTGCTCGGCGTCACACCGGCGGCACTCACGCGCTGGTTCTGGGCCGGCTTCACCGACGGCTACGAGTGGGTGACGCTGCCGAATGTCGCGGGCATGTCCACCTGGGGCGACGGCGGCGTGATGGCATCCAAGCCGTACGTCGCGAGTGGCGCCTACGTCAACCGCATGAGCAATTACTGCGGCAGCTGCCGTTACGACGTGAAGAAGAAGACGGGTGCCGATGCCTGCCCGTTCAACATGCTGTACTGGGACTTCATGGCGCGGCACCGCGAGCGTTTCGAAAACCATCCACGCATGGCGATGATGATCCGCAACCTCGATCGCATGCCGGCCGAGGAAGTCGTGCAGATCCGTCGCGAGGCGTCTGCGTTTCGCGACTCGTTGGAGTACGACGGTGCGGCGCCGATCAGTGCGCCGTCACCACTCACTCCATCACGTGCGTGAGGTCTGTTCAAGGGTTGGATCAGCGGGTCAGAGTCCGTGCGTCCCGCGTTCAAGAAATCAGAGTCCTTCAGGCGCGAGCACCGGCGTCCGCGGCTGCTTGTCGACCAGCGCCGGCGCATCGAGCGCAGACGCGGATGCAGGGCCCGCACCAAGCTCGGTGAACCGCCGCGCCGCGACCAGCACGCGCGAATCGAAGCTGCCGACGGCCTTGTTGTAACGGTTCACGGCCTGATCCAGCGACGTGCCGACATCGGCGAGATGCGACGTGAACACCGCGATGCGTTCCGACAGCTCTCGACCCAGCGCGCTCACCTGCGCCGCACTCTCGGCCACGCGCTCCTGCCGCCAGCCGTAGGCCGCCGCGCGCAGCAGCGCAATCAGCGTGGTGGGTGATGCGATCAGCACGCGCTGTGCAACGCCCGCTTCCAGCAGTGACGGGTCGCGCTCCAATGCGGCCGCGTGGAAGGCCTCGCCCGGCAGGAAGAGCACCACGAACTCCGGCGCGTGCTCGAATTGTCGCCAGTAGTTGCGATCGCTCAGTGCGCTGATGTGCATGCGCAGCTGCTTCGCATGTCGGTCCAGCGCCGCCAGGCGCGTCGCGTCGTCAGGTGCATCCATCGCCGCGAGATAGCCTTCCAGCGGCGCCTTCGCATCCACCACGATCG
>ENA-OFCF01000894-OFCF01000894.1-metagenomes-genome-assembly--contig:-NODE-894-length-12374-cov-3.963958_pt1 | contig 12374 bp, 9 predicted proteins | sample MGYA00153387_OFCF01 | MGnify analysis MGYA00153387
GCTGCCGATGTGGCCGATCGCGGCGGCGCCGGCACCGACCACCGTCAGGCCCAGGAAGGCGAGCAGGGCCTGCGGCGAGCGTAACCTCTGGATGCGGATCGTGTTGCCAGTCATACCCGCGACAACCGCGGGTCCGCGCCGCCTATTCCCGCCACATGTCCCTCGCGGGCCCCTGGCAACCCCGGCGAGGCGCCCGCCACGGCAAGAACTTGGCGTGATCGATCACGGGTGTACTCTCGCCCGCCGTGACCGCCGACCCGACGCAGCCGACGCCGCCCGTGGCCGCACCGATCGTGCCGGCACAGGACGGGAGTACGCCCCCGGTGCTCGCGCCGGAGACCGCGCCGGAGACCGCGCCGGCGCGCAGCGCGACGACGATCGCGTGGACCAGCTCGACCTACTTCGCCGAGGGCCTGCCGTGGTCGGTGCTGCATCAGGTCGCGGCCGAGTTCTTCACCGCCGCCGGGCTCCCGCCCTCGCAGGTCGGCTACACCTCGGCGCTACACCTCACGAACACGCTCAAGTTCGTGTGGAGCCCGATCGTCGACCTGTTCGGGACCCTGCGCCGCTGGATGATCTCGACCCAGGCGGTGCTCGGCGGACTCATGGGATTGCTCGCCGTGCTCGCGCATGACCTGTCCCTTCAGGCAGGTGACAAGGATACGACGTACGTCTGGCTGACGCTGATAGCGATCGGGGTCGTCTCGGCCACGCACGACATCGCCTGCGACGGCTACTACATGGACGCCCTCGATAAGCCGAGCCAGGCCCGCTACACGGGCGTTCGCATCGCGGCCTATCGCGCGGCGATGCTGGTCGGCAACGCCGGCCTCGTGTACCTCGGCGGGCGCCAGAGCTGGCTGCTCGGCTTCGGCGTCGCGGCGGCGCTGATGGTCGGGCTGTCGGTCGTGCATCGCCTGATGTTGCCGCGCGGTGCGAGCGAGCGGGAGCGGGCGCGGGCGGCCGCGCCGGGGCGGACCGGCGCCGAGAAGGGCGCGCACATCAAGGAGGCGTATCGCAGCTTCCTGCGCCAGGACCGTGCGGTGTTCGTGGTGTTGTTCCTGCTGACCTACAAGCTCGGCGACGCCCTGATGTTCAACATGTCGAAGGTGCTGCTGCGTGACCTCGGCGTGACGACCGCAGAACGCGGCGTGATCAACGGCTTCGGGACCATCGCCAGCATCGTCGGTGCGATGCTCGGCGGCGCGTGGATCGCCCGGACCTCGCTCGCGCGGGCGATCGTCCCGATCACGATTTTGATGGCCGCGACCGAGCCGCTGTACATGCTGCTCGCCGCGCCACGCCTGCCGATGGCCGTGGCCGGCGCCCTCGCCGACGCGCCGTTCTTCTACACGGCCTGGATGGCGCCCTCGCTGACGACGATCACGATCATCCTGATCATCGAGCAGGTGTGTGGTGGCATGGCGGTCGCCGCCCAGACCGTGTTCCTGATGCGGCGCTGTCACCCGGACCACAAGGCGGCACACTTCGCCTTCGGCACCGCGATCTTCGCGTTCTCGCAGCTGGTCACCGGCACTTACAGCGGCTGGGTCTACGAGGCGCAGGGACCGATCGTGTACTTCGCCCTCGCCAGCGTGGTCTGCATCCCGGCCCTGGTGCTGCTGCGCTGGATCCCCACGCGTTGACGTCGGGCGCGATCGCGGCGATGCTGCCGCGGCGTGAGCGAGGCGACGACCGCGGGCGAGGCCAGGTTCGAGGCGAAGCGCCGCCGAATTGGACAAGTGCTCGCGCCGCTGGCCTTCGTCGTCATGCTCGCGCTGCCGATGGGCCTCACGCCGCAGGCCCACGCGATGGCGGCGATCACGACGTTGACGGTGCTGCTGTGGGTCACCGAGGCGATCCCACTCAGCGCGGCCGCGTTGCTCGCGCCCTCGCTCGCGGTGGTGATGGGCGTGACCTCGGCCGCCGACGCGCTCGCGCCGATCGCCAGCCCGCTGATCTTCCTGTTCATGGGCGGCTTCATGCTCGCGCTCGGCCTCTCCGAGCAGGGCCTCGATCGCCGCGCCGCGCTGTGGCTACTCGGGCGCCGGTGGATCGCAGGCTCGCCCGCGCGTGCGGGGGCCGGCGTCACCGTGGCGACCTTCCTCGCCTCGATGTGGATCTCCAACACCGCGACCACCGCGATGATGATCCCCGTCGCGCTCGGCCTGTGCCGGACGATCCGCGAGGCCGCACCGCTCGCGGACCAGCATCGCTTCGACCGCCACGCCGAGGGTATGCTGCTCTCGCTGTGCTACGCCGCCTCGCTCGGCGGCACCGCCACGCCCGTCGGCACGGCGCCCAACGTCATCGCCCTCGACCTGCTCGAGCGCCAGGCCCACGTCCGCATCGACTTCTTTCAATGGATGAGCTTCGCACTGCCGACCGCGCTCGCCTCGCTCGCGGTCGTCCTGCTGTACGCCTGGTGGCGCTTCCCCTCGCCCGTGCGTAGGCTCGAGCGCCTCACCGAAACCGTCGAGGCCGAGCTCGCGCAGCTCGGCCCGCTGTCGCGCGGTGAACGTCGCGTCGCCGCCATCTTCTTCCTCGCCGTCCTCGGCTGGCTGACGCCGTCTTTATTAAAGCTGTCTCTTGGGCCAGCTCATCCGTGGACCGCGTGGGCGGCCGGCAGCCTCGACGAGGGCGTCGTCGCCCTGCTCGCGGGCATTTTGCTGTGCCTGACCCCGAACGGCCGCGGCGAGGGCAAGCCGCTGCTCGGCTGGGACCGCGCGATGCAGCTCGACTGGGGCACGCTGCTGCTGCTCGGCGGCGGCCTCTCGCTCGGCAAGCTGATGTTCGACACGGGCCTGGCGAAGGCGGTCGGCACCGGCGTGATCGCGGCCGCCGGCCCGCTCGCCTCGTCCCCGCTGGGCCTGCTCGGCTGCAGCACCTTTTTGGTCCTGTACCTGACCGAGATCACCAGCAACGTGGCGACCACGAGCATGATGGTCCCGGTGCTCCTGGCGATCGCGCAGGCCGGCGGCAACGACCCGGTGCCGACGACGCTGTGCGTGACGATGGCCGCGAGCTACGCGTTCATGCTCCCGGTCTCGACCCCGCCGAACGCGATCGCCTACGGCACCGGCAAGATCCGGATCGGCTCGATGATCCGCTTCGGCTTTGTCCTCGACATCCTCGGCTTCTTCATCATCTTCGCCTGCGGCGCCCTGCTGATCCCGCACCTCAACTTCGGCTGAGGCCGCACTACGCGCCACTACTACCCAGCTTTTATCTCGGGACGAATAAAGGCCAAACCCACGTTGCAAGTAGGAAGGTTTTTGCGAAACTCCTGAAGGAGTTGATGAGCTGCATCACACGCCGATGCTGCGCACGCGCACCATCGGCCCCTCGGGGAACGGATCGCTGTGTAGATCGACGATGCCCTCGATCGCCCACGCGCCGTCGCCCTCGGGGTCGACGAGCACCTGACGTACACGCCACACGCGGTCGCTCTCGTGCTCGATGATCGTGTATTTCGGAAACCGGGCCCCGTGGTCGAAGCGCAGCTCCGGGTACTCCGCGAAGTACTCGGCCATCGCGGTCTCGAAGCGACCGGCCGGCCACAGGTCCCCGGGGTCCTGCTGCACCGCAGCGGCTGCGATCTCCCAGTCGCGCTGCGCGAGCGCCCGGACCAGCGCGTGCATCTCGGCCCGCACGCGCGCCGCGAAGCCCTTCTTGTCCTCGCCGGCGTGCTGTGGCCCGAGCTTCTCCGGCCCTGCGACCTCGGCAGGCGGGTGCAGCATGCGCTCCCACTCCTGTAGCAGGCTGGTATCGACGTGGGCGAACATGGCCCGCAAAAAGCCGATGATGTCGTGCACTTCATCGGTCTTGGCGGCCTCGGGCACCGTCTGCGCGAGGACTTTGTAGGCCTGCATCAGATAGCGCAGCAGCACGCCCTCGCTGCGCTGCAACGAATAGTCTTTCACATAGTCGTTGAACGCCGAGAAATTCTCGACCATCTCGCGGACGATCGACTTGGGGCGGATGCTCTCGCGGGCGACCCACGGGTGCCTCAACACGAACTCATTGAAAGTGTCGTAGATGAAGTCGGCGTTGGGCTTGGGGTACGAGATCTTCTCGAGCTCCGCCATGCGCTCCTCATACTCGACCCCGGCGGCCTTGAGCTCGCTGACCTTCTCGCCCTTGAGCTTGTTCTCCTGCGCTTGCAAGATCACCGTCGGGCTCTCGAGCATCGCTTCCACCAAACTCAGCACATTGAGCGCGTAGCCCTCCGAGGCGAGCTCGAGGCGCTTGCTGGCGTCGAGCAGGTAGAGCGACAGCGTGTGGTTGAGCGAGAAGTCGTGCTGGAGGTCGGCGTCGACCCGGACGGCCCGGCCGCGGCTGTCCTGCTTGCGCTGGTTCAACGATACGAGGTGAATGATGCCCGCAGCGCGCAACGCCCGGAACAACACGGCGGCCTCGCGGCGGTTGCGGGACTTGGCGCGCGACTCGTCGTGCGCCGCGGCGATGATCTCCACCAACCTGCGATAGCCGCCGCCCCAGGCGCCCTCGTTGAGCGGCGACTGCAGCAGGTTCATGATCATGCCGTGGGTGACCTGGAAGCGCGAGCGCAGGGGCTCGGGCTCGCTGACGATCAGCTTTTCAAATGTGGCCCTGTCCCACGGGACGTAGCCGCGCTCGGGCGGGCCGCGGCGCACGAACTTCTTCTTCTTGCCGTCGGCGCCGAGCGACTTGACCTCGAGGCGCTTGTTCTCGATCACGTGCGCGGGGGCCTGGCAGACCACGTAGCCCTGCGTATCGAAGCCCTTGCGTCCAGCGCGGCCGCCGATCTGCTTGAAATCGCGGACGCTGAGGATCGCCGTGTTCTCGCCGTCGTACTTGCACAGCTTCGTAAAAAGCACCGTGCGGATCGGGATGTTGACGCCGACGCCGAGCGTGTCGGTGCCGCAGATGACGCGTAGCTTGCCCTGCTGGGCCAGCTGCTCGACCAGCAGGCGATACTTCGGCAGCAGCCCCGCGTGGTGCAGGCCGATGCCGTTGCGGATGAACCCCGAGATCTCCTTTCCGAACGGCGTGTCGAAGCGAAAGCCCTGTAGCGCCTCGGCGATCGCGTGCTTCTCCTCGCGCGAGACCAATTGGAGAGACATCAGGTTCTGCGCCTCCTCGGCGCACTCGCGCTGCGTGAAGTTGACGATGTAGATCGGCGCGCGCTCGCGCTCGAGCAGGTACGTGAGGGTCTCGTGCAGAGGCGTCTCGCGGTACTCGAAGTCGAGCGGCACCGGGCGCACCGCCGAGCGCACGACGGTGACGTCGCGGCCGGTCAGGCGCTTGAGGCTCTCCTCGAGCTTGGTGGTGTCGCCCAGGGTGGCCGACATCAGCATGAAGTTCGCGTACGGCAGCGTCAGCAGCGGGATCTGCCAGGCGATGCCGCGTTCACGGTCCGAGTAGTAGTGGAACTCGTCCATGATGATGTCGTCGACGCGCGCGGCCCGGCCGTCGCGTAGCGCCATGTTGGCGAGGATCTCCGCGGTGCAGCAGATGATCGGCGCGTCGTGGTTGACGCTCGCGTCGCCGGTCAGCATGCCGACGTTCTCGGGCCCGAAATCTCGACACAGCGCGAAGAACTTCTCGCTGACGAGCGCCTTGATCGGGCAAGTGTAGAAGCTGCGGCGGCCGCGGGCCATCGAGGCCAGGTGCATCGCCACCGCGACCAGCGATTTGCCAGAGCCAGTCGGCGTGTTCAAGATGACGTGCTTGCCCGCGAGCACCTCGAGGATCGCCTCCTCCTGCGCGGGGTACAGCTCGAGCCCGTTCTCGGTCACCCAGTCGAGGAAGACCTCGAGGAGGGCGTCGCTCGAGACGGTGGCTGACCTTTGGGCCAGGAGCCCGGCGGCGAGCTCACGCAGGGGCCGGGGCGCGGTACGTTCGGACACGGGCGGCAGGGTAGCCCAAACTGGCTACTTCGGCAGGATCTCACCGGCGAGCGGGTAAAACGGGCGGATGTCGACGGGGATGGCGCCGAGGCCGTCGAGCGCGCGCTGCATGGCCGGCGAGACGACCCCGTATTTGGCCAGCAACGCGTCCGCCGCGGCCTTGTCGCCCGCGTGCTGGATCTGGCAGATGTCGTGCACGAGCACGGCGATGGCGGCCTCGATCTTCTCGAGGTCGACCTTGAACTTGCCCGTGGCGGCGTCGACGGTGGCGCCGCCGGACTCGACCAGGCGGTTGATCTGCAGCGCCGCGCCCTTGCCGTGGGCCTCGGCGACGCCGAAGCGGACGCTGCGGAACAGGCCCGCAAAGTAGGAGATCAGCAGCTTCTCCCGCATCTCCTTGGGGAACTCGCCGCGCTCGATCATGTAGAGCACATTGTAGGCGCCCATGACATCGGCCTTGGCCTCCTCGAGCGCCGAGTAGCTGCCCTCGAGGGCGATGCGGACGTCGACGTCCTTGCCGTTCACCTTCGTGAACGCGGGGCCGAGGCTGTGCGAGAGCTCGTGAAACAGGACCTCCTGAAAAAAGGCCTGGTCGTCGAGATGGCGGATCTGCTCGCCGACCAGCACCTGCTCGCCGATCGGCCGCATGATGACGTTGAACTTGGTGGCGATGAGGTTGCGCAGCAGGACCTTCTTGGCCCCCTTCTCCGCGCGGACCTTCTCGTCGTTCGGGAGATTGAAGGCGATCGTCTGCACGGACTTGCGTGCGTCGCCGGAGGTGAATACGAGGTCGACGACGCGGATCGGGCTCTCGCTGCCGCGCTTGGTCTTGAGGTCGTCCGGGATCGGGAGGTGCTGCTCCATGTCCGGCAGGTATTTTTTGAAGCGGGCGAGGTCCGCCGACGCTTTTGGATCGCTGACGGTGACGAAGGCCTCGAAGGTGGCCTTGAGCCCGAGCAGCTCGTCCTCGTAGGTCTCGTAGGGGCCGATCGTGATCTCGACGGGGCTGTCGAGGTCCATCCAGTCCTTGTCGCTCTGATAGTAGTCATCGGTGCCGAAGGCGGCGGCGCGCGACTCGAGGAATTTTTTGAGGGAGGCGTTTTGCGTCAGCGTGGCGGCCTCGCGCAGCAGCTGTGCGGACGGCTCGAGCCACTCTTTGAATGCCTCGCGGTAGGGGACCGCGCGCAGGCCGATCGAGTCGCGGACGATGGTCGTGGTCAGGCTCTCGAAGGCCGCTTTTTCTTTCGGGTGGTCCGTGACCCACTTTTTAAAGTCCTCGGCGGTCATGTCCTCCGGGTAGAAGCCGGCGCCCGGCGGGTGCTGCTTGTCGGTGGCGAACGGGGCGAAGTGGTCCTGGCGATCCCAGGGGCCGCGCATGAGCTCGAAGTACTCGAGCCTGGCGACGCCCAGCGCGCTGCCGTCACGCTTGAGGCGGTCACGCAGCGCGGGGGTGCCGGCCCACGACTGTCGGTCGAGGATCGGGTCCATCAGACGCGCCGCGGCGATCAGCTTTTGCAGGGTCTGCTGCTCGGACTCCGGGAGCGCCGAGATGTCGGTGTGCAGCTCCGCGGAGGCGAACTGCTGGACCCTGGCGGCGAGCGCGGCGGCGGCGTCGGCGTCGGTGGTCGCGATCGGCTGTTCCTTGGGGGGGTCAGGCACGGCCTGGTTGTCGACGTTGTTGATGTTGGCTCGCCGACCGAGGCCAGGGTCGGTATTGCAGGCGGTCGACGAGGCACAGGCGAGGACAGCGAGGAGGGTAGCGGCGCGCATACGGGGAGCGAGCATACCCGACCGGGCCGGCCGGGCGCCAGAGGCCGAGCTGTCCCGGAGGACAGGTATCAACGCCCGGCGCCCCGCTCCAGCGCCCGATACAGGTACGGCAGCGAGACATCCAGCCGGTAATCGGTGCTGTTGTGGTCGTCCGGGAATTCTTCGTAGAAGTGATCGATCCCGGCGGAGGTCAGGCGCCGGACCAGCGCGCGAGCGCCGTAGTGGAGCATGTATTGATCGCGCGAGCCGACGTCGATGTAGAGGCCGCGCAGTGTTCGCAGGTTGTCCAGGCAGCTCGGCTCCTCGATCATGCGCAGGGGGTCGTGTGCGAGCCAGCGGGCCCAGGCGGCCTCGTCGAGCTCGGCGGTGTGCGGGTCGACCGGGAGCACGACGCCGGCGGGCCACGAGGGGCGTGGGTCGTAGCTGGCGGCCATGGCGATCATCGTCAGGGCCTGGAAGTCGGGGCCGCCGATCTTCCGGGCGCCGGCGATGCGCGCGAGGAATGCCGGCACGGAGCCGCCGTCGCGGGCGAGCACGTCGAGGGTGCGCGGGAGGTCGGGACGATAGACGAGGTCGAAGCCCATGTCGCCGGAGTGACAGGCGACGGCGCCCCACAGGTCGGCGCGGCGCATGCCGTGCACGAGGGCCCCGTAGCCGCCGCTCGACTTGCCGTACAGGGCCCGCCCGCCCGGACCGGGGCGCACGCGAAACTCGGCGGAGAGCCTCGGCACGAGCTCGTCGGAGAGGAAGCTGGCCCAGTCGCCCATGACGGCGGAGTCGACGTATTGATTACCGCCGAGCGAGGTGAAGCAATCGGGGAACACGGCGATGACGGGGCCCATCGCGCCGGAGGCGACGAGGCGATCGATGCGCTGCGGGACGGACTCGCCGAAGCCGGTCCAGGCGACGCGACGCAGGCCGGAGCTGGAGAACGCGGCGAGGTCGACGAACACGGGGTAGTGGGCGTCGCTGTCGTGGTAGCCCGCGGGGAGGTAGACGAGGGTGGTGCGCGTGGCGGGGTCGCCGAGGAGGTTGTCACGCAGGGCGGCGGACTCGATCGTGAGGCTGACGAGCTCGCCGCGCGGCCGGGTGAACGTGTGGACAGGCATCGCGGCGAGCCTAGCCTCACGCGGCGACGGGCTCAAGGCGCAGGGGTTTGTGGGTATGCTCCGCGCGATGAGGCAGGCAGACAACGACGTGTGGACCGGGGGGCTGGTCGACGACCTCTCGAAGACGCTGCTCAGCGAGGCGGAGATCCAGCAGCGGGTGCAAGGGCTCGGGCGTCAGTTGATGACCGACTACGCGGACAAGGACCCGCTGCTGGTCGGCATCCTCAGCGGCAGCTTCCCGTTCATCGCGGACCTGGTGCGCGTGGTGAACCTTCCGCTGGCGGTCGACTTCATGGCGGTGTCCTCGTACGGCGACCGCACGTCCTCGTCGGGTGTGGTTCGGATCCTCAAGGACCTCAACAGCTCGATCGCCGGGCGCCACGTGATCGTCGTCGAGGACATCGTCGACACCGGGCTGACCCTCGACTACCTGTATCAGAACCTCCAGACCCGGCACCCCGCGTCGCTCAAGGTGTGCGCGCTGCTCGACAAGAAGGAGGCCCGCAAGCGCGAGGTCGAGGTCGCGTACGTCGGCTTCGAGTGCCCCAACGAGTTCGTGGTCGGCTACGGCCTCGACTACCGCGGTCGCTATCGCAACCTGCCGTTCATCGGGGTGCTGAGGCCCGAGGTCTATCAGGGGGGCGAGTGAACGTGTCCAAGCTGTCGCTGGCCTTGATTGAAAAGCTGCCAAAGACCGACCTGCACGTGCACCTCGACGGCTCGATGCGGGTCGAGACCCTCATCGAGCTGGCGAAGGCGCAGGGCGTGCCGCTGCCGGCCAGCACGCCCGAGGGCATGAAGGAGGCGATGGGCCTCGGTCGCAACACCGGTAGCCTCGTCGAGTACCTCAAGGCCTTCGACCTGACGTTGCAGGTGTTGCAAGATGAAGAGTCGCTGTACCGCGTCGCCTACGAGCTGGCGGTCGACTGCGCGGCGGAGAACGTGCGCTACATGGAGGTGCGCTACTCGCCGATGTTGCACACGCGGCGCAAGCTCAAGCTGACCAAGGTGGTCGAGACGGTGCTGCGCGGATTGCATGACGCGCAGGCTGACCACAACATCGAGAGCAACCTGATCGTGTGTGGGATCCGGAATATTTCGCCGGAGTCGTCGATGCGGATGGCGGAGCTGGTGGTCGCGTACAAGAACCGCGGCGTGGTCGGCTTCGACCTCGCCGGCGCCGAGTACGACTATCCGCCCAAGGACCACCAGGAGGCGTTCGCGCTGGTCCGGCAGAACAACATCAACGTGACGATCCACGCCGGCGAGGCCTACGGCCCGGCGTCGATCGCCCAGGCGCTGCACGTGTGCGGGGCGCATCGCATCGGCCACGGCTGCCGACTGCGCGAGGACGGCGACCTGCTGCGCTACGTCGTCGACCACCGCATCCCGCTCGAGTGCTGCCCGTCGTCCAACGTGCAGACCGGCGCGGTGCCCAGCATCGCCGAGCACCCGCTGCGCCTGTACTTCAACCTCGGCGCGCGCATCACCGTCAACACCGATAACCGCCTGATCACCGATACCACCGTGTCGCGCGAGCTGCACCATATCCACACGCAGCTCGACTTCGACTGGACCGAGCTGCGTCAGGTAATTTTAAATGGTTTCAAGAGCGCATTCTTGCCGTATCACGAGAAGCGCCGGTTCATGCGCGCGATCTCGGCGGAGCTCGACGAGTTCGCCAGAGGGCTCGAACAGCTCGATCAGGCGCCCGCGGCCTGATCGGTATCGGCGGACGACGCGCTCGAAGGGCGCCGCATCGCGCATCGCGCATCGCGCGTCGGCGGAGCCGGCCCTCGTCGCGTGTCACGAGCCCTGCCAGGCCCGTAGCCGGACTCCGAAGCCTGTTGCGTGGTGAACAGGCGGTCCTGGCCGAGCGCCACGGCGAACAGGCTGTCCCAGCTCGGACGAGTTACGACCTGAGTCACGCCTCGCGCCGCTTCAGTACTTGTTGCGGTCGTTGGGTTTGCCGTCCGTCAGGATGGCTTCGTTCTTCTTCTCGATGAACTGGATGATGTTGTCGGCGACGTCGACCTCGGAGGTTTTTTCGATGCCTTCGAGGCCTGGAGAGGAGTTGACCTCCATGACGACGGGGCCGTGGTTGGAGCGGAGGATGTCGACGCCGGCGATCTTGAGGCCGAGGATCTGGGCGGCGCGGACGGCGGTGCTGCGCTCCTCGGGGGACAGCTTGATCTTCTCCGCGCGGCCGCCACGGTGGAGGTTGGAGCGAAACTCGCCGGCGGCGCCCTGGCGCTTCATGGCCGCGATGACGCGGTCGCCGACGACGAAGGCGCGGATGTCGGCGCCCTCGGCCTCCTTGATGAACTCCTGGACGAGGATGTTGACGTCGAGGCCGCGAAACGCCTCGATGACGGAGGTGGCGGCCTGCTTGGTCTCCGCGAGGACGACGCCGATGCCCTGGGTGCCCTCGAGCAGCTTGACCACCAACGGTGCGCCGCCGACGACGTCGACGAGGCCGTCGATATCTTTGATCGAGTGGGCGAAGCCGGTGACGGGCAGGCCGATGCCCTTGGCGGCGAGGATCTGCATACAGCGCAGCTTGTCGCGCGAGCGCGAGATGGCGATCGAGCTATTGGGGGAGAACACGCCGATCATCTCGAACTGGCGCACGACGGCGGTCCCATAAAAAGTGTTCGAGGCGCCGATGCGGGGGATGACGGCGTCGAAGCCCTCGAGCTTCCGGCCCTGGTAGGCGACCTGCGGCTTGTGCGAGGTGATGTTCATGTAACAGCGCAGGTAGTCGATGACGAGGACTTCATGGCCCCGCTTCTGCGCCGCCTCTTTGAGTCGGGAGGTCGAGTACAGCGACGCCTTGCGGGACAAGATGCCGATCTTCATGTGGTTCTCTGCTTGCGGGGCCGGGCGAAGCTGGCGCGACGGCCCCCACATCGGTAGGAGCCGCCGGGATCGACGATGAAGCGGCGACGGATCGCCTCACGGCCGAGGAGCATGCGAAAGCCGAGGAGCGCGCGGTCGGTCAGCGTGAACTCGGCCTCGAAGGTCTGACCGCCCAGCTCGATCCGCGTGCGCACGACCGGCCGCATCTCGGCGATGCCGCTCGAGCTGCGGACCAGTCGTTCATCGACGAGGTCGGCCTCGGCGGTGACCGCGGCGAGGTCGTCGCGCTGATGCGGGTGGACCTGGAAGCGGACGCGCTCGTGCTCGACGCGCTCGACCGCGAAGGCATGCAGCGCGGAGGTGCGAGCGCCGGTGTCGACCTTGGCCTTGAGCGTGGCGATGCCGAGGTCCGGCAGGCACACCCACTCGCGCCAGCCGATCACCACGAGGGCGTCGCTCTCTCCCAGCATCGTGGCCATCGGGTCTTGGTCAGGGCCCGAAAGGGGCGCCGTGGTTTTAACCTTGCGCTCAAACGCCGGACAGGGTCAAGCAGGGCCGGCGCGCCAGGTCGCGCGCGTGCGGGCGGCGCCGCCGCACTGAGCCGCGACCGCGTGCCACCGATGGCATCATCCGACCCCATGCCCACCGACATCGAGCTGGGTCGGCGGCGGGCGCGCGCGGCTGCGCTGCTGGAAGACTTGCGCCACCGCGGCCGGTGTGCTGCGGGCGATCGACCGAGACCGGT
>ENA-OFCF01000895-OFCF01000895.1-metagenomes-genome-assembly--contig:-NODE-895-length-12348-cov-3.616042_pt1 | contig 12348 bp, 9 predicted proteins | sample MGYA00153387_OFCF01 | MGnify analysis MGYA00153387
CACTGGCGAGCCGACCACCGGCAGTCAAACAACCGTCGACGACGGTTGTCCCGGTCACCCGTCCGGCGACTGGGCCGCGTGTCAACACGGCAGCATGACCGACAACACCCTGTGCGGCTGGACTGCGGGCGCAGGCAACGGCAAGATCACCTGCCTGAGCCCGTCGAGCGGCGCCTTCAATGTGTGTGGGATCCGGGACTGTATCGATGACTGCGACTGCTTCGCCGCGCCCCTCACCGGCACCGCGATCCCCTCGTGCGAGGTCGTGTTCGGCGGCGGTGGTACGGCCTGCGTGCTCTACTGCGTCAACGGTCAACAGTGCCCCGATGGCATGGAGTGCGCCAGCGGCTACTGCTACTGGCCCAGCTGACCGCGACCTCTCATGCGCCTCGCCTACCTCTCGCACTACTTCCCGCCGGAGACCAACGCCCCCGCCGCGCGGGTCCACGAGCTCTCGCGCGCCCTCGTGCGCCTCGGCCACGAGGTCCACGTCGTCACCGGCCAGCCGAATCACCCTCGCGGCGTCATCTTCCCCGGCTATCGCGCGGCCGAGTATCGCCGCGAGGACGTCGACGGCATCGTCGTGCATCGCGTGCCGACCTTCCCCGCCGCCAACCGCGGCATCGCATTACGCGGCCTCGGCTACGCCGCCGTCCCAACGGCCCAGGTCGCGCTCGGATTTTTGAGAATTCCCCGCGTCGACCTCGTGCTCGCGACCTCGCCGCAGATCTTCACCGGTCTCGCCGGCCTCGCGCTCGCGCGGCTGCGCCGGGTCCCCTTCGTGCTCGAGGTGCGAGACCTGTGGCCCGAGTCGATCGTCAGCGTCGGCGCCCTGCCGGCCAGGCATCCTGCGATCCGCGCGCTCGAGCGAGTCGAGCACCTGCTGTACCGCAGCGCCGCCGGCATCGTCTCGGTCACCGACAGCTTCGTCGAGCACTTCCTCGCCCACGGCGTCCCGCGCTCGCGGATCGCCGTCGTAAAAAACGGCGCCGACCTCGATCTTTTCGACCCCGACACCCCACCCACCCCCCTGCGCGCTCGCCTCGGGATCCCCGCGGGAGCGCTGCTGGTGATGTTCTGCGGCACGATCGGCATGGCCCACGACGTCGGCCTGCTCGCCCGCGCCGCGGCCATCTTGCCCGCCGACCTCCCGGTCCACTTCGTGATCGTCGGCGACGGTGCCGGACGCGAGGCCCTCGCCGCCGAGATCACCGCGCTCGACGTCGCCGACCGCGTGCACCTGCTGCCCGCCGTACCACGGCAGGCCGTCCCCGGCCTGCTGGCGGCGGCCGACCTCAGCGCGGTCGTCCTGCGCGACAGCCCGACCTTTGCCGGGGTCTTGCCCTCCAAAATTTTCGAGGCGATGGCGATGCGCCTCCCGGTCTTGCTCGGTGTTCGCGGCGAGGCGCGGGCGCTGATCGAGCGCGCCGGGGCAGGTCTCCCCTTCGAGCCCGGAGATCCGCGCGATCTGGTTGCAACTTTGCGCGCCTTTGCCATGCTTGGGGCCCCCGGCCGCCGGGCCATGGGGGACGCCGCGCGCGCCCACGCGCTGACCCACCATGACCGCACCCGCCAAGCCCAGCAGCTCGCCGCCTTCCTCGAGCGACTCGGCCAGCCCGGGCGCGGCTGAAGCCGACCACGCCGAGTTCGACGCCACCCGTGCCGCCTCGCTCGCGCTCGTCGCATCGCTGTCGGCCGAGGACATGCTCGCGCAGTCGATGCCCGAGGCCAGCCCGGTCAAGTGGCACCTCGCTCACACGACCTGGTTCTTCGAGACCTTCGTGCTCGCCGAGCTGCCCGACCACCGCCCCTTTCATCCCGGCTACGCAAGTATCTTCAACAGCTACTACAACAGCGTCGGCGCCCCGCACCCTCGCGCGCAGCGTGGCCTGCTGACCCGCCCAGACCTCGCCGAGGTCCTGCGTTACCGCCAGCACGTCGACCACGCCGTCCGCCGCGCGCTCACGCTGGGCCTGCTGTCGCCGCAGCTGCGCGCCCGCGTCCACGTCGGCCTGCAACACGAGCAGCAGCACCAGGAGCTGATCCTGACCGATGTCCAGCACCTGCTGTTCCACAACCCGCTGCGCCCGGCGTTTCGCCGGCCGACCGACGACATGTCCTATGGGACAGCCCCGTCGAGTCCACCGCCGGACACCTGGCACGCGTACCCCGGCGGCGTCATCCAGGTCGGTCACCGCGGCGACGACTTCTGCTTCGACAACGAGCTGCCGCGCCACCGCATCCTGCTCGCCCCCTTCGAGGTCGCCGCGCGCCCGGTCAGCAACGCCGCCTACCTGCAATTCATCCGCGACGACGGCTACCGGCGCCCGGAGCTGTGGCTCTCCGACGGCTGGGACGCCGTGCATCGCCACGGCTGGTCCGCGCCGCTGTACTGGTCGGACGACCTCACCACCCGCTTCACGCTGCACGGCCCGCGCCCGATCGACCCGGCCGCGCCGGTGTGTCACGTCTCGTACTACGAGGCCGACGCCTACGCGCGCTGGGCCGGCGCCCGCCTGCCGACCGAGCACGAATGGGAGAGCGCCGCCGAGGGCCAGCCCGTGACCGGCAACTTCGTCGAGTCCGGCCGCCTCGAACCAACGCCCTCCCACACGCCGCACTTCTTCGGCGACGTCTGGGTCTGGACCGCGAGCCCCTACGTCGCATATCCCGGGTTCAAGCCCGCGGCTGGCGCCCTCGGCGAGTATAACGGCAAGTTCATGTGCAACCAGATCGTGCTGCGTGGTGGATCGTGTGCCACCCCGCGCACCCACATTCGCGCCAGCTACCGCAACTTCTTCCCGCCGGAGGCTCGCTGGCAGTTCTCCGGTGTTCGTCTCGCGAGGTGATCATGCTTGAAGTCCAGCTGCGAGGCCCTCGCGTCCCCACCGTCGGCAAGGCGCTCCCCCTGCTCGACCTCGCGCCCGCGGCCGACGACCTGCGCCGCGACGCGCTCGCCGGTCTGGCATCCTCTCCGAGGACCCTCCCCTGCAAGTATTTCTACGACGATCACGGATCCTGGCTCTTCGACCAGATCTGCACATTGCCCGAGTACTATCCCACTCGCACCGAGCTGGCGATCTCACGCCAGTATGCCGTCGAGATGGCGGCCGCCTGCGGCCCGCAGGCGCTGCTGCTCGAGCTCGGCAGCGGTAGTTCGACCAAGACCCGTGTCCTGCTCGACCACCTGCGCGCCCCCGCCGGCTACATGCCCGTCGACATCGCCCGCGAGTTCCTGCGCAGCGCCGCCGACGTGCTCGCCGCCGCCTACCCCGGCCTGCCCGTACTCCCGGTCTGCGCCGACTTCACGCGAAGATTCACCGCGCCGCTTTTGCCCGCCCGCCGCACCGTCGTGTACTTCCCGGGCTCGACGATCGGCAACTTCCCCGCCGACGAGGCCACGGACTTGCTCCGCAATATCGCCGACCTCATGGGCAAGACCGGCGGCCTGCTCATCGGCGTCGACCTGCGCAAAGATCCCGCAGTGCTGGAGCGCGCCTACAACGACACCCGAGGCGTCACCGCGGCATTCAACTTGAACCTGCTCACGCGGCTCAACCGCGAGCTCGCGGCCGACTTCGACCTCACCCAATTCACCCACCGCGCCGTCTGGGACCCGACCCCCGGCCGCATCGAGATGCGCCTCATCAGCACCCGCGCCCAGACCATCCACATCGCCGATCACACCCTCGAATTCACCGCCGGCGAACACATCCGCACCGAGTATTCTCATAAATACACGCTCGAGCAATTCGCCGGCATGGCGACCGCCGCCGGCCTCACGGTCCGCCAGGTCTGGACCGACCGCGCCAGCCTCTTTAGCGTACAATACCTGACCCGCGCCTGAGCATATTTTGGAGAGAAACGAGCAGGAATGGGACCCCTGCGCCGGTCTTCGCTCGCTGAAAATGACGGGCTTCGTGAACTCACCAGGAACTGCCCCGAACAGGACCATGGCGCCGATCAGCACCCCGAGCCCGACGAGCCCCCCGGTCCTGCACCCGAACCTGTCATGTCGACCGTAGCCTTGCGCCCCCTCATCGCACGGCGCGGCCCTTGCAACGCCCGGCCCCTGTTATGCTTTTCCGGTGATCCTCGACCCGCAGGCCCTTCGCCTGGCCCAGTGGTTCGCGGGCCTCCAGGAGCGGCTCGGCCAGCTCGTCGAGGACCGCCTGCACGGCGCCTGCGCGCTGCAACTGGAGCAGGTCATCTCCACCCTCGAGGGCGCCGCCGTGGTCGTCAGCCGGCCTGCTCCGCTCCTGAGCGTCATCACCCTGCCCCCCGGCACCACCACCAGCCTGCTCGCCGGTACGGCCGTTGCGAGCCCTTCCGGTGACGCCGACCCCGCCGACGAGGACCGCTTCCTGCCCTTCCTCGGCCTCGAGTCCGCGGCTCCGCTGCGCAGCATGACGCCGACGCTCAACCCACCGGAGCGTGACGACGCGCGCGGCTGGAAGTCGGCCCTCGAGCACGGCATCCGCCCGGCCCTGCACCGCGCGCGCGGCACCCTGCGCGCCGCCGCGGCCAGCTTCACTGACGGCACCGCGCTCGACTCGCTACGCGGCGAGGTCGAGGCCACCCTCGCTCGCCAGCCCGAGCAGCTGAGCTTCGACATTCGCCCCGAGGACTCGAGCATCGCCACCCAGGACATCCCCGCGACCCGCGTCGAGGTGCCGATGCGCCGCTGGCTGCTGGAGACCCTGCAACCGCGGCTCCTGACGACGATCTCCGAGTTTGGTGCCCGCATCGCCGACGCCGTCATGGGCGCCACGACCGAGCTCGAGCGCATCGAGACCGTCCTCGACTATCACCTCTTCATCGTCGAGGATGGCCGCGTCGCCGAGGACCGCGACGAGTCGGCGCGCACCGGCCTCGGCCACGGCGTGAGGCTGGTCCACGAGGTCGGCCGCACCTATCGCTGGTTCATCGCCGCCAGCTCCGTGCACATGGACGACGCCCTCGCCCCGCTGCGAGCCCACCGCCCCGAGGAGATCACGCAGACGCTGACCGCCCTCGCGCAGCGCCGTAACCCGCCCTGGTGGAAGAACACCGGCCTGGGCCGCCTGCGCCGCAGCGCGACCGACGTCTACGGCAAGGCCGCCCCGCTGGTCCGCGAGGTCGTCCGCGACGTGCGCGGCCTCCTGCGTGGCGACCAGCCGCGCCTCGGCTACTGGGACCTGGCGATCGCCAGCGACCTGCTCCCCGACGACCGCCTGCCCGTCCTCTACCGCCGCCTGTTCGGCGAGATCCCGCTCGGCCTCGCCGACCTCTATCAACCTCGACCCGCGCTCGAGGCCGTCTGCCGCCGCGTCTTCGAGACCTGGCTCTCGGGACAGCCGCGGCGCGCCGAGCAACGCGGCGCCCTGCTCGTCACCGGCGACCGCGGCGCCGGCAAGCGCACCCTCGTCAACCGCGTGCGCGCCGAGCTACACGGCGAGCTGCCGGTGCGCTGGCTCCCGCTCGGCCCGCACCTGACCGGCGAGGCCCGCCTCAGCGCGGCGATCAGCGAGGCCACCGGCGCGCCGGCTGCGGCCAACTTCCGCGAGCTCGGCCACACCCTGCGCCTGCTCGACCAGCGCCAGGCGATCGTCCTCGAGAACGCCGAGCAGCTGTTCTTACGCACCCCCGAGGGCCTCGCGCAGGTCCAGTCCTTCCTCGACCTCGTGCGCGCCACCGACGACGCGATCCTGTGGATCGTGTTGATGGTCCGGCCGGCCGCGACCCTGCTCGACACCTGCGTGCGCCTGTCCCTGTACTTCGGCGAGGTCGTCACCATCGAGCCCGCCACCCCCGCCTTCCTCGAGAAGATGGTCCGCGCCCGTCACCGCGTCAGCGGCTTCGGCCTGCGCTTTCGGGTCCGCCGCGCCCCCGTGCTGCAGCGCCTGCGCGCCCCCTTCACCCGCTCCGACCTGCTGCCCGACCCCGGCGAGGAGTGGTTCGAGCAGCTCGGTCGCATGACCGCCGGCAACCTGCAACAAGCCCTGCACTACTGGCAGATCGCCGCCCGCGTCGACCCGCAACGCGACACCGATATCATCGTCCGCCCGCTCCCGCGCCAGCGCGGCGCCGCCCTCGCCCAGCTCAGCCTCGCCCAGCGCCTCGTGCTCGCCACCCTCGTCCAGCACGGCGCCCTCACCGAGGCCCAGATCCTCGAGACCCTGCGCCTCCTCGGCGACGGCGCTGCCCCCGAGATCGACGACCTGTGCCGCCGCAAGCTCGTCGAGCCGTGCCCCAACAACGCGGGCCACCTGCAGCTTCGCCCCGCCGCCGTCGGCCCGGTCACCCTCGACCTGCGCCGCCGCAACATGCTTTAGCCCGCCCTCCTCGCACCCAGAGCACCATTCCAATGACCCTCGGACTCTCCGCCATCGCACTGCTCGCCGACGCTGGCGTCGCACAGGCCGCACAGGCCGCTCCGACGGTGCTCAAGTCGCTCGGGCACCACGCCGTGTTCCTGCTGCTGCTACAGATCGCCGTGCTGCTGTTCATGGCCCGCCTGCTCGGCGAGGTCATGCGCAAGCTCGGGCAGCCCGCCGTCATCGGCGAGCTGATCGCCGGCGTGCTGCTCGGACCCTCCGTGCTCGGCGCGATCCCCTACCCGATCCAGCAGTACATCTTCCCGCCGACGGATCAACATCAGGCCGACCTGCTGTCCGCCGTCTCGTGGCTCGGCGTGCTGTTCCTGCTGGTCGTCACCGGCCTCGAGACCGACATCGCGCTGATCAAGCGCCGCGGCAAATCGGCGCTGATCATCTCCGCCGGCGGCATCATCATCCCCTTCGCCACCGGCTTCGCGCTCGGTGAGCTGCTGCCGATCGAGTACATCGCCGACCCGGGCAAGCGCCTGGTCTTTAGCCTGTTCATGGCCGTGGCGATGAGCATCTCGGCCGTCCCGGTGATCGCCAAGGTCCTGATGGACCTCAAGCTGATCCGCCGCGACATCGGCCAGCTCATCCTCGCCGCCGCCATGACCGACGACACGATCGGATGGATCTTGCTCTCCGTCGTCGCCGGCCTCGCCACCGCCGGCTCCGTCGACCTGCTGTCCGCCGCCAAGTCGATCGGCGCCGCCCTGCTGTTCCTCGGCCTCGCCTTCACGATCGGCGCGCCGGTCGTCGCCCGCATCGTCTCCGGCGTCGACAAGGCCTTCGGCGGCTCCGGGGCCCAGATGTCCGCCGTCCTCGTGCTCGCCCTCGGCACCGCCGCCCTCACGCACATGATGGGCATCGAGGCCGTCCTCGGCGCCTTCGCCGTCGGCATCCTCGTCGGCCAGGCCCCGCGCTTTCGCAAAGATGTCGCCCACACCCTCGAGCTGGTGACCGCCAGCTTCCTGGCCCCGATCTTTTTCGCCTCCGCCGGTGTCAAGGTCAACCTCGAGCGCCTCGCCGACCCCGAGGTCCTGACGATCGGCGGCATTGTCCTCGGCATCGCTTGCATCGGCAAGTTCGTCGGCGCCTACCTCGGCTCGTGGGCCTCGGGCCTGTCGCACTGGGAGCGCCTGGCGATGGGCTCGGGTATGAACGCCCGCGGCGCGATGGAGATCATCGTCGCCACCGTCGGCCTGAGCCTCGGGATCCTGACGATCGAGATGTACTCGATCATCGTCATGGTCGCGATCGTCACCTCGCTGATGGCCCCGCCGATGCTGCGCTTTTGCCTCGGCCGCGTGAAGATGGGCGCCAACGAGGCCAGGCGCCTCGAGACCGAGGCCGTCAACGCCAGCAGCTTTATCCGCCAGATCCGCCGCGTCATGATCGTCACACGTAGCGCCCACTCCGTCGACCTCCCGGCCCAGATCGTCGGCTACCTCAGCCACGAGCAGCCGATCGAGTGCACCGCGATCTACGCCCGCCCGCAGGCGGTGCACAGCGCGTGGTGGCAGCTGTGGGGCCGACGCACGCGCCGCTACGCCAAGCTCGGCGACCTCGCGCTCGAGCGCATCAAGCGGCCGCTGCGGCTGCTCAAGGGCACCCGCCCCGAGCTCAAGCTGATCTCCGACCCCAACCCGGCCGAGCAGGTGCTCATCGAGGCCGACCGCGACTATGAGCTGATCGTCCTCGGCGAGAACCGCCGCGCCGCCGGCTCGGAGACCCTGCTCGGCGGCCTCGTCGACGAGGTCGTCCGCAAGGCCCCGTGCCCGACCCTCATCGTCCGCGAGCCGCCGCTCCAGGGCGACGGCAAGCCCCCACCCTATCGCGTGTGGTCGCCCAAGAAGATCCTCGTGCCGACCGTCGGCACCGAATACAGCAAGAACGCCGTCGAGCTCGCCGCCGTGCTCGCCGCCAGCACCCAGGCCGAGCTGACGATCGTCCATATCACGCGCACCGAAGCCAACGACATCGACGCCGCCATACCGCGCGACCTCGGCGATCAGATCGTCACCCGCGAGGCCGAGCGCGGCCGCAAGTTCGGCGCCACGATCAACACCGTCGTCCTCGAGGGCGCCCGCCCCGAGGAGCTGATCATGAACATGGCCCGCGAGGGTAACTACGATATCATCGTCATCGGCAGCAGCCTCCGGGCCGTCAGCGCCCGCGCCTTCTTCGGCCACCGCGTCGAGAGCATGCTCAAGAATTCGCCGTGTCCGGTCATCGTCCTCAGCGCCGGCTGACCTCCACCGCCGCGCCTGTGAGGTCCCGCGGCGCTTGACCCAGTGACCTCCAACGTCCTCAGTTTAGTTGGTCTGCTATCTTCGCCGCATGCTCCGCGCCCCCCTCGGCTCCGCCGTGATCTTGGCCCTCACCCTGGGCGTAGCGATCCCGGGCTGCGCCGAACGGACGGTCGATGACGATGTCCGTACCGTGTGCGTGGACTACTGCGAGCGAGGGAGGCGCTGTAACCTCGATCCCGCGGACAAAAGCACCCAGGCAGAGTGCGTTCAAAGCTGTATTCCCGCCTTCGAGGACCATCGGGAAGGCTGCGAAGCCAGCTTTGGTCTGCTCGCTTGCCTCAGTCGAACCACATGTGAAGAGCAGATGGAGTATGCGGATCTGGTGGAGAACGGCTCTTTTGAGGACATTTATGAGGGCGATTATCCCTGCAACGAGGAGACCGTGGCCGACCTGAAAGTCTGTCAGGGCGCCACCTATCCTTGAATCGATTGTCTGGCGACGATAACTCCCCGAGAAGTGCATCTTTATCTACAAGACCGGGCACCGCTGGACCGGAAACGTCGCCGGGACCGCTGTGGGCGTAAAATCTAAAGTGGCGTCGATTATCAGCGGCAAGTTCACGGACTGCAAGACCGACGCCGAGCACGCGAGCCTCGCCGCTGGCGACCTGAAGGACCCGCAGTATATCGCCCTACGCAGTGAGCTGCTGGCGGACGCCGCCGTCGAATGCGCCCAGCAGGCCAGCCCGAAGGAGTATAAACAGGACACCGTCAAATGCGACCCATTCTCGCAGCAATATACCTTGACCGTCACCGTCGAGCCAAACGGCGCTTGCACGCTCTACTCGGAGACCGTGCTGGTCAAGGGCAGCAAGGATGAATGCATCGGCCCGGAAGAGAGCGTCGAGACGTCCAGCACGAGCGGCGGCGCTGACGTCGACAACGCCACCGCTCCGACCACCACCGAGAGCGACGCCCCCACCGGCGGCGGAGGGACGGCCGGCACGGAGGAGGGCGTCGAGAGGGCGCCTCCAGAGCCGTCCGTGGAGCTGGACGCTGCCACGATCCACACCCATGAATTCCTGCGGCGACATCGTCGAGAGGGCAGCGCCGCGGCCCCCTCTCTCCCGCACGGGTTCTCGAGCATGACCGCCAGGCCTCTCCCGGGCCCGCTGGGCTTCATGTACGGCGGCGTCGCGGCGGTGGACGGCTCCGCATATACCCATGCGGCGAGGTTCCTTGCGCGGGTCCTCGACGCGCTCGACGCCGACACCGTGACTGTCACCATCGAACAGGCTGGCCAGGTCCAACATCACATCTTCAGTCCCCGCGGCCGGCAGCCCCATCGACAGACGACGACCGTCGCCCCCGCACAGTGAGCAGCCAGGCCTCGCAGGCGCCCGCGCCTTCTTCGGCCACCGCGTCGAGAGCATGCTCCAGAACGCACCTGCCCGGTCGTCGCCCTCGGCGCCGGCCACGGCAACAACGCCGCGACCTCGGCGTGCCCGTCCCCATACTTTGCCCACCATCGTCGCGGTCCTGCGAGCCGTGCCACGCACCGGCCGCCAGGAGTCCGCGGGACGGCGTTCCAGCGGCTACTTGAGCGGACCCTCGCACCGAGCGATGCTTCACAGCGAAGGCCCGTCGCGGCTCTCCCTGACATGACCCTTACCTTACTCGCATCCCTCACCTTCGGTCTGCTGCAGGCCGCTCCCGTTCAACCGGCGCGCACACAGTCTTCGGCCACGTCCACGACGGGCACACCCGCACCGGCGCCCCCCGTACCGGCGACGCCCGCTCCGACGAGCCCCTACCCGACGACCAGCGAGCCGGCGACGACCGGCGACTCCTTCACCGCGCCGGCCGAGCCCGCCCCGCCCCCCACGCAGGCCGCCCCCGCCGGCATCCTGTACATGCAGGATGCGGCGCCGGTGGTGACGGCGCCGGACCCCGTCGTGGTCCAGCAGACCGAGACGTTGAAGTATCGCCGGCTCGTGTTCTCCAACTTCTACACGCTCAACTTTGGCATGTACCCGATCCCCTCGGGCGAGGTCTCGCTGTTCCTCGGCACCAACTTGCGCCCGCGCAAGAGCGTGTTCGGGACCGACTGGAACACCGCGATCGGCTACCAGCTGACGATGAGCGTCGGCTACGCGGACTTCTGGTACAGCGAGGCCCAGCCGATCCAGGACCGCCTCAGCACCAACAATTTCTTCCAGCCCGACCCGATCTTCTTTCATCGCCACGCGCTGATGGCCCAGGGTTACGGCGGCCGTAGGGGCCGCCTCTTCTACGCGATGGGCGGCGGCGCCGTCATGTGGCAGACCCTGCTGATCGGCGTCGAGGGCGAGGGCAAGCTCGGCTACATCTTCTCGACCCGCGAGAACTCGCGCACGAAGGGGATCGTCGGCGGCCAGCTGCGCTTTGGCGGCCCCTTCGACAACTTCCCGCTCCCGCAGTTCGGCGCGTTCATCGGCTTCATGGTGTTCTAGCGCCCCGCGCTTACCAACCCGACCGATCGCGTGCTACGGACGAGGTCGCATGCAGATCACCACGCTCCTCGACAGCCTGTTCGCGACCCTCCGGCACTGGTTCGAGACGTTCGGCGAGCTGCTCCCCAACCTCGCCGTCGCCCTCGTGGTGCTGCTGGTGTTCGGCTATGGCAGCCGCCACATCGGCCGTGTCACCCGAAAGTTGATGCGGCGGGTCACCACCCACGCGACCCTGAGCGACCTGCTCGGCACGATCGCCCGCGTCGCCACCCTCGTGTGCGGCCTGCTGATCGCCCTCGGCCTGCTTCGGCTCGACAAGACCGTCACCTCGCTGCTCGCCGGCGTCGGCGTCGTCGGCCTCGCTCTCGGCTTCGCGTTCCAGGACATCGCCGCCAACTTCATGTCCGGCTTCATCATGGCCCTGCGCCCCCCCTTCGGGAAGGGCGACCTCGTCGAGACCGGCGGCCAGACCGGCACGATCGAACGCATCGAGCTCCGCGCGACCCTCCTGACCACCCTCCAAGGCCTCAGCGTCATCATCCCCAACAAGGATGTGTTCCAGAACCCCATCGTCAACTATACCCGCACCGGCGACCGACGCATGGACCTGCTCGTCGGCGTCGAACACAGCGCCCCCCTGGAGCTGGTCCAGAGCCTCGCCATGACGGCCGCCCGCGCGCTGGAGAACCGCAACCAGGCGCGCGAACCCGAGGTGTTCTTCACCGAATTCATCGAGGACTCCGTGCTGGTCAGCGTGCGCGTATGGCTGTCCTCGGCCGACGAGCGCACCTTCCTCGACGCGCGCTCGACCGCGATCGTGGGATTGAAGCAGGCCTTCGATGCCCATGACATCGCCATCTTCCTCCCGGGGGGCGAACGCGGGGCCGATGACCGTGATGCCCGGAAGGCTCGCGCGAACAAGCCGGCCCGCAAGCGCTGAGGCGCTCGCTCTCCCGCGCGGGCCGGCACACGTCCCACGCAGGCCAGCGACGAGAGCCAGGGTCAGAAGCGCAGGCGGAGCCCGCCGGTCCAGCCACCGCCTTGCGTCCGCCCGACCGACGGCGTGAGGCGGCTGGCGAGGTTGTCTTTATAAATGGCGTCGCGAAACGCGCGACGCTTGCGGGTACCCGAGACGAGCAACGCGATGCCACCACCGGCCATCAGCAGGCCCGGGATCAGCTGGGGTCCCCACAGGACGGCGGACGACGGTGCGAGGGACACGAACACGAGCCCCGAGATCGTCAG
>ENA-OFCF01000896-OFCF01000896.1-metagenomes-genome-assembly--contig:-NODE-896-length-12347-cov-8.348031_pt1 | contig 12347 bp, 7 predicted proteins | sample MGYA00153387_OFCF01 | MGnify analysis MGYA00153387
GATTTGATCCGATCTCTGTGAAATGCCAATGAAGAAAGCGTGAAAAATGGGAAAACCAAAGTCTTATTCTAACTCCTTGAGTGCTGCCAATGAGAGCTTTCGCGCTTTTGGCTGATTGAACTCCGGCTTGGATGCATGGGTAAAATCAGCTTTTGCCTCATCCTTGCGACCCAGCACAAGACGGGCGCGACCTCGATTGTATATAGGATATGCATCCTCGGGTGCCATGCCCACTGCTATATCATAAGCCGCCAACGCATCCCCCGCCCTGCCCAACCGCAATAGGCAGTCGCCACGACGGTTCTGGGCTTTTGCCGTGAGCGCGGCCTTTTGCAAATGCTCAGGTGGCAGACAATCTCTAATCGCCTGCAACACACCATCACAGATTTCCATCACAGCTTCTATTTTTTGTGCTGATAGATTAGTTTCTTTAAGATCCTCCTTAGCAACTTCCAACAAGCTATCCAATGGCGTCGCTGCGAAATCACCTGGCCCTCGATCTGCGGTGGCAAGCTTCAACGCCTCGATGCACTCAGCGGTTTTGCCTGCTGCGGCGAGCTTATTGATCGCAGCTGCCGTGGGGATCGCGACAGGTTCAGCTTTCAGCGAACGCGGCGCTGCTTCCACAGATGGGACTCCACTCTGAATTCCAGTAGGCTCTGCTCGACCTGCTAGAAAAATATCTTCGCCGATCAAGCGTGAGTATTCTGCTGGGATTTGTCCGCCATCCGAGCGTTCCATCACCTCTGCGCGAGTTCGCTTAAAAACCTGTTCAATAGTTAGATCTGGAGTTCGCAAGTGTTTCAGCAAAGCTTCAGTGTAAAGTCCATTGGCACCACTGCCATCCTGAGCGGTGTGCCCGGCATCGGTCGCAAATGCGATGAGCGAACCCGCTGGTGGTTTCATTTCTAAAAGCCCACCGGGCTTCGTCACATCACGGCTGCGCGGATTTCTAGCCAACGGTGTTGAGCGGCAAGCATCTAGAATGACCAGATTGCAAAGTCCTCCAGCGGCATTCATTTCCGCAATGACCTGTTCTGCATTAAAAAGCCGGGTTTCCGCTAACAAACGCAGACCTAGTTCATCCACACCTTCGGGATTGTAGCCCGACTTCACCGGAATCAGATAGTTCGAACCAGCAACCGAGATTCCATGACCCGCATAGTAAAACAAAGCAACTTCTATGCCTGATAGACGTTTGCGAAATGCGGCGACTGATTCTAGCAATTCATCACGAGTGACGTTGTGTTCCTCGACCACGGAAAACCCGAGGCCGCGCAGTGTTTTTGCAATGGATTTTGCATCGTTGACAGGATTGCGCAGCGGTCCGACTGCGGCTTCGTATTTTGCATTTCCAATCACTAACGCAACACGCGCATGGGACTTTGATTTTTCTTGGGCACCCGCAGAAAAAATGAACCCGTGAAGGAGAAACAAAGCGATGCAGAGTCGGACAGGCATGGCAAGAAGGTGGCAAATCGATCCCGACGGGTCAAACCGATTGGCAAATTCATATCCAGCGCCAAACCATTGATTTGACCAATCACTCAATTTCACCATCCTCGCTTTGTGAAGTTTTTTTGCCTGCTCATTCTATCAATTATCGCCTCTTGCAATAACCAATCGCTGACGCCGCAAGCTCCGCTTGTGCCGGGCGATCCCACCGCGCCATCCCAACTCACCCCGGCGGAATCCATCGCAATCGCCAAACAACTCTCCACTCATACGTGGCGGCCATTTTCTAACAACATATTACATGGCAAAGATAAAAACGGCATCCTGGTGAATACGCCGGATGTGAGTCACGAATCAGGACAAGCACGCAAAGGCTGGTGGGTTCCCGGTGTGGTCAATGCTGGAATTCCTTACAAGTGGGGCGGCTTCGATGATCCGGCGTCATTTGATTCTGCAATTTCCAACGGACACGTTGGTGGAGATGTCTCGTCGCCCGCGAAACGCAAGGCGGACAACTCTGCCGTGAGTTCGCACGCGGCAGGCGTGGATTGCTCGGGATTTGTCTCACGATGTTTGAAGCTGCCATCTGTGCATGACACCACCCAGCTGCCATTACTCTGCAACGCATTGCCTAATGCACAGGATTTACGGCCCGGCGATCTTCTCAATATTTCGCGCCGCCACGTGATTCTATGCGCCGGCTGGTCAAATCCCGAACACACGTGGATCTATTATTACGAAACTGGAGGCTCCCCGGATTACTGGAAACCCGGCCTCAAACAGGCGCCGTTAGATGGGTTGCTCGCACTTGGATACCAACCGCTGCGCTATCGTGGCATGGCCCATGAAGTGCTGCCACCCGGCAAGGACGCAAAAGAAGTTCTCACTCGCAGCGTGAAAGCCACCGCCATCATGGTGCCCAATCCGACGATCGGCGAACCCTAGTCATGCCTGGAAATCTGCGCACTTTCCCCATTCGGCTTGCCCTCAGGGGGATGACCCCTAAGATCCTCGGCTTCCCCAAATTTCGCTGCTGATGAACCGTATTTTCGTTGAAAAAAAAGCTGCCCACAACGCCGAGGCGCGTCACCTACTGCATGACCTCCATGAATCGCTCGGTTTGCCGGGTCTCAAAAACGTCAGGCTTGTCCAGCGCTACGACATCGATGGTCTCACCGACGCTGAATTTCACGAAGCCGCCACCCATATCCTATCTGAACCGCAGGTGGACGAAATTTCCTCCTCTATCATTCTAGCGGAAAACGAAACGGCATTCGCGGTCGAGTATCTGCCGGGGCAGTTCGACCAACGCGCCGACTCCGCGGCTCAATGCGTGCAAATTCTAACTGGCAAAGAACGCCCCGCAGTTTTCTCGGCCAAAGTGATCATTCTGGATGGCTCTCTTTGCTCCGATGAAATCTCCGCGATCAAAAAATACATCATCAATGCCGTGGACTCCCATGAGGTCCCCGTGACGGCGGTTTCCAACCGCCAAGCCCCATCTAATCCAGCGGACGTCCAGACCCTAACTGGATTCACCAAGCAAAATCCCAACGCAATCCGCGCTCAGTTTGGTCTCGCCATGTCCGCCGAAGACGTCGCTTTCTGCCAGACCTATTTCCGCGACGAAGAAAAACGCGATCCGACCATCACCGAGATCAAAATGCTCGACACCTACTGGTCCGATCATTGCCGTCACACCACGTTTCTAACTAAAATCGATGATGTAACTTTCGATGAAGGCACCGAGCCGATCCAACGCGCATGGCAAACCTACCTCGCGACTCGTGAAAATCTGGGTCGCTCGGAAAAACCGATCACCCTGATGGACATCGCGCTCATCGGAATGCGCGAACTCAAAGCCAGCGGCGAACTCGATAACCTCGAAGTCTCCGAGGAAGTCAACGCCGCCTGCATCGTGGTGGATGTCCCAATCTCCAATCTCGAATCTCCAATCTCTTCAACCACCGAAGAGTGGTTGGTCATGTTCAAAAACGAGACCCACAATCACCCGACAGAAATCGAGCCTTTCGGCGGTGCCGCCACTTGTCTCGGCGGCTGCATCCGCGATCCACTTTCCGGGCGCTCATACGTCTATCAAGCGATGCGCGTCACTGGCGCGGGCGATCCACTCACACCATTTACCGCAACGCTTCCGGGAAAACTCCCGCAGAAAAAAATCTGCCAAGTCGCCGCGCACGGTTACTCGTCATACGGCAACCAGATCGGACTCGCCACCGGGCAAGTCGCTGAAATCTATCATCCCGGCTATGTCGCAAAACGGCTAGAAATCGGCGCGGTTGTCGCTGCTGCCCCACGCGCCAATGTTTTCCGCGGCACACCCGCTCCGGGCGATGTCATCCTGCTCATCGGCGGACGCACCGGTCGCGATGGAGTTGGCGGAGCCACCGGCTCATCGAAGGAACACACCGACACCGCCCTCGAAAATTCCGCCGAAGTCCAAAAGGGCGACGCCCCCACCGAACGCAAAATCCAACGGCTTTTCCGCAATCCAGAACTCACCCGGAAAATCAAAATCTGCAACGACTTCGGCGCTGGAGGCGTTTCCGTTGCCATCGGTGAAATCGCACCTTCTCTCGAAATCAACCTCGATGCCGTCCCCAAAAAATACGACGGACTCGATGGCACCGAACTCGCCATTTCCGAATCCCAAGAACGCATGGCAGTCTGTGTTGATCCGATAGAAATCGAGTATTTCATCGCCGAGGCCGATAAAGAAAATCTCGAGTGCGTCCACGTCGCGAACGTCACGGACAGCGGCCGCCTAATCATGACATGGCGCGGCAAAACTATCGTCAATCTGTCACGCGCCTTCCTCAATACTAACGGCGTCCAACAAACCGCCAAAGTCCACGTTTCCTCACCCACCCCCTTGACACCCAGCTTATCCTACGAACATGAACACCGAGCAAATCTACTTGAACGAAGCCCACAAGGCATCTTGCGAAAAAGCCTTGGCCCTGCAGGCGAGTCAATCGCCGAGACCCTTGGAAGAGTCCATCAGGCAAGCCAAAAGTCTGGCATCGCAATCCCAAAAACAAAATCAGAGCGATACGAACTCCACCGCGCCTTACGTACCGACGAGAATGGTCACGATTTAAACGTAGTAGTGTCCCAACAGGAGGCGTATGCAGCTACTGATTCAAATGGCAAATTCATAGGAGCTACGCGCACTCAGATAGAAACCCACATGGCCATTCTCGGCGCATTCCGCTTCCGCAACGACGACTACTATCTACCATCCGAAGACCTCTTCATCGAAGATCTCCACAACGAAAACGTCATCCTCGGCATCGACGGTGAAACCCTCCGCTTCATCGATCCCGTCATCTACCAACGCCCAGCGGATCTTCCCATCCCGCAGCCTCTGAATCTGGCTGGAGCATCTCCCAGTCCGTCCCCGGAGCGTCTCGCCCCGAGTCTTCCCGCCCACCTCTCTCAACTAACAAACTGCTCCCAACGCGGCCTTGGCGGCATGTTCGACGGCTCGGTCGGCGCGGGCACCGTGCTCTGGCCTTTCGGCGGCAAACACCAAATCACACCGCCAGATGCAATGGTCGCAAAGCTACCGTTGCTAGAAGGTCAAACCGATGTTTGCACCTACATGAGCTGGGGCTTCGATCCTTACCTATCGGAAAAATCCCCGTTTCATGGCGCGGTTTACGCCGTCACAGAATCCGTCTGCAAAGCCGTCGCCGCCGGTGCACGACTCAGCGACATTCGCCTGACGCTCCAAGAATTTTTCCCAAAACTCGGCAACGATCCGAAACGCTGGGGCCTGCCCTTCGCTGCTTTGTTAGGTGCCTTCCATGCGCAACATTCACTGCGCCTCGCAGCCATCGGCGGCAAGGACTCGATGTCAGGTTCATTCAACGAACTCGACGTCCCGCCCACCCTCGTTTCATTCGCCCTCGCACCGGGAAAGGCCAGCCTCGCACTCAGTCCGGAGTTCAAGAAAGTTGGCTCCACGATTTCACTCATTCAAGTCCCGTGTGATGCTGATGATCTGCCCGATTTCACAGCACTCAAACAAACAGCCGCTGCAATCTATCAACTTAACCAAGACGGCAAAATCATCTCGCTCCACCACATCGGCAAAGCCGGAGTCGCCGCCGCTCTAGCAAAAATGTCCTTTGGCAATCGCATCGGTTTCGTGGCGGCGGATTGCATCCGCCAAGCCCTCTTTTCCGAAGCCTACTTCTCCTTTCTCATCGAACACACCGAAGAACTCCCCGCTTCCCTCAACGCCAAAACCCTCGGCACCACCACCGCAGAACCTAACATCACTCTCAACGGCGAAACTCATTCACTAGCCGAACTACAAGCCGCTTGGGAATCCACGCTTGAACTCATCTATCCGACAAAAGCGGAGATTGTAGATAACAAATCACAACTCGAACAAATCACCTTCCAGTCATCTCCCACCATCCACCATTCACGAGCCAAGATCACAAAACCTTTGGTTCTCATTCCGGCATTTCCGGGAACCAACAGCGAGTATGATTCCGCCAAAGCTTTCCGCGAAGCCGGGGCCGATGCCGAAATCCTCGTCTTCCGCAACCTAACCGCAGACCACATCGATGAATCGCTCAAAGCTCTAGCAAAAAAAATCCGCCAATCCCAAATCCTAATGTTTCCCGGCGGATTCAGCGCGGGCGACGAACCGGACGGCTCTGCTAAATTCATCGCCACGATCATCCGCAATCCGCTAGTGGCCGATGCGATCATGGATCTGTTAAAAAACCGCGACGGTCTCATTCTCGGCATTTGCAATGGCTTCCAAGCCCTCATCAAAACAGGCCTTGTGCCCTACGGCGAAATCCTCGAACCAGCAGCAGACTCCCCCACCCTCGTTCACAATGACATCGGTCGCCACATTTCCTGTTATGCACACACCCGTATCGTCAGCACGCTTTCGCCTTGGCTCACTAACACCCACACTGGCGACATTCACACCATCCCGCTGTCACACGGCGAAGGCAAATTTTTCGCCAGCGAAAAAGTAATCTCGGATCTCGCAAAAAACGGCCAGATCGCCACTCAATACTGCGATGCTAACGGTGCGCTGTCGATGGACCCGATCATCAATCCTAACGGATCGCTCGGCGCCATCGAAGGCATCACCTCGCCTTGCGGACGAGTCTTCGGAAAAATGGGGCACACGGAACGAGCTGGCCAGCAAGTCGCCAAAAACATTGCTGGAAACAAACACCAGCCAATCTTCGATGCGGGCGTAACCTTCTTCCGCTAAATCATTTCCACAAACTCTATGGCTCGTCTGTTAGTCCGCCCGCGCTCTTTTCCCAAAAAATTCATCTGGGGATTTGCTGCGGCAGCCCCGCAGATTGAGGGAGCTGCCTTCCTTGATGGGAAAGGCGAATCGATATGGGATCACTACGCTCACACGCCCGGCAAAACCCTCAACGGCGATACGCTCGACACGGCATGTGATCATTACACCCACTACCTGCATGACTTCAAACTCATGCGCTCGCTAGGCGCAAAAAATTACAGACTATCACTCGCATGGCCACGCATCTATCCGGACGGTGGATGCCAGATCAACCAGAAAGGCCTCGATTTCTATCATCGTTTATTTGACTCATTGGAAAAAAACGAAATCACACCGTGGGTCACGATGTTCCACTGGGATTTGCCACAATCGTTAGAAAAACGCTACGGCGGTTGGCGTGACCGCCGAGTCGCCGATGACTTCGCGCGCTATGCTGATACGATTGTAAAAAGCTTTGGTGATAGAGTGAAAAATTGGATCACACTCAATGAAATCTCGTGTTTCACATTGCATGGCTACGGACTGGGCATCAAAGCTCCTGGCCTGAAACTAGCAGACCAGACCGTCAATCAAACCTATCATCACGCGCTGTTATGCCACGGCCAAGGTGTCCGGGCAGTCCGCGAATTCGGTGGCAAAGGTGCGCGCGTCGGACTAACAGACAACAGCAATATCGGCATCCCAGTGAGCGAGACGGAGCCTGATATCGCCGCCGCGAGCGCCCATTTCGTGCAGGCAAATTGGAAGGTTCTCGACCCGATCCACCGCGGCAGTTACGACCCAGCTTACCTTCATGCCGCAGGCAAAAATGCGCCGGTATTCGATCAAGATGACTTCAAGCTCATTTCTCAAAAAACGGATTTTCTCGGCATGAATGTTTACACCGGGGAATTCGTTCGCGCTGCTAGTGATGATGCTGAATTTGAGGTGTTAGAATTTTCCGAAAATTTTCCGACTACCGACTGCGATTGGCACAAAGTGATCCCGCAGGCGATCTACTGGGGACCTCGTCTTGCTGCCGAGGTATATGGTGCGAAAGCAATTTACATCACCGAAAACGGCTGCGGCTACAACGAAGCACCGCAGATAAAAAGCGAGCTGCAGGATCTGCATCGTCGCGATCTACTGCGAAACTATCTGGGAGAATTATTGCGCGCAATCCGTGATGGAATCCCGGTGAAAGGGTATTTCCTCTGGTCGTTCATGGACAACTTCGAATGGTCAGAAGGTTATGAACGCCGCTTCGGTGTTGTGCATTGCGATTTCACCACCCAACAACGCACGCCGAAACTGAGTGCAAAATGGTATGCCAAAGTGATGGCTGAAAACCGCATCGTCTGAACTGGCAGCAACTGTCTCAAGCCTCTTGCCATGTCCAATTCATCACCACCGCGATGTCTGGATGAATGCTTTGATGGACTGGGCAACTGCGGCCCGCACTCTCGAACATTCTGCGCTCTGGATGATCCGCTGGCAGCGGAACTGATAGATCCACCTCAAGACAACTGATTCTTCGCGGCGGGGTGTCTGACATCGTTTTCCTAACAACCACTGTCATTCCCTTGATATCGAGATCTTTGCGCTCTGCCATGATGCCCATGACGGTGGCAATGCAAGTGCCGAGCGCAGTGGCCATCAGATCGGTGGGAGAAAATGCCTGACCGAGCCCATTGTTATCCACCGGCGCATCGGTGACGATGGTATTGCCGGATGGAACGTGTAGCGCACTGCAATGCAGTTCACCTTCATATGCGATTTTGATTTCAACCATGATAACTTGAGGATTGGCGTGCTGATTATTTAGCGGCAGGAGGAATTTTGGCAAGCACCACCCTGAATCCGTAAATCACATCTTGGGATGTAGGAGGCATCGCGTTCCTTGAACCGGTGTAAAGATTTTCAATCTGATAGGTATTCCAACCACCACCACGCAGCACTCCGAGTACAAAACTGCCGCTCACCGCCGAGTAATCATCGGCAACCCACTCCTGCACATTTCCACTCAAATCACAAACCCCTGCCTGATTCGGTTTAAAGCTACCTACCGGGGCGGTGTGGGCAAATCCATCATGATACCCGGGCAAAGTTCGCTCCAGAGAAACACCTGGTGTTAGAGCAAGTGCGCGGTCCGCAAAATTTCCATACTTCTCGCCATCACTCCAGCTCGTGCCCCATGGAAAAATTCTTGGCTTTCGAACATCTCTGGCACCTGGGCTGATTCCAATTTCCTCTGGCAGACCGACAATATGACTCCACTCGAGATCGGTCGGCAGCCTATAAACATGCGATCTAGCGATGCGTTCCCCGTTGCGCTCACGTTCGCTCAGCCAATTGCAAAATGCCATGGCGTCATCCCGTGAAACATTGATCACCGGATGATCTGGCTCTTGCAAAAAAGGCGGCGGCAGTGGCGCAGGATGTTGAGTTTCCTCGATAAAAAGTGCGTAGTCGCAAACCCGCGTCTCCCAGATAGAAGCCATCAGATCTTGCCCAATCGGAGCGAAGTTCATGTTGATGCCGTTCTCCCACGGTGAACCAAAAACAACTCCTTGGTTTTTTTCGAGCGTCAAAGTTTCCTCATAAAGTTGCCCCTCATTGATATTGATAGACTTTGTTAGTGGTTTGTATCCTTCCAAAACAAGGAGAAGATCGACCGTCCCGGGTTTGACATTTGCCAAAGTCAGTAAGGTTTTAGCCACACCTTCTCGTTGCCCGTTCACATACACGTCTGCACCTGGCGGATCACTTGCAATCTGCAATTTGCCATAAACGATTTTGCGAATCATCACACGAAATGGTCTCAAGCCATTCGCGCGGGCGTCATCACTCAGAGCTGGATTCTCGAATGACATCTCTCGCAATGCACTGACCTCATGATCCTCGGTAAGAAACCCTGACTTGATCGCATTGGTCCTCAACCACTCACAGAATATTTTCGCCGTCGCCGGCTTGGTCAGCATGATGGTTACCGGTTCACCGTTTTGAGAATATTGCAGGCTTTCTGCGGCGTCCGAAGGAAGTTTGGCGTGACTGCTGAATGACTCCCAAATCTTTGAAGTAACGAATCCTGCACTCACATGATGATCATCCACGGGCTGATAGGATTCTCCTAAGTGATCTTGCCATGCCTCTCCCTCAATTGGCGGAGAAAACACCTGCAACTCACCAAACAATGGCATCGGCTCCTTGATCGCGTTGCGAGTCACATTTCCTTCCACCGTCATTGGAAGATATCCCTTTTTTCGCAGAGTAAATGAAACCCTCTCCCCCACTCTCGCCGTCATGCTTTGAGTCGGCGTGGTATCGATCCGAACTCCATTTGAATCGATCACATCTGCACCTTCTGGGATGCTGAAAACCCGCAGCAAACCCACCGCAGGAGTCGGTGCTAACGGACCCGATGTCCAGCGCTGCACCCACTCATCATCCTTGATTGCCTGCCATCCCACCCAACAGGAAAATCCAGTTAACATCAGAGTTGTTAGCCAAACGGCCAAGCCACCGCGCCGGCGGCGCTTGCCGAGATGGATGCGCCTGAGCGAAGCCGCGAGTTCACCCGCAGTGGTGATTTTTCGCTTCGAAATGCGCGGCTCACAAATATCACATATCACTCGGTTGAGTTCTAACCATCGCTTGCGATCTGCCCCGCCCGGAATTTCCTCTGGGAGTTCAGGGAAATTCATCCGATCCTTGCCCGTCGCGATTTCGTAAAGCACCTTGCCCAAGCTGTAAACGTCCGCCTGTGCCGAGCCAGGCCCCTCAGGCGGCACAAATCCTTCGGTGCCAACAAACGTCCGCTGGCCGCGCGCCGCTACCAAACCGATATCTGCCAGCTTGGCTTTGCCGTTCACAAAAATAATGTTTGACGGTTTTATATCTCGGTGCGCCAGCCCTTGCTCATGCAAATGTTCGAGAGCCTCCGCCAGTCGAAGCCCGACCTCTATGCAGTCATGGATATTCCATTGCGTGAAAACCGCATGTTGATTATCCGCCCGCAACGTACGCGGCTCATATTCGATGGGATTGATTTCACGGCCAGTTCTAACGTCATCGCCGAGCTCCATGACATAATAATAGAATGACACACTATCCGGACTCCGCCCCACATGGAGAATGTTCACCAATCCCGGATGATCGCGGGAAATTGGCTCGAATTTGAGAATCCCTTCAAACTCGCGCTCAAATCCCCGTTCATCCTCAAAATCCTCGCGCCACACCACTTTCACTGCCCGCAGCGCACCCGTCACACCGCGCGCTAACCAAACCTCACCATAAGCTCCGCCACCAATTTTCCGCAGAACCTCATGATCGGGTATCGTCGGGTTTAAGAGGATTCTAACCGGCATCTTCGTCTTCGAGTTTGGCCAGTTCGCGTTTCAAGACGGAACCCACCCGGTGTTTTGCCAGATAGACTTGGGCCATGCTAACATTGAGTTTTTCCTGCACCGTGCGAGCGTCCCATTGCTTAATCACATAACAATCAAAGATCTGATATTGTTTTGGGGAAACCTGCACTTTGACTCGGGCGAGCGCTGCGTCCGCCACGTTTTTCTTCCACTCGATATTCCACAGCCGCGACAACATATCACCTGCTGGGTCTTCCACGCGGTCGATCACTGCGGTTTTGCGATCATTTTCCCACTCGCCCACAATCATCGCTGTGTCTTTTTTGCGCTTGCGAAACTGGTCGTTGATTCTCCAGCGCGTCATGTTCATCAGCCATGTTTTGAATGATCCTTGTTCCGGATCGTAAAGCTTCTTTTTGCTCTGTTTCGCAATGGATAGAATGGTTTCCTGCACACAATCGAAGGCCTCATCTTGCCGCAATCCCGCCTTGACCGCGACCGAGTAAATGAGCCGCCAATAAGTTTGGTAAAACTCATCCCAAGTCTTCTGATCCTCCCAGTTATCGAGACGGGCAATCAGACTCTTGCGGGTCTTCCCGTAAGCCTGCACCAGAATTTCGTCGCGCTCCTGATCCTTTCCCTGATCCTTTTCTTCGTCGCCATCTGACATCGTGGAAACCCTACATGAATCCGCACCCGCTGTCTTTCACTGAATCACATTTTTGGACTACTTTTCAAATCAACTTCCGAATGAGCCTGAGAGTTTATAGTTTCATAAGTTGAAGGAAAAAAGTGGGGATGGGGGTGAAGACTGGACAGGGGACTGAGCTAGAGAACAGACTCCGCGTCACGATTTCTGCGGCTCATCACATCTTCCATGGATTACTCTTCTCTCATCACAAAACGCCGCGATCGCTTCTCTGAATTGGAAGAAGCAGTCGGTGATCCGGAGCTTTTCGCGGATCCTAAACGCGCGACGGAAATTCTTCGCGAACACGGGAAATTGAAGCAAACGCTTGAACTTTGGGAGAAGCTCCAAGCTTTGAAACGGCACTTAGCAGATAATATCGACCTAGTTAAATCGGCAGATCCTGATTTTTCTGAAATGGCGGCTGATGAAATTCCGGGACTTGAAACCGAAATCAGTTCGCTTGGGCAAGCTCTTCAATACGCTCTGCTTCCGTCAGATCCCAGCGAAGACCGTGATGCACTGATTGAGATCCGGGCCGGTG
>ENA-OFCF01000897-OFCF01000897.1-metagenomes-genome-assembly--contig:-NODE-897-length-12338-cov-8.084670_pt1 | contig 12338 bp, 9 predicted proteins | sample MGYA00153387_OFCF01 | MGnify analysis MGYA00153387
CTGGTGAAGCTACTCCTGTTGCTTTGACTGCTCCTGCTATCAACGGTTAATACTGGTTTGATTTAGGAATGAGAACCCCCTCACAATGTGAGGGGGTTTTTGCGTTTAGTCCCTTAGACCTCCGACACAAGTCCGACCGAGAGCTATAGAACCCATTTGAGATCTTTGAGGCGATAGCGAAGCGCTGCCTTGGCAGGTCGAGTAAAATCGACTAAAGTTGGGGCAGAACTAGTAAGGCAGGGATAGAAATGGGATATTCAAGCGATTTGACAGACAAAGAGTGGGAAATCATCGAGCCACTACTGTAATCCTAGTAGGTGTGCCAGTCGGTTTAATGGGTGCGATCGATTTGGTTGGGACTACCGAATCGATCGCTTGTCGCTTTTTTAAGCTCGCCTGTCCTCCCACTCACAACTAAGCAAAATAGGATTCTTCAATCATGAAACTAATCAATCATTTTGAGCGTGTTCAAACTTATAGACATAGAACAAGCCGATGAGCTTGTGAATGCCATAACCCAACGCTGTCAAACCCAATGAGATTGCCACCCGCCCGACAAAAGCGATCGAAATCAGCTCGGTTTGCCCTGTCTGTGCCAACGATCGAGCCTCTAGCAAAATCGCCAGCACCAATACCACAATCGCCAATCCATAACTCCCAGTTCTCGCCCAGCGCAACCGTTTCAGAGAAGTTTGACAATACTGACAATTGACTGTGTGTGTCTGCCACACATCAAAGAGTACATGTTTATCTAGTTCCGCAGACGGCAAATCGGACTCCCCTGTCCATGGCACGCCGCCACCAGCCAGCTTTTCGAGCCATTGCCGAAAAGTAGTTGTCATTTTATCCTGTGGGTTGGGCGTATACACTGCATCCAGCCAGCGAGCCTTGGTCGCGATCGTCCGTTCCTGATAGTGTAGGAATACCATGTCTTGATGCAAGAACATTGAGGCGAGAATATGTCCTAACCAAGTCGGCATCGGCAGCGCAAAAAATCCCAATCCAGGCGGTAATTTACCTTGGGGGTTTTTGACTAGGATCTGCGTGCCGATATGACGACACCAGCCAGGGCGAGTGGGCGTTGCATATAAAACTAAAATTAACTGCCCTTCATCGGTAAAGGTAATGGTAATTTTCATCAGACAGGGCGGCTGAAAGTCATGCTTGGTATCAATTACTGGCGAACCATCGCCTTGAGTAACGCCGAATGCAAAACCCTCTTGAGTCGAAATTTCGCGCAGTCGGGGCATATCATAATATTTGGCATCTCGCTCGCGATCGCCCATTAGCCCATGATGAGAAACAGGCACATGAGCGGGATCGGCGACATTTTCCATAAAATAGTCCCACCCATAGGGCATGTCCCGAATATTCCAAAACAATTTGACAACGCGATCCGATTTACCTTCGAGTTCGGCAATGATTCTAGGCGATCGATTTTTACTCTCAACCGCTCCTTTTGCACCAGATTCCGCCCATACCCATAATAATCCCTGGGCTGACTGGGTGGGATACACGATCGCACAAGATCTAGGATTGGCGCGATGTTGGGCTTCTAGTTCGGGTGTTTGAGATTGGGGGATCTTGACACATTTACCATCTGTGTCAAATCGCCAACCGTGGTAGGCACACAGTAGAGTACCATCGGCTTCGACGCGTCCTTCCGATAGGGGTGCGAGACGATGGGGACATGCATCATCAAAACATTGCCATTGCTGCGCGCCATCCCGCCACAACACGACCTTTTTTCCCAAGAGTTGAAATGAGTGGGGTTTGTGCGGATCTAGAAATTCTACTACAGCAACGGGATACCATTGCTGCATCCATTGGAAAGTCTCTACAGAGCTAGAAATATTCGCTTCAGATTCATCGGCAACGATCGTAGAAATGGCTGTCATAATTAAATGCTTCGGCTTTGAAGTTTACCTTTGTTTATTGAAACAGATTTTCTAAGTTAGGGTCAATCTAACTCGATCGACCTGTAAAATTGTACAGTGACTTTTTATTTGTCGTGAAGACACGTTAGTGTCATGGAAGCTACAAAGCTAGACGTAGCCGCTTTTCCATCCAGTAACAGCTCGATGATTTGACGACATGATGATGGATCGCGAAGCTAAAGTTTCCAGCCAAGTCCATAACATTATCTGTTTGCTTAACGACACTAATTTGTTTTGGTGTCAATTAATTTGGCACTGTACAGATTCTCACCTCTTGGATGCGAACCATTTTGCCGTATTCTTTTTGAAGAACTGCTTTTACTTTTTTCGCAACGTCAGGAAGGTTATCCTAAGGACAGCTAAGTCTAATAAATATAGCTGCCTTTATCTAATAAACTTACTGGAGTTTAGACTAAAACAGAGAGAACGGTAGCCAAAGAAGAACAGAGGCTACCGAGGCAGGAGAGAATGAGGGTGAAAAAGAAAACCCATCCAATCCCTGATATGAACAGTGAAGCATTAAAGGAATTTCGTCAAGCAGCATCCGAGTTACTGGTAAAAGCAAAAGATGCTACATCCCTTGCTGATGAAGGCAGTAATGACTCATATGGGGATGCAGGCTTTTGAGTTAAATATCTATTAGTTCTTACTAAAGATCTTTACAAAACTCTTAATTGTTGCCTGTCCTTCTGACGAGCGTAACCAATCTAACGCCCTGCCTCTTGGAGTAGGTTCTTGAAGTATGGCATAGCCGACGATTTTGCCAAGAGTTTCTGGTGGAACTTTAGCTGGCCAGTTTTCAGTGCGGCTACTTTTTCCAACCCATGTCCCATCTACACCATATTGCTGTTGCTCAGTACTCCAAATTACAGCTCCGTTTAGATCGGTGAATGCAATTAAAACCCCACCAGTAAACCCCTTTAGCCTTACATCAGTCCAGGTTTTAGTTTTTGCATTTAGGTTTCCATTTGAGTCTAGGTTAAATGATGTTTCCATATATCCTTTTTTCACCACTTCATTTTTTTGCGCCCCCTGCACAGGAGAAAATGCGGCTTGCGCTATGACTGTGCTTTTTTGCCCAGTTGGTGTAAAGGTTGCAGCATGATTGATATCAGATTTAGATAAGGCATGGGCAGGTAATGTTGTTGCTAACATCATGCCAGAACCGAGCAGTAAAGAGAATAGTTTAGATCCAGTATTTTTCATTCTTACGATATTGTTAGGATGTTGTCTGTTGACGTTACAAAATTTGACTTGTGACCAAACACTTTTAGCTAGCCAAGTGCTCTGATTTGTAAGTAATTTGGATATGCGTAGCAGTATCCAGCTAAGTCGAAATCTAGTTCAGTAGAGTTGGTGTCGTTCATGAGATTTTTCGGGAGTGAATTAGTTGTTATTTGCATTCTCACACCCGGATTGGTGAAATCGCCATGAGTAGCCACTACCATGGTGAACTAGAATGAAGTAAGGTGAAGTAAGTAGTTGAGAGTTAAGAGTAAAAGAGTTGAGAGTGGACGGGGCATGAGGAACAACGGAACCAAAAACCGTGTTAACAGTAAAACCTTCGATAATTACTAAATGACCGATCGCCGATTAAAAACAGGCGGCAATATCTAAAGTTAAAAATCGGTCGAGTGGTAAATACATCCAATGTAGTGATAACTGGCGATCGCGGCTCATGAATTGAAATCCGAGTGCCGATGCCTGTTGTTCGTAACTCGGATGAATAATCATCGTATATAAGTCACACAAATTGGGAAAATCTTGTTGCATGGCGGTTAAAGTGTGTTGACAATCAATCAAGAATGGCACACGATAACGATCGAGATATTCGCGCTCGATCGCCCAACTCCGAATAAAAATCGAGACACAATCGCGATCTCCAGACGTCGCCATCACAAACGGATCGACATCGCCAATCGCACTCAGATGTAAACTCTTACTCGGCGATATAAAAAAGTTGGCATCCGAGCCTGGTACGGTTGGATACATCAGATAAAATCCCACTGGATGGAGATTATCCGCACGTCGCAGCACCCGCATCCCGCGCGCGTATTGACTCGCCCATTTTCTAAGTAAATTGGTAATTCGCTGGGGTGTGGTTTCGGTATTGCGGTTCATCCAGTTATAGTTAGCTGCTAAGAGATTGGCAACGGGAATCGCATCGCAGCGTGGCTCAAAGTCTGTCATCGTCAGCTCTACTTCAGCAGGAGCCATTTCCCGCAATTGTGGCACATCAATAATTTCAATCCGCGTAATATTGCCATCAAACTGCTTCCGAATCAATCGGAGTGCGGCTAATTTGTCTAGCATCATGCCAGCCGAGCGATCGCTCCCCCGTTCCTTATCGTGATAAAACAACTCTGCCGCCTCTGTTTGGCTGCAAGTGACGGGTGCGTCGAGCAGTTTCAATTCGATCTGCTTTGGCTGGAGTTTGGGATTTCGATCTAGTTGCTCTTTAGCAGTCAGATAAATCCATAACCGTAGAAAACACTCCGCACGAGAGCGCGTTAAACCTACACGCTCTACTAATTTGGCGATCGCCTGCTCCTGGTGTGGGCGATCGAACCACAGATCGATGTCGAATTTTATCAAGTTGTACTACCTACTTTATCTTAGTTCATCTTACTTCACCTTAGTTCGCCCTGGTAACGTTTACTCATGGCGATCTCACCAATTCAGGGGTGAGAATGCAAATAACAACTAATTCACTCCGCGTTTCTCGATCGGCTGAGATAACTCTTGTTAAAATTCCGGCATCATCCGCTCACTACCTCGATCGAAGCAGTCAAACAAACATATGAAATTTAGATAAGTTTCGTCAGCCAAGTGACACAAATTTACCCCGATCTCGACCCCAATTTATTCAAAGCATTTTAGCGGAATTAAAACGATGCATAACGTATTTATTAACAACATTGGTAAATTTTTACCGGGCGAACCGATCGCTAACGATCGGATGGAAGACTATCTCGGCAAAGTGAATGGTCGTGCTTCTAAAGTCAAGAATCGAATTTTGAAAAGTAATGGCATTCAGCACCGCTATTATGCCTTGAACGAGCAGCACCAACCGACCTATCTCAATAGTCAAATGGCTGCTTTGGCAGTTAGAAATACCTTAGCTGGAATCGACTTAGAACCAAGTGCGATCGACCTCTTAGCCGCCGGAACGACCTGGGCAGATTTGCTAGTGCCCGGTTTCGCCAATATGGTGCATGGCGAATTGCCCGAATTTCCGCCCTTAGAAACGCTTACAAGTATGGGGGTTTGTTGTGCGGGGATTAGCTCGCTTAAATATGCGGCATCTCAGGTGAGATTGGGTGAGAAACGTAACGCAATCTCGGTGGCTTCCGAACAGCCTTCCCGCTTGTTTACCCGCACTCATTATGAAGCTGAAACTGCCATCCAAGCAGGGCAAAATCTGAGCTTTGATACTGAGTTTCTCCGGTGGATGCTATCTGATGGAGCAGGTGCAATGCTGCTCCAAAATCAGCCGAACCGATCGGGAATCAGCCTCAAAATTGAATGGATCGAACTCGTTTCTCATGCCAATGCTTACCCAGTTTGTATGTATGCTGGGGCTGAAAATGAAACGGCACAAAAAAGCTGGATGGACTATCCCTCTTATGTCGAAGCCGCGCAAGCGGGGGCACTTAATTTACGGCAAAATATTCGCCTACTCGATAACGTTGTGAAATTAGGCGTAGAAGGGTGGCTAAAATTAATTGCAGCGGGACGAGTGAATCCCGATGAAATTGATTGGCTGCTGTGCCATTATTCTTCACACTTCTTTAAGGGGCAAATTGTTGAATTGTTAGATAAATCTGGCTGCCTCATTCCCGAATCAAAATGGTTCACTAACCTTTACACTCGCGGTAATACGGGGTGCGCTTCAATTTATCTGATGCTGGAAGAATTATTCCATTCCCAGAACTTGCAGCCCGGTCAAAAAATCTTTTGCTTTGTGCCCGAAAGTGGTCGATTTACCACTGCGTATATGTTGTTAACCGTTGTTAAAGATGGAGAAATTATGTCACCGCTAGCGCATCCCTCGGATCGCTCGGCGATCGTTACCCAACCTGTTTTAGAATCTCACACCCCACAACCCCCAACCCAGATCCAAACTCCTGCTGCTTACTTAATGCACCATCTAGCATTAGTTTGGCTAGAATTCGAGCGCAAACTGCAATCGATCCCCATTATCCGCAAATTAAATCGCGGGGAATTTACCATTGAAGATTATCAGGCATTACTGACAAATTTGCGCCCTCAAGTAGTCGAAGGTGCCCGATGGATTGCCAGAGCCGCTTCCAATCTGACAGATTTTCGCCTGCGCTCGACTTTTATCGGACATGCTCAAGCAGAACACCGCGATTTTCAAATGTTGGAGCAAAATTACATCTCTGTGGGTGGCGTTCTCGAAGATATTGTGTTGGCAGAAAAGAACATTGGCAGTGAGGCATTGTCCGCATTTATTTTTCACCAAGCTTCACAAGAAAACCCAGTAAGTTTAGTCGGCAGTATGTTTATTATTGAAGGATTGGGCAATAATTTGGCGGGAAAATGGGCAGCGCAAATTAAAGAAACTTTGAACTTGACAGCCGAGCAAGTTTCTTTCTTGGGCTACCATGCAGCCAACGACGATGCCCACATCGATAAATTAAATGCGATTTTGACTGCCGACTGGATGACCAGAGAAATTGCCAACCGAATTGTCAAAACTGCCAAAGTTACCGCCCGATTATATTTACTGCAATTGGAAGAAATTTCCATTTCGTAAGTAGCAGCAAGACTACCGATCGACTTCCCAATTAACTCAGAAAATGTCCTAGAAGTAGAGCGATCGGCTCGTTCAGTCAATAATTATGACAAATGCAGACTCGAATATGAATTATTTATCATCTCCATATACTCCTCAGCCGCACGACCGCACCAATCCAAATACTTGGGATGCTTTATATTTAGATGGGGCAATCCCAGTCGATCCGGTGGCTAAAGCACACATGATTCGCGATTTAAAAAACTGGACTCGTAGCTATTTACTATTGCCGATTAAGATCGTTGCCAACGTGATGCTAGCAATAATTTTAATCGTCAAACGATTGCTGCCGTTTCAATTTAGCAATTATCGGATTATGCATCGTTCTGCTGCTTGGTTTCTCAACAATTTTGTGAGTCCAGAAGCCTGCTATTTAATCGTGCGTCACATTGGCTTAGGCTCTAATATTGTCAACTTTTTAATTGATAATTCACCGAATCCTGCGATTTCCAAATCGACTCTTTATCCCCGCAAAGTGGCAGATTTGGCTGACAATGCTTTTCTCGAACACGATTTGATTTTATATAACTTCGTGCTGGATTATCACCAGGCTCAACGAGAAAATCCCAATTGGTTAGAGGAAGTACGAGCGCGGGGGCTAGTTTATGACAGCATTCAACCCGTACCCATTGAGGTAGATTTTAGTCGGCGGCATTGGTGGCAGATGCTGGATCTGGAGTCAGCGATCGAACTATTCAAGGTGTTTTACTCCCTCTGGCTAACCTGTGATGAGTTTGAACGGGCAGTGCTATCGCTGGAATTTGACGAAAACTTTGGCTGCTATATAAGTATGCTAACTGGGGACTACCGCTGGAATCATGTAATTGCTAACCGTAACCCCTTGGCTCCAGAAACCCCCTTTGGTGCGGCGCGGCGGTTACTTTTGCACGGCATCATCACCGAGCATTTGCATCGCTATTTAGAGCTTGGTCGAGCAGCCACCGAATTCGCTGTTGTGAGCGATTGCCCTAAGCAGTCGCGGGTAGAATAAGCGCGTCCGATTCCCTTCTGGCCCGCGCACGAGATCGCCACTTTGTTCGAGCAGCAGAGGGACAAGCAACCGTTCGTCCCTCTTCTGGCTCAACTCCCTCGAACTGACCTTTTATGAGCATACTATGGACACTTACTCCACCGATTCTAACCCGACTGATCGATTCTCGTACCGAGACGCTTCGCGAACGCTCACCTTGCGTGAAGGCTTGGCTCGGTATTACGCTGCCAACCCCGACTTCATCCAAGATCGAGACATGCAGGTGGGGCCATTTCACATCCCCTGGCAAGACCTGTTGCGCCACGATTTGATGCATGTGGTCACAGGTTACTCTACCGATCTCGGTGCTGAACTACAATTGTTGGGATTTTTACTCACTGCCCTGAGCTGGAAGCGTCCCTGGTACTACTATGTACAAAGCTTCGGCGTATTTCTCGAACTGCTGTGGCGATCTCTAACCGGGCGAGCATTGGGCAGCAAATACGTCAATCCACTCCAAGTTTGTCAGCTTTACTATCGAGGCATTCGCCAAGGTTGCATGGTGAAGAAAAAAGTAGATGCCTACATCAACCCTGAAATCCTCATGGATACTAGCCTGGATACCCTTCGCTTAGAGTACGGCATCGATGATGCAGGTGGGCTAGAATAGCCAATAATCTTTAGCAGCTAAAAAGTAGATTGGTTTCTCAATCGGTGTCGGACGGCAGTTAATGTCATAGGCGATCCGATCGTGAGTGCTTTAATCGATGGTAAACAACAATGAGCTGTCGATTTGGAAGAATATCCCAGTTTAGTGGTCACTCGATCTCCTTTGTTACACGTTGTCCGCTCGGCGATTATTACTTAGGCGATCTCTGAGAAAGAATGTACCTCTGTTGGCGTAGCTTGCCGTAGGCACAATTAACGGTGCAGGTACTTTTATTCATAGAGATCTCCTTAGAGTTAATACAAAAAACCCTGACTTCAAAGTTGAGTCAAAATTAATTTGTGAAGCACGATCTGTCTTTTGTTCTTTACTGTAATTATGCCCAGGGATACGGGGAGCTAAGATCGGGAGCCTGGGAAAATCCAGGTACTGATAACAGCGAGTATTTTAAGTCACTTGTAGATTTTGCACGCGACTTCGATCGATCGAGTGCCTTTTGAATGATGTTTGGATCGACTCGAAAGTGCTTGGTGCGATCTGCTTTATAAGATGAAGGTCAAGCTAGCATAAAAATTCAGGAGCGTCCTACATTCGAGCGAGTTAGAGCAGTAATTTTCTAGTTTGAGAAAAAATTGCTCAATTAGGTAAATTTTCGTCAATCCGTATTATATTAAGGCGATTGAATAAACCCCCATTTCTCTGACTTTCAGACATTTTCTAACATCATGACTTTAATCCGCCTTGTCCACCGCGCTAGCATTCTCACTAGCATGGCTTTTGCTAGTTTTTTCGTTTACAGTAATCCAGCACTTGCTGACGTGTCTTACTTAGTGGCAGCTAAGTCAGCGGCCGAAGTAAAATCGATGCTCCAGCGCAGCGGCTACGCTGACGCGCGGGGTGTGAAAGTCGAGATCCAATTGCAGCAAAATAATAGCGTCGGTTCGGGGATGGCGATAGCTCTTCAAGACGATCCTAAAACTGCTTTAGATTACTATAATCGCGGTCTTCTGAAATATATCGAACAGAATGACGTACAGGGTGCTTTGAGTGACCTCAACAAAGCCATCACCCTCAATCCTAAGTTGGCTGAAGCCTACACCGATCGGGGCACTCTGAAACATACCAAGTTGAATGACAGCCAAGGTGGATTAGCCGATTACAACCGCGCGATCGTTCTCAATCCCAAATACGCCGCAGCATACAACAATCGGGGTCTTCTGAAAAATGAGAAGTTGAATGACAGCCAAGGTGCATTAGCTGATTACAACCGCGCGATCGCCCTCAATCCTCAATATGCTAATGCTTACTACAATCGGGGCATTGTGAAACATACTAAGTTGAATGACAGCCAAGGTGCATTAGCCGATTACAATCGCACGATCGCCCTCAATCCCAAGTTTGCCCAAGCCTACATCAATCGGGGCACTCTGAAAGACAAGTTGAATGACAGCCAAGGTGCGTTAGCCGATCTCGATCGGGCGATCGTCCTCAATCCTCAATATGCTGAAGCCTACAACAATCGGGGCAATCTGAAAGACAAGTTGAATGACAGCCAAGGTGGGTTAGCCGATCTCGATCGGGCGATCGCCCTCAATCCTGAGTTGGCTGAAGCCTACGGCAATCGTGGCAGTCTGAAAGCCACAAAACTCAATGACAGCCAAGGTGGGTTAGCCGATCTCGATCGGGCGATCGCCCTCAATCCTAAGTTGGCTGAAGCCTACTACAATCGGGGCAGTCTGAAAGTCAGAAAACTTAATGACAAAGCCGGAGCAATCCAAGATTTTCGGCAGGCAGCGAAGCTATTTCGCGTACAAGGACAAACTCAAACGTTGCAAGATATAGTTGATGCTCTACAAAAGCTAGATGCGACTGAATGATCTGGGAAATATCTCTCTTGAGTACGGGGAAATTACTATCGGTCGTGTGAAAGTGGGGTAAGGGCAAATAATCAGAGAACTATTACACAGCGAGGCTTCTAATCTAAATTATCTATTTTCAGCTTGTTCGATCTCAAAAAATTTTCCACTTTTAATTTCCACTGTTTCCAGTCAATTAAGGATGGCTGGAGATAAAACAGCAACAGACTTTGCCGAAAAGGGACTTTGAGATAATTCAACCGGATCGATCGAAAACCTTGTCAGCTATTTATTTATCAATTAAACATTGCCTACATTGAGACAAATTAGGCAATGTTTGGTCAGCCTCAAGCTCTGTCCGCTTTACAAAAATTTTACACTGGTGATAACTTTTGCGCGGGTCTCGTCTTTACCCCAATAAAAGTAAAATCAGTTAAAAATGGGAGATTCAAACGTTCCAATGCCAAGCTTAAACTATGTTTTACTTGTCTGATGTCTAAGTAACTAGCCACCACCTAAAAATCTCAAAAAGGTTTTTAGGGATTCTTAGAGAATATATCCCGTCTTAACCAACCTCTCAACCCGATTTTAATGATGAAGCTATCTCACCTTATTTTATTTGTGTCGCCCGTGCGCTCGTTTATAGCTCTAGTGATGGTGATGTCGCTCGGAGCGGTAGGCTCTGCATCCCCACAACAACCAAAACCCAAAAGCTTTGCCCAGTGGTGTCGCCAGAAGAAATCTGCACCTGCGGCTACTAGACATACGATCGATGTCTTACTAAAAGAAGCTGGTACTAAAAACTGCCAACGAGCCGATGCTAAACTCAGGAGTCTGACTGAACTCCAACTCATTAGCAATCAAATCGTCGATGTTCAGCCACTGGCAAGGTTGAGTAATTTGACTAGTCTCTGGCTCAATGACAATAAAATCGTCGATGTTCAGCCACTGGCGGGGTTGAGTAATTTGACTGGTCTCTTGCTCGACAAAAATCAAATCGTCGATATCCAGCCACTGGCGGGGTTGAGTAATTTGACTTTTCTCTCTATCGGTTTCAATAAAATCGTCGATGTCCAGCCGCTGGCGGGGTTGAGTAATTTGACTAGTCTTACACTCATTAGCAATCAAATCGTCGATGTTCAGCCACTAGCAAGGTTAAGTAATTTGATTGGTCTCTGGCTCGATGACAATAAAATCGTCGATGTTCAGCCACTGGCGGGGTTGAGTAATTTGACTAGTCTCTTTCTCAATGACAATCGAATCGTTGATGTTCAGCCACTGGCGGGGTTGAGTAAGTTGACTCAACTCTTGCTCAATGGCAATCAAATCGTCGATGTCCAGCCACTGGCGGGGCTGAGTAAATTGACTAGTCTTTCGCTCACTGACAATAAGATCGTCGATGTTCAGCCGCTGGCGGGGTTGAGTAAGTTGACTCAACTCTTGCTTAGTAGGAATAAAATCGACAATGTGAAGCCTCTGACGGGGTTGCCTAATTTGAATGAACTCGTGCTCGAAAGAAATCAAATCGCCGTTAAAGTTTGTCCAGTGAAGCCAGAGTCTATTTGTCAATTCTAGCCACAATCTGTTCACCATAAAAAGAGAGACAATATAGAACCCGTTTGAGATCTTTTAAGCGATCGAGTGAAATAAAGAAGAATTAGATAAAGATTCAATCTGAACTCTCAACCAAGCCATCGAAAACCGAAAAGCAGCCAAAGGACTATCTGAATTTGTGCCTGTTGTTGCTAGATGGGTAATTTTAGCCCACGATACTAATCACTCCAGACCACAATAGTCGCGATTTTGAGACCACATTAAGTGCGACTATAAATCTGCCTAACCAGAGTAAAGAAAACACTGATATTTTTACCCGTCCTTCTGGATATACCAATCCATCCAACCGTTTGCCTGTAAGGTAGTGATATTGTTCTTGGACAAACCTTACCTCGTCGGCGTAAGCATTTAGTACATCCACTGAAGGGGTGACAAGCACCCCTTAGACCCAGACTGAATATTGATTACAGTATTTAAAGCCTCGGACATAACAGTCGATTTTGTGTCGATTTATCTGGACGTATTGAGAAATTAA
>ENA-OFCF01000900-OFCF01000900.1-metagenomes-genome-assembly--contig:-NODE-900-length-12326-cov-2.929183_pt1 | contig 12326 bp, 11 predicted proteins | sample MGYA00153387_OFCF01 | MGnify analysis MGYA00153387
TGAGCTCGGGGACCAGGGCGTTGGCCCGCTCGACCTCGTCGACGAAGGTGAGCCCGGCGATGCCGGCCGGCGTGACGATCTCGGCGACCTGCGAGCTGTCCGCGAACAAGGCCCAGGATTGTCCGAACCTGTGAGGCGGGCGGTGTCATGGGCTTCGCCAGCGAGCTGGCGTACGAGGACGCGGCGCGCAAGGCCATCGCGCAGGACATCCGGGACGGCTCCTGAAAATGAGACGGCCCGGAAGTGGAGGTGAGACACCATGGCATCCAGGCTTGCCGTGATGTCTCCCGGGTCGGATGAGGTCGAGCGGGTCGTGAGCGCGGCGCAGACGCTGAGCCGGCGCCACGGCGGCGAGTTCACGATGGCCCAGCTGGCGCGCAGCGCCGGGATGTCGCGCGCGACGCTGTACCGCAGGGTCGGAGGGCGCGAGGCGGTGCTGGCGACGCTGCGCGAGCAGGGTGGGCCGGCGCCGCGGACGATCCGCGACCGGCTGCTGGCGGCGACGCTGGTGCTGGTGGCGGAGCGCGGGCCGCTGGGCTTCGCGCTCGAGGACGTCGCGGAGCGGGCCGGGGCGTCGGTGACGACGATCTATCGCGAGTTCGCGGAGCGCGACGGGCTGTTGCGGGCCGCGTTCGCAACGCTGACGCCGCAGCCGGCGCTGCGCGGGCTGCTGGCCGATGAAGCTGCGCCGGTGCGCAGGACGCTGGTGGGCTTCGTGGCGGCAGCGATCGCGCGGCTCGAGTCGCAGCCGCTGCTGCTGCGGATCCTGTTCACGCCGGGGACGGAGGCCTGGAAGTATCTCCAGCGGATCCGCGAGCAGGAGGCGAGGCAGTCGCGCACGCTGGTCCGCTACTTCGCGGCCCAGCGGCGACGCGGGCGGGTCGCGGGCGATTCGCCGGAGCAGCTGGCCTCGAGCCTGTTCGGGCTGATCGTCGGCGACCTGCTGCGCGGGCGGCTCGGGGAGGCGAGCGAGCGGCCAGGATACGAGGTGCGGGCGCGGGACGTGGTCGGGGTGTTCCTCGGCGGGGTCGGGCGCCGGACACGAAAGGAGCGAGCGCGATGAATGATATCAGGCAATGGGTGGTCGACTTGACGGACCCGGCGGCCGCGGAGCTGGCGGTGGCCGGCGGCAAGGCGGTCGGGCTGCATGCATTGCTCGGCGCGGGCCTGCCGGTGCCCGGTGGGTTCTGCGTGACGACGACGGCGTTCATGCAGGCGTGCACCGGCGACCCAGCGCTCGCGGGCGCGCTCGCGGAGCTCGACGCGTGCGCGGCGGACGACCTGCCGGCGATCCGCGGGCTGGCGGCGCGACTGCGGGCAATGGTGGTAGAGCTGCCGTTGCCGGACGGGATCGCCGCGGCGGTCGGTGCGGCGTTTCGAGCGACCGGCGAGGCTCATGCGTACGCGGTGCGCTCGAGCGCGAGCGCGGAGGACCTCGAGGACGCGTCGTTCGCGGGCTTGCAGGACACATATTTGCATGTGCGCGGCGAGGCGGGTGTGATCGACAGGGTGCGCGCGTGCTGGGCCTCGCTGTTCACCGACAGGGCCGTGGTCTATCGCCGGCACCACGCGATCCCGGGCGCGCAGGCGGCGATGGCGGTGGTCGTGCAGCGGATGATCGACGCGGAGGCTGCCGGCGTGATCTTCTCGGCCGACCCGACGACCGGGCACCGGGGAGTCGCGGTGATCGAGGCGGTGTGGGGGCTCGGCGAGTCGCTGGTGTCGGGGCGCGCGCTCGCCGATGTGGTCCGCGTGCGACGCCAGGACGGGGCGATCCTCGAGCGGAGGATCGCGGACAAGCGCCGCGAGATCGTCGGAGTCGTGGGCGGCGGTACGGTCGAGCAAGATGTCCCGGAGGACAGGCGTGGGGCGGCGATCCTCGACGACGCGGAGGTGCGGGTGTTGTGTGAGCTGGCCGGGCGGGCCGAGGTGCTTCGTGGGATGCCGCAGGACCTCGAGTGGGCGCGGGCGGACGGGCAGCTGTGGCTGTTGCAGTCGCGGGCGATCACGACGCTATTTCCCCGGCCCGAGGTGCACGACGGGCGGCGCCACGTGTTCATGTCGTTCGGGCACATCCAGGTCAATACAGCCGCGCTGACGCCGTTCGGGATCTCGGTGCTGCAGCTGGTGATCCCGTTCATGCGCGAGGGGGGCGTGTCGAGGATGACCTGGCCGGCGGGGGGGCGCATGTACGTCGATTTGACGCCGGCGCTGCAACGGGCGCCGCTGAGGTGGATCTTGCCGGCGGCGCTGTCGATCATGCATCGACCGAGCGCGGAGCGGCTGCGGATCCTGATGGCGCGGCCCGACGTGATCGCGGCGGCGAGGGCGGCGCGGCCGTCGATGATCGCGGTGGTTGGCTTCGTCGCGCCGATCTTCGCGCGGGCGGTGCGTCGGTTCGCGATGAACCCGGCGCGTATGCGGACGATGCTCGTCGCGTACTTCGAGTCGATGGTCGCTCGCCAGGTCGCTCGTGCTGCTGCGGCGCGGGACACCGCGGCGCGACTGCGGGTGTTGCAAGATGAGTTGGCGGACGAGTTCCTGGATATTTGTACGCGAGGAGCCGCGCCGCTGATCTTCGCGGTGGCGGTCGGGGACAGGGTATTGCGTTGCATGTGCGCGCGGCTGGTGCCCGACGCGGCCCCTGATGCGCTGGTGCGCGGGCTCGAGGGTAACGTGACGACGGAGATGGACCTCGAGCTCGGGGATCTCGCCGACCACTGCCGCGATATGCCCGAGCTGGCGGCGGCCATTCGTGGCGAGGAGCCAGCGGGGGCGGTGGCGAGGCTGCGGGGGCGGCCCGGGGCTGCGGGGTTCTTCGTGGCGTGGGACCACTTCCTCGCGCGTCACGGCGGGCGCTGTGCCGGTGAGATCGACGCTGGTACGCCGCGCTGGCGTGACCGCCCGGAGATGCTGCTGCGGGCGCTGGCGGGGCTGCTCGATCGACCTCCGGGGGCGCATCGGGTCCAGCACGAGGCGATGCGGCGCGAGGCGGAGCGCGTGGGGGCCGCGATGGAGGCGGCGGCGAGCCGCGGGCTCTTCGGGTGGCTGTGGGCGCCGGTGGTGCGGGGGATCATTCGTCGGGTTCGTACCGCGCAGGCGCTGCGTGAGCACCACAAGTTCGCGTTGATCGAGCTGTTCGCGCTGGTGCACGGCGCGGGGCTCGAGGTGGGGACGATGTTGGTGGCGGACGGGGCGGCGACGACGGTCGATGATGTGTTTCTGCTGACATTGGGAGAGGTGATCGCGGCCGCGGATGCGCACGCGCGTGGGGAGTCGCTCGCGGGTCTTGGAGGATTGATCGAGCAGCGGAGGGTCACGCAGGCGCGGGATGCTCTGCGCACGCCGCCGTCGATCATGACGGACGAGGGTGAGACGCCGCCGCTGCCGGCCCCGGCCGCGACGCCGCCGGGGACGCTGGTGGGGGTCGGGGTGTCGTCGGGGGTGATCGAGGGCCGGGCGCGGGTGATCCGTGATCCGGGCAGTGAGACGCTGGCTGCGGGCGAGATCCTGGTGGCCCCGTTCACGGATCCGGGCTGGACGCCGCTGTTCATGCACGCCTCTGCGCTGGTGATGGAGGTCGGCGGGTTGATGACGCACGGCAGCGTGGTCGCGCGTGAGATGGGGATCCCCGCGGTGGTGGCGATCGAGGGCGTGACGCGGACGATCGTCAGCGGGCGACGGATCCGCGTCGACGGTGATCGCGGGTGGGTGACGATCCTTGAAGACGATAGCGAGGCGCAGTGAGGAGCGCGCTGCTCTTCATGCTGGTGCCGCTGGTGGCGATGCTGGTGATGGTCGCGTATACGCGGCGCTTCGGCGAGCTGTGGACGGCGAGCCTGGGGCAGCTGCAGGGGCTCGCGCCGCTGCTGCTGATCGCGGTGATCTTCGCGGCCGGGGTCGAGGTGCTGGTGCCGGCGGAGAAGATCGGGCGCTGGCTCGGGGAGGATTCGGGGGTGCGTGGGATCGGGCTCGCGTGGGCGGGGGGGATCTTGACGCCTGGCGGCGGGCCGATCGGGCTGACGCTGGTGGCAGGCGTGGCGAAGCAGGGAGCGTCGACGCCGGTGTTGCTGACGTATCTGGTGTCACTGTCGACGCTGTCGCTGATCCGGGTGCCGCTCGAGGCGGCGATCGTGGGGGGTCGACTGACGACGCTGCGCGTGCTGGCGTGCCTGCTGCTGCCGCCGGTCGTCGGGCTCGGGGCGCGGCTGCTGCGGCTGTGAAGATGGCCGTCTCAAGGCGGCGCGTGAAAGCTGAGAATTCTACTCCTGAAGCAGATCGTGTAATTTGCCATACATATATTTCAGTCGGTGAGCCTCGATTCGACGTATTATTAAGGATGGCTTGACACGGTGAGGCTTTGCGTCGACGTTGTCGACGTGATGCGCGTGAGCTGTTTCGTGGTGATCTGTGCGGGTGTTATGGTGTGTGCCGGGCCGGCGCGTCCGGCCTGGGCGGTCACGCGGGGGCCGCGGTCGGATCTGACGCCCGAGTCGCGGCTGTTCGCTGAACGCGGCGTCGCTCTGGTGCAGGCAGGCGCGTACGCGGAGGCGGTCGTCGAGTTCGAGCGGGCGTACGGGCTGCTGCCCGATCCGCTGCTCCATCGCACGGGACGCAGCGAGGTGCTCGGGTCGCTTCGTCGCGTGCTGGTCGACCTGCACGCTGCGACCGGAGATCCCGCGCACCTCGAGCGGCTGCGTGACCACCTGCTCCTTTACCTCGAGGGTCTGCTGGTCGCGCTGGGTGAGCGGGCGACCGCGGAGGACGCGGCTGGGGCGCTGGGGGCCCTGCGGCAGGTGTCGGCGACCCTGGCCGAGCAGCGGCCGTCGCCGGTGGTGGCCGCGGTGGGCGGTGGTGTGCAGGCGAGGCCGGGGCGCGTGGTTGCGACGGCACCGCGGACCGCCGAAGGTCCGCGGGTCGCGTCGGACGCACGCGTGCCCGCGGGACGGCGTCCCGGGCTGGTGGGCGCCGTTCTGACGGGTGTGGGCGTCGTCGGTGTGGGTGTGATGACAGGGATGGCGATCGGCGTCGCGGACAGTCGGGGCAAGCTTCGAGGTCTCACGGGCTCGCTCGAGCAGCCGGGCTCGAGGGCCTCACCGAGGGTCCTGGAGGAGGCCCGGGGGCTTCATGAGCGCGCGGGTGTCTATCGGACGGTCGGGGTGGTGTCCGGGGTGCTCGGCGCAGCGGCGCTCGCGTCGGGGGTCGCGCTCCTGGTGGTCGGTAAGCGGCGGACGCAGGCGCAGGCACATCGGCGCGTGGCACCGCTGCTCGGGTTCGGGGTCGTGGGCGCGGTGTTCGGAGGAGAATTTTGATGCTGCAAAGACCGGGACATGGTTCGTGTGCGGGTATTCTTTGCGGCCTCGCGGCGCTGCCGTTGCTGGCTTGCGGGCTCGAGCGCGACTGGGCGGCGTTTCAGGCGGCGTTTGCGAGCGACGGGGGGAGCAGCGACGCCGGGAGCAGCGACGCTGGGTCGACGACGGGGACGTCGGCGGATAGCGAGGGCCCCGGCGGCACGACAGGGGGGACCTCGACCGGGAGCCCGGGCGGCGCGAGCACGGAGGGGGGCGCAGACGCGGGGGCGTCGTCCGGGACGACGGGGACGGCAGACACGAGCACCGCGGGGACGGGCGAGCCGCCTGCGGTCTGCGGGGACGGCGTGGTGGCGGGCGACGAGGAGTGTGACGACGGCAACGACGAGCCGACCGACCTGTGTGACAACGACTGTGCGAGGGCGTGGACGGTCTTCGTGACGAGCGCGTGGTACGACGGCAAGATCAACGGGCTGGTCGGCACGGGCAACCGGTGCCGCAACGCGGCGGCGGTGGCGAAGCTGCCGCGGTCGGAGACATATGTGGCGCTGATCAGCGACAGCACCATGGACGCGGCCGATCGCCTGCACCACGCGCGAGGGTACTACCGACTGGTCAATGGCCTGCCGGTCGCCCACGGCTGGGACGGGCTGATGTACGGGACGCTGGAGAACCCGATCAACGTGACGGAGCTGAGCACGACGCTGGTGACGGAGGTCTGGACCGGGTCGCTGCCGGGCGGCATCGCGGTGCCGGGCGCCGAGCACTGCGAGGACTGGACCACGAACTCACTGTTCGTCAACGGGCACATGGGCCACAGCAGCGAGGTCGACGCCCTGTGGATCCACGAGCCCGATCCCAATTTCAGTCCCACCACGTGTGGGATCCCCAGCATGTCGCTCTACTGCGTCGAGCAGCCCTGACCCCGAGAGGAACTCATCATGTCGATACGCCTTCCTGCTTCATTCTTTCGCCCTGGTGCCGTCGTGTACGTCCTTGGGCTCGCGTGCACCCCCGGCGGGGGTGGCCCCGGCGGTGCGACGGACCTCACGGGTTCGACCGGTTCGACGGGGACGACGGCGATGCCGGAACCGGGGACACCGACGACCTCCGGAGAGCCCGGGCCGGGCAGCACCGGGACGACGAGCGATGCGATGGACAGCACGTCCGGCGGCGCGAGCGGTGAGGACAGTGGCTTGCCTGCGATGTGTGGCGACGGTGAGGTCGACCCGGGAGAGCAGTGCGACAAGGGGGCGGACAACGGTGACGTCGGCGCCTGTTCCCTCGACTGCAAGACAGCGTTCTGTGGCGACGGGAGAGTGTATGCGGGGGTCGAGGCGTGCGACCTCGGGTCGGATAATAACGACGCGTACGGCGGTTGCGGGGGCTGTCAGTGGAACGCCTTTTGCGGCGACGGCGTGCAGGACCCCGAGGAGCAGTGCGACGCGGGGGTCCACAACGGGAGCGGCGAGAGCCCGGGGAAAATGCTTCCTTGCACGGTGGGATGCCGGTGGGACGCACGTTTGGTGTTTCTGAGCAGCGCGGTGTACGACGGCGACTTCGGCGGGCTCGACGGGGCCGACCTGCGCTGCCGCAACCTCGCCGAGGCGGCGGGGATCTCCACGTGGCCGAGCTTTCGCGCGTGGCTGTCGGACGTCGAGGTCGGGCCGCTCGAGCGCTTCGTGCTGATCCCCGCCAAACCGTACGGGCTACCGACCGGCGAGCGCATCGCCGATAGCCTCGCGGACCTCGTGCTCAACGGGCCGGGCGACGGGATCCGCGTCGACGAGCTCGGCAAGCCGTTGCCGCCATCGTTCGTCTGGACCAATACGGGGGTCGCGGGCGAGCCGCACAGCGCGGCCGATCACTGCAAGCACTGGGACAGCGCCGGCCTCGATGTCTCGGCCCGGGTCGGGGCCAGTCACGTGGCCAAGTTGCCGGAAGACAAGTGGCAGACGTGGAACAGCGAGCGCTTGTGGACCAGCTATACTTTAAAACAGTGTAATGCGAAGGCCCGGCTGTACTGCTTCGAGAATTGACCGCGCGACCTCAGGGGACGAGGGGGCCGAGGAGCAGGGCGAGGGCGTCGAGGATCATCATGACGAGCATGCCGGCGGCGAGGGCCTCGAGGGCGGCGCGGCCGGGGGTGTACTTCGGGCCGGGGGGCTCGTCCATGCGGTAGAGGAGGGGCAGGCTGACGAAAAAATAGCAGGCGTAGAACAGGGAGCCCCAGCGCAGCATCCGCGGCTTGTCGGCGTACCAGAACAGGTCGGAGATGATGGGGCTGGCCATGAAGAGGGTCTCGGCGAAGGCGATGGTGTAGCTGAGGGCGACGGCGACGGCGGCGAGGGCGAGCAGGCGTGGCCAGCGGGCTGTCCCCGGGGACAGGTGCGGGAGGCCGAGGGCGCGGTGGACCCGGCGCAGGACGACGATCATCGCCACGTGGTAGCTGATGAAGTAGGGCTGGGTCAGCGGGTACATGAAGGCCGGGACCTGGCCGCGGCCGCTGCCGACGAGCGCGGCGTCGAGGGTCCAGCCGGCGGGGAAGGCGTAGCGCATGCCGAGGACGTCGAAGAAGTAGTGGGTCAGGAAGTAGGTCCCGATCCAGACGAAGATGAAGATCCACAGGTTGAACTTGAACCAGTAACTATGGTGCCACGCGGTGCCGGCGAGCGCGGGGATCGTACGGTGGCGCAACGCGGGGATGACGAGCAAGGGGGCGCAGACGGCCAGCGAGAAGGCCATGAAGCCGGCGTCGCTCCAGCGCAGCAGGGCGCCGCTGGTCATCACGACGCCGACGGCGAGCATCCATACCGGCGTGTAGAGCAGGAAGAAGCGCTCGGCCCAGGCCTTGCCGGGGTCGTCGGAGAGCCAGCGCGTGCTCGAGTCGGACATGGCCCGAAGGACAGGTCAGTCGCGGTCAGTTGCGAATTTTGCGGGCGAGCATGACGCCGTCGCGGACGGACAGTAGAACGTGCTCGACGCGGTGGTCGGCGGCGACGCGGGCGTTGAAGGCGACGATCGCGTGGTCGCTGGCGTCCTGGGGATCGACGACTTTGCCGCTCCACAGGGTGTTGTCGGCGATGACGAGGCCGCCGACTGGCATCAGCGGGAGCACGGCGTCCCAGTAGTTGCTGTAGTTGGTCTTGTCGGCGTCGATGAAGACGAGGTCGAGGCGGCGGCCCTGGGCGGCGAGCTCGGCGATCGTGGCGAGCGCGGGGCCCATGCGCAGGGTGATGCGGTGGTCGAGGCCGGACTCGGCGAAGTAGCGGCGCGCGACGGCGGTGGCGATCGGGTCGATGTCGCAGGTGATGAGCTCACCACCCTCGGGCAGGGCGCCGGCCATGGCGAGCGCGGAGTACCCGGAGAAGGTGCCGATCTCGAGGATCGTCTGCGGGCGGGCGAGGCCGACGATCAGCCGCAGCAGGGCGCCCTCGACCTGGCCGACCTGCATCTGCGGTGAGTCGAGGTCTTGCCGGGTCTCGGCGCGCAGGCGGGCGAACAGCTCGCCCTCGCGGGTGGTGTGGGCGGCGACGTAGTCCTCGAGGGCGGGGCCGATCAGCGAGAGCATGGGCCGGAGGCTAACACCTCGGCGACGAGCGCACGCCGGGAATCACAGGACCTCGGGGTCGTCGCGGGGGTGCGGCCGGGGCTGCGTGAGCGACCTCGGTCCCGGAGGTCACCGTGTCACTCGGCGGCGGGGCGAACGATCCAGACGCCGGAGCGGTCGCCGTCGGAGACGGCGTAGGCGAGGGTGTCGGGGCCGAACGGCTCGCCGTCGCTGAGCGCCGGCAACGGTGGTCATCGAGCGCAGCGATGGCTACCGGGTCAGCAACCTGGTCAGCGATGTGAAGCTCGGCGAGGGATCTGGGGTCGACGACGACGAAGTTCCCGAGCCAGCGCTCGTCGAGATCGAGGGTGGTGACGGTGCGCCCGCCGATGTCCCGGAACACGCTAGCAGCGGTGCTCATGACGGACAAGCTGGAGGCCGTCAGAGCGCCAGCACGTCGGCGACGATCATACGCAGGCGATCGCAGGCGGGTGAGAACACGGGCTCCGGGGTCAAGAGTGACAGCGCGAGGTGGGGCGGGCCGTGGAGGTCGTAGAGGTGGCCGGGCTGGGTGAGCAGGTGGCCGCGGGTCAGCAGCTCGAGGGCCCATCCGGCGTCGCCGCCGTCGGGGTGGTCGAGCACGGCGGGCATGCGCAGCAGGGCGGTCCAGCCGGCGTCGACGGCGAGCACGGTCATCGCGGTGTCGATGCAGGTGCGGCGCAGGTGCAAGAGGTTGGCGTGGGTGCGGCGGGAGATCCGGGTCCGGGTGGCAGGGGCGGTGGCGAGGAGCTCGGGGAGGGCGAGTTGTACCGGGGTCGCGGCGCTGAGGTAGGTGTCGGCGATCAGCTCGAGGCGGGCCATGGCCTCGCGGACGAGGCGCGCAGGGCCGAGCGCGAGCCACCAGGCGAGCTTGAGCTGCGGCAGCGCTGCGACTTTCGAGAGGCCGGAGATGACGAAGCCGAGGCAGGCGGGGGGCGTCAATGTGGGGCTGGAGCGAGGCGATGAAGTGAGCGGATAGTCCCAGAACACCTCGTCTACCACCACGGCGATGTTGCGCGGGGCGAGCAGGGAAGTGAGCGCGTCGAGCTCGTGCGGGGCGAGATAGTTGCCGGTGGGATTATTGGGGGCGACGACGACGAGGGCCCGCGCGCGCGGAGTGATGACGAGGATATGCTCGAGGGCGGCGAGGTCGATGTACCAGCCACCATCGTAGGCGAGCGGGTAGGAGATGAGCTCGACGTGGGCGAGCTCGGCGAGGATCCGCAACAGCGGGTAGCCGGGCTGCGGGACGAGGACGACGTCGCCCGGGTCGCAGAGCAGGCCGAGGATGAAGGCGTAGGCCTCGCTGCTGCTGGCACACACGCCGATGTCGGCCGGGTCGGGGGGGCGTCCGCGGGCGGCGTAATAGCCGGCGACGGCCTCGCGCGCGGAGGCGAGGCCGAGCGAGGCGGGCTCGTAGAGGGCGCTGCGCTCGTCGCAGAGGCGACGATAGAAGTCGGGGGGGTGGGTGAAGCCGGCGGTGGTCGGGTTGCTGACGGTGAGGTCGAGGATCTCGGACGCGGGGAGGGAGGCGAGGGCGCGGTCGAGGGGGCCGGGCCCGGAGGTCCATGCGGTGTGACGCGAGAACATGTCAGCGTCCAGATGCGACGGTGGGCACGGTGGGCACGGTGGGCACGGTGGGCACGACAGGCATGACAGGCATGACAGGCACCCCAGGCACGACAGGCAAATTGGCGGAGCTGTCGGGGATGACCTCGCGGGCGCGCTCGATGAGGGCGACCTTGCGGCGGCTCTCTGCCGCGGGCAGGTGGATCTTGAACAGCATGGCGCCGCCGACTTCTTTGACGTCGAGGCGGCAGCCCTCGATGCGCAGGAGGGCGTCGGCGATCGGGAGCTCGAGGCCGAGGCCGCGGTGGCCGGGGAGGCGATGAAAGCCGCGGCGGGCGAGGTCGAGCTGCTGCGAGGTGGCGGGCTTGACGGGGGTGGTGATGTGAATTTGGAGGCCGAGCGGGGAGTCGCAGTCGCCAGCGCGGAGCTTGACGGCGATCGTGCCGGCGGGGAGGCGCTTGCCGGCGAACAGCAGCAGGTTCTCGAGCGCCTGGACGAGGTGACGCGGGTCGACGAAGGCGGTGGGGAGGCCGGGCGCGGTCTCCATGCTGTAGTTGATCTGCTCGCCTGAGCGGCTGCGGGCTTTTTGCACGGCGCGGGAGATCAGGGGGGCGAGGGGGACGGGCTCGGCCTGGAGCTCGATGCGGCGGGACCCCGGGCCATGTCGAGGATCGCGTCGATCTGCTGCAGAAGGTCCTTGCCGGCACTGGCGATCGTCTCGATCATCTCGCGCTGGTCGTCGTCGAGCTGGCCGTCGACGCCGCGCAGCAGCAGGGAGCTAAAGCCGAGGATCGAGTTGAGCGGGGAGCGCAGGTCGTGGCTCATGTTGGCGAGGAATTGACTGCGCAGGCGGTCGGTCTCCTCGGCCTTCTCGAGCGCGACGAAGCGGGCGATCGTCGCCTCGTGCATGCGCGCGACCAGGCGGTCGATCGACCGCGCGAGCATGGTCCACTCCGGGGTGGTCGGGGCGAGGGCGGGGCCGGGGTCGTCGCCGAGGCTCTTGCGCAATTGCTGGAGGTCGCGCTCGCGCTCGCGGGCGAGCAGCCACACGGCGGAGCTGCCGGCGAGCAGGCACAGCGCGGCGGCGAAGCCGAGCAGTGCGATCGGAGGCGGCGGCGGGCGGGGGATCGCGACCGAGACGGTGGTGCTGGCGTCGCGCAGGGTGAAGGTGTCGGCGGGGCCGGCGGTGACCTGTCTCGTGGGACCTGGCCCGAGGGACAGGGGGGTGCCGTGGCGGGCGCCGTTGTGGGTGTGCACGGCGGCGCCGGGGATCTCGGCGATCAGGCGGCCGAGCTGCTCCTCCTGGCCGGGTCCGGCGGCGCCGAGCAGGCTGTGGGCGCGGCGTTCGGCGGTACGCTGGGCGTCGCTGCGGGCGCGCGACTGGACCCACAGCTCGGCCATCACCAGCGGGGCGACGGCGGCGGCGATCAGCGCGAGGGCGGCGGCCTGGCGCAGGCCACGGGTCATCGGCGGGGGGTCGCGCAGGGCGAGGGTGGCCTGGGGTGCGGCCAGCACGTCGGCGCGGACGGCCTGGCGCACGCCGGCGGAGGCGAGGACGCAGAGCGGGGCGGCGAGCGAGGACCATATCGCGAGGTGTCCGGCGATCGTCGGCCACGACCACTGGAGCTGGTGGCCGACGATGAGGGCGTCGCTGGTGTCGACCGCGAGGAGGCCGAAGAGGACGAGTCCGGCGGCGGCGCGCGGGAGGCCGAGCAGGGTGACGAGGGCGCGCTCGACCTCGTCGCGGCCGAGGACGCGGCCGTGTTCGCGGCGCTCGCGGGCGGTGAGCAGGCGACCGACGGGCCACGCGAGCACGCCGAGGACCCATGCGAGGCGCAGGAGCGGCGGGCGGGCTGGGG
>ENA-OFCF01000901-OFCF01000901.1-metagenomes-genome-assembly--contig:-NODE-901-length-12321-cov-11.438448_pt1 | contig 12321 bp, 10 predicted proteins | sample MGYA00153387_OFCF01 | MGnify analysis MGYA00153387
GATTTGGGATTTGGGATTTGGGATTTGGGATTTGGGATTTGGGATTTGGGATTTGAGATTTGAGATTTGAGATTTGAGATTTGAAATCACAAAAACGCCCGGGGCGTGTGGACGGCCCGGGCGTTTGAAAAACTCTGCTGATCTAGCCGAGAAGATCAGGCCTTCGCGGCGGGGGCTGCTGCGTCTGCGGCAGCTTCGAGATCGGCTCCAGAACCGGCGCGACCGATGTGAACGACCACGACATCCTTGGCGTGGGTCGGGGTAACGCCTTTCGGATATTTGATGTCGCCGAGGTGAAGCGAGTCGCTGAGTTCGAGGCCGCTGATGTCGATATCGATGAATTCTGGGAGATCGTCAGGAATGCAGGTGATTTCGATGGCGTGCACGTATTGTTCGATGACGCCGCCAGCTTTGACGCCTGGGGCTTCACCGATGAGGTGGGCCGGGATGTGGGCAGTGATTTCGGTTTTTTCGTCGATGGCGAGGAAGTCGGCGTGCACGGCTTCGCCGGAAAGCGGGTGGTGTTGGATCGCCTGAATGAAGGCGAGGCTGGTGCCTTGGCCCTCGATTTCGAGGTTGACGATGATGTTTTCCGAGCTGCTGCGAGCGAGCAATTCGATGAATGACTTGGCGTCCACCTTGAGATTTTTGTTTTCGGAGCCGCGTCCGTAGATGACGGATGGGAGCCAGCCTTCACGGCGCATTTGATTGAGGCGGCCGGAGCCGGTGCGGGCGCGGGGAGCTGCTTTGAGTGATGTCTTTTGTGCCATGACGGAGAGGACGGTGTGGTTGAAATGAAGCGCTGGAGCAAATTTGGATTCCGGCGCGGGACGGGCTGTGTAGCTGGCGAAAGAGCACTTGTCAAAAATTTGTTTGCGATTGAGGATTTTTGCTCAGCCCGCTGGTGGGTTTTTCCTTGTTTTTCCATTGCCTACACGGTGTTTCGAAGTCGATAGTCCTGCAGCAGCTTGCACTCGTTTGGCATGTCAGACCCCCGGAAAATCGCGCTTTTTGGTGGCACCTTTGATCCGGTGCATCTTGGGCATGTGCATTTGGCCTCTCTAGCGGTGGCTGCATTGAAGCTCGATCAAGTGCGATTTATGCCGTGCCACATTTCGCCGCACAAAACGCAATCAGCCCCGACGCCAGCCGTGGATCGACTGAAAATGCTGCGTCTCGCCACTTCAGGGCTGTCGTGGGCGGTGGTGGATGACTTCGAGGCTGCACGCGCCAAGCCATCGTATTCCTATCAGACGGCGGAGGAAATGGCGGCGCGTTTTCCGGGTGCGCGATTGTTTTGGATCATGGGCGTGGATCAATGGAAGGTGTTGCCGCAGTGGGCCGAATCTGAGCGACTGGCCCGAGTGGTCGAGTTCATCGTCTTTGCTCGCGGAAATTCTCCCGTGCCGCGTGAGGGTTATCGAATGCATCCGTTGGAAGGAATTCATCCTGCATCGGCCACTCAGATTCGTGAGTCCATTTCGCGTGGGGAAATGGATCATCCATGGCTCGATCCGGCGGTCGCTCGGTGGATCTGCCAACATCGAATCTATCAAAAAGCATGAAGCTCGAGCGCCTACTGGCGAAATACGGATCGATGGGCCGCAATCGTGCCCGCCTTGCGATCACAGACGGACGCATTCAGGTGGATGGCAAAGTGGAAACGCGGATCGATCACGAGGTGGATCGTTTCCGCCGGATAGAAATGAATGGCGCGGTGATCCAGACGGGCGATCGTCTGCTGCACGTGATGTTGCACAAACCGCGCGGCGTGGTCAGCGCCACTCGCGATGCGGAGCATGTGACGGTCATCGATTTGATCGATGATCCTGATAGAGTCTCGCTCCACTTGGTAGGACGCTTGGACCGCGATACCTCAGGTTTGATGTTGTTGACCAATGACGGGCGCTGGTCGAAGGCTTTGATGCATCCAGATCACAAAGTGCCAAAAGTCTATCTGGTGGAAACTCGTGATGTCATCCCATTGGAAGCGGTGGAGCTTTTTGCTGCCGGATTTCATTTCCACACGGAGAATCTCACCACCATGCCTGCGGAACTCGAAATTCTATCGGATCGCAGGGCGCGGCTGACATTGCATGAAGGCCGCTATCATCAGGTCAAGCGCATGTTTCACCGCATTGGAAATCGGGTCACGGCGCTGCACCGTGAGCGGATCGGGGCACTCACGTTGGCGTATGACCTCGCGCCCGGCGAGTGGCGGTTTCTGACGAACGCTGAAATCGCGGTGGTGTGATGACAGAGTTAGCGAAAAGAAATCCACGATCTTTGCAATGCTGGCTTGTCAAGCGGGGCGGGACTTCTATGTTCGCCGCGCTCCGCAAATCTACCACCGGATCACCATTTCTTCATGAGTACCACCCAGCTTGCCCAAGCCGCTAACGAAGCCCGTGGCCTTGCCATGGATGCCATCCACGCCTGCAATTCCGGTCATTTGGGCCTCCCGCTCGGCAGTGCCGAGATCGGTGCTGTGCTTTTCGGTGAATCGATGCGCTATTGCCCGGATGCGCCGAAATGGCTGAATCGCGACCGTTTTATCCTCTCCGCAGGCCATGGCTCGATGTTTATTTATAGTTGGTTGCATCTTTCTGGATTCGCCGTTTCAAGGGAGGACGTAAAAAATTTCCGTCAGCTTCATTCGATCACGCCGGGTCACCCGGAGTTCAGGGAAACTCCAGGCGTGGAGGCGACCACCGGCCCGCTCGGTCAGGGCGTCGGCAATGCCGTGGGTTACGCGCTTTCCGGGAAACGCGCTGCTGCACATTTCAATACTGCCGATCACACGATTTTCGACCAGCACATCTTCGCGCTGATGGGCGACGGCTGTTTGCAGGAAGGCGTGGCCAAAGAGTCCATCGCCTTCGCCGGTCACAACGGTTTGGACAATCTGATTTTGATCTATGATTCCAACGACGTGACACTCGACGCGATGGCGGTTGTTAGCCAAAGCGAAGACGCAGAAGCCTATTTCATTTCCCAAAATTGGGACGCGGTCACCATCGACGGTCACGATCTAGCAGCCATCGCCGCTGCCCTCGAAAAAGCGAAAGCCAACGACAACGGCCGCCCGAAAGTCATCATCGCCAAGACGATCATCGGCAAAGGCATTCCAGAAGTGGCGGGAAGTGCAAAAGGTCACGGCGAGGGCGGCGCGAAATTTGTCGATGCTGCACGTGCTGGCCTCGGTCTGCCAGCCGACGAGCATTTTTATGTTTCTCCAGAAACCCAAGCATTTTTTGCCGCGAAAACCGCAGCTTCCAAACAGATTTTCGCCGCGTGGCAAGCCAACTACGACGCCTGGGCAAAAGCGAATCCCGCCTTGGCCGATGAATTGACTAACGGCCTAGCAAATGCCGTGCCAACCGATCTTTCCGAGCAAGTCCCAGCCTTCGCCGCAGACTACAACGACGCGACCCGTTCCGCTGGCGGCACCATTCTTAACGCAATTGCCAAAGCGATGCCGCAGATCATCACTGGCAGCGCGGACCTTTACGGCTCCACCAAGAATTATCTCAAAGACGGCGGAGACTTTTCCAAAGCAAATCCGCTAGGACGCAATATCTGGTTCGGCATCCGCGAACACGCGATGGGCGCAATCTGCAATGGCATCGCCTATGATGGAATTTTCCGCCCCAGCGGTGCGACTTTCCTCGTCTTCGCCGACTACTTGCGCGGCTCGATCCGGCTCGCTGCTCTAGCAGGACTGCCAGTGACCTATATCTTTACCCATGACTCAATTGGAGTCGGCGAAGACGGCCCGACTCACCAACCAGTAGAAACCGTTAGTGGTTTGCGCGTGATCCCGAATCTCGATGTCATCCGGCCCGGTGATGCGGAGGAAACCGCAGGTGCTTTTGTGACTGCGATGCGTCGCACGGATGGTCCCACCGCGCTGATCCTCACTCGCCAAGCGATTCCGTTGATGAATGAACTCTCGGTGGAAACCCGCCGCGAGGGGGTTTTTAAGGGCGGTTATATTGCGAAAAAAGAAAGCGCCGCACTCACCACCATTTTGCTCGCTTGCGGCTCCGAACTCCAACACGCGATGGCCGCTGCCGCCGAGCTTGGTGCTGGCGTCCGCGTGGTTTCCATGCCTTGTTTTGAACTTTTCGACCGCCAGAGCGCCGAATACCGCGAGAGCATTTTGCCAGCCGCTTGCACCAAGCGCATCGCCATCGAAGCTGGTGTCACTGGCTTGTGGTGGAAATACGTAGGCACTCAGGGCAAAGTGTTAGGCATAGATCGCTTCGGCATGAGCGCACCCGGCAACACCGCGATGCAGGAACTTGGCATGACCAAGGACCACGTGATCGCCGCTGCAAAATGAGTCGTGTTCTATCATCTTATTCCTAACTTTCTATCATATCGTGAAATCTCTGCCGCTCGCTATTGGATGCTTCTTGTTTTGCCAATGCGGTGCGAACCTGCCCGGTCGAGCGGACGGGATTGATCCCAATCCATTTGCTTTGCTGGAAAAACAGGCGACTGCGGAAAACCACGATGCGAGCCGTCTCCGCGTGCCGTTGCTAGAATCTCCCGCGTTCGAGCAGCGCTGGGGAAAACCAAGATTGTTAGTTGGCTCCAATGGTGGCTACGCGTTGCGTTACCAGAATCCAGCAAACCGAAATACCCATCTCACCGTTTTCGGTTCCTCACAGAAATTCGCCACAGCCGGAGATGTTCCGCCGCCATACACCAATTTGGGATTCAATCAGCAAAAACTAACTTACGAACCTGTGGTGGTCAGCCAAAAGTGGAACAACATCAGCATCGCCGGAAGAAGTGTGCGCTATTGCATCAGTGAGGGTTCATCCGAAGATCAATCGGTGCAATACAGCACTGAGACTTTTCGCCTCACCGCCCCAGACGGACGCACTGCCAGCTACCGAATCCGCGTTGCATCGGCGGGTCGGAAAGCTGCCGAGTCCATCAAGCCAGTGCTCGAATCCGTCAAATTTCGCTGAGTTTTTTCGGCCCGTTTGGTTGCACCGACACCGATGAATTAACATGGTGTTTACAATCGGGAAATGGATTTGAGGATTCTTCAAAAAATCTAAACAATGAGCGAGGTGCGGGTTGACAACGCGAGGTCACTTGACCAGTCTGCGCCAGATGCCGCAAGGGATAAGCACTCTGTGGCGATGCAAATAAAACCACTCCACAGGACATTTACCCAGTGTTTTCAAACGAAGAATACCTCGCAGAATTGCTCACCGATGCCGGCATGGTGAATATTGATGACGTTAGCCGCGCCCGCAGTTCGCTCAGCGGCACGGAAACGATCGTCGAATACCTCCTCGCTCATACCACGCTCACTCAGGAAGATGTGGCCCATACTCTCGCTGCCAATGCGAGTATTCCATTCGTGAGACTTACAGAACTCTCGTTCGCGCCAGGCGTCACCGAGGCAATTACAGATGATGTTGCTAGAAGATATCGTGTGATTCCTGTGTTAGACGATGGCTTGTCGCTGACGATAGCGATTGCCGATCCGCTCGACTTTGAAGTATTGGACACGCTGCCTCACATCGTTGGTCGAGAGCTGAATCTGGTTTGCGCGACCCAGCAGGATATCCAAGAACATCTGCGGCAATTGTACAACCTTGGCGAGGCTGGTGGAGCGCTGGATGCCGCAGGATTCATGGTTTCCACCGGGGATTCCGAAGCAGGCGACCGCGCTGGTGATGACGCGCCGATCATTCGGCTGGTCATGCAAACTCTAACTGAAGCGTTTCGTTTGCGAGCTTCCGACATTCACATTGAGCCGCTAGAAACATCGGTGCGCATTCGCTACCGGCTGGATGGCAAGTTAGTGCACGTGGACACCCATCCGAAAAAACTTCTGCCCGCCATCATCGCGCGCTTGAAGGTGATGAGCGGCACCATGTCGATTGCGGAAAAACGCCTGCCTCAGGACGGTCGGATCCAACTCAAGATGGGCGAAAAAGAAGTGGACCTCCGGGTTTCTTCGGTGCCGTCTAACCACGGTGAGTCCATCGTCATGCGGATTTTGGATAAAACTGCGCTGCTTTTGGGTCTGCCGGAACTCGGGTTCTTCTCGGATGACCAGACGACGTTTGAACAATTGTTAGGCTTGCCAGACGGAATCCTGCTGGTGACAGGTCCCACTGGCTCGGGAAAAACCACCACGCTTTACGCCTGCCTCAACGTCATCAACCGACCGGACAAAAAAATCATCACGGTGGAAGATCCGGTCGAATATGAACTCGGCGGCATCAATCAGGTCATGGTCAAAGCTGACATCGGCATGACCTTCGCCGCAGCCTTGCGCGCCATGCTTCGTCAAGCTCCTAACATCATCATGATTGGGGAAATTCGCGATGCGGAGACTGCAAATATCGCGATCAACGCCTCGCTCACAGGTCACTTGGTTTTCTCCACTCTCCACACCAACGATGCGCCCTCCGCCGTCGCTCGTCTCGCCGACATTGGCGTGAAACCGTTCTTGATCGCTTCTGCGGTGCGCGCGGTGTTAGCCCAGCGATTGGTGCGGAAATTGTGCCCACTTTGCAAAGGTCCAGCTAACTTAACTGACAAGGAAATGCGCGCTCTTTCGTTAGACTCTTCGCGTTTGGTGGACGCCACCATCTTCGGCCCGGTGGGTTGCGAAAAATGTCGCGGCAACGGTTTCAAAGGCCGGATGGGAATTTTCGAGCTGTTCCTCATCGATGATGAAGTCCGGCAAATGATCAACACCGGACTGACCACGACTCAGCTCCGCCGCCGTGCACGCGAACTCGGGATGCGCACCCTGCGCGAGGACGGCATCCGCAAGGTGCTGGCCGGCCTCACCTCCGGCGGCGAGGTCGTGCACGCCACCATGTCAGACGCCAATTGAACGATTCTAACTCACCCGATTTTCCAAACCTTCCCTGCCTTCCCATCGTCCCATGGACAATACCCAGATCATCGAACTCTTCCAATCCCGCGGCCTGATCGATCAGAGCCTCGCCCAGGACATCCTCGCGGAAGTGAGCTACAGCGGAAAGGAAATCGCCGAAATCCTCGCCGACTTCCAAGTGATCCAAAACCGCGACGACATTTGGCCAGTCGTCGCATCCGAACTCGGCACGCACATCGTCGATATCAAAAACTGGACACCGCCCGAGGCATTGCTCGCATTGGTGCCTGCCGGGACCGCTCGCCTCCACGGTGCGCTGCCGGTGAATTTTGATGAAACTGGCTTGCATGTCGCGCTTGTGGATCCTCTTAACCCGCAGACTGTCGAAGATCTACGCTTCGCACTCGGTCGCGAAATCCACGTCGTCGTCGCCCCAGATTACCTCGTTGAGGCCAAGATCAACGATTGTTACGGCGGCGAAGGAAAGGCGATGGAAGATATCCTCAGCCAGTTAGAAATTGGCAGTGACTCGATCAACACCGCCGATCTGGAAGCCGAGGCAAATTCTGCGCCGATCATTCGTTACGTTGATCTCGTTCTCTATCAGGCGATCAAAGAAAAAGCCTCGGATATTCATTTCGAGCCTTTCGAGAAGGACTTCAAGATCCGCTATCGGGTGGACGGTGCGCTTTACGAGATGGCGCCGCCACCGCTTCACCTCGCGCTGCCCATCCTTTCTCGCGTGAAGGTGATGTCGAACATGAACATCGCCGAGCGCCGCATCCCGCAAGACGGACGGATCGTCAAACAAGTCGGCGATAAACAGGTGGACATGCGGGTTTCCTCGCTGCCCACTCATCATGGCGAATCAATCGTGCTGCGGGTACTCGACCGTTCGTCGGTGAATCTATCGTTAGAAAACCTCGGTCTCACCGAATACATCTACAATTATATCACCGAGACCATCGAGAAACCGAACGGGATTTTCATCGTCACTGGCCCGACTGGCGCAGGCAAAACCACCACACTTTACGCCGCGCTCCGCCGCATCAACACCATCGAATCCAAGCTTCTAACTGCCGAAGATCCGGTGGAATATGACATCGACGGTATCATCCAAATTCCGATCAATGAAGCGATCGGCCTCGATTTCCCACGCGTGCTTCGTGCTTTCCTCCGCCAAGATCCGGACCGCATCATGATCGGGGAAATGCGTGACAAGGAAACCGCCACCATCGGCATTCAGGCAGCACTCACCGGCCACTTGGTGCTTTCCACCCTGCACACGAATGACGCACCCGGAGCTGTCACTCGTCTGGTAGATATGGGCTGCGAACCATTCCTCGTTGCGGCCTCGCTTGAGGGAGTGCTGGCTCAACGACTCGTCCGCACGATCTGCAAAGAGTGCAAATCGCCTTACGAACCCAACGAAGCCATTCTCAGCCAGCTCGGCGTTTCCGCGCACGAACTCGGCGATAAACAATTCTTCACCGGTGCCGGCTGTGATGTCTGCGGTCAAAGCGGCTATCGCGGACGTCGCGGACTTTACGAACTCCTCAACATCACCGATCCTGTCCGCGAATTGATCACCGCACGCGCCCCGACGGTGGTGATCAAACAGAAGGCAGTCGAGCTCGGCATGAACACCTTACGTGAAGATGGTTTGCGCAATATTTACCTCGGCAATACAACGATTGAAGAGGTTTTGAAATACACCTAATGCCAGATTTTTCCATCGCCAAGACCTACAATTTAAGTTCTCATTTTTAAACACTTCTCAACTCCAACAATAACCCCATGGCCAATTTCCAATATTCCGCTCTTGATGCTAAAGGCGAACAATCTAACGGAGTGATCTCCGCCGCCTCTGAGTCTGATGCCGTGCAGATACTTCGCTCAAAAGGACTCTACCCAACTCATGTGCAGGATGAGGCAAAGGCTCCCAAAGGTAAAACCGCACTGCCGGCAAAATCCAAGATGAAGGCGAAACAGACGCAAACCGCAAAGGGCAAGGTCGGCGGTCGTGTGAAGCCGAAAAACCTGATGATCTTCACCCGTCAGCTCGCCACTCTAATCGACTCCGGTCTGCCATTGCTTCGTAGCCTCACCGTGCTCGAAAAACAGGAACCACACCCAGTCCTCAAAGCCACCGTTTCTTCTCTTGCAGAAAACGTCCAGGGCGGCTCCACCTTCTCCGAGTCGCTCGCCCAACACCCGAAGATTTTCAACAAGCTCTACGTCAACATGGTCAAGGCCGGCGAACTTGGTGGTGTGTTAGAAATCGTGCTCAATCGACTCGCCGAGTATCAAGAAAAGGCACAGAAGCTAAAAAACAAGATCGTTTCCGCGATGGTCTATCCGGTGATCGTGATGTTCATCGCAGTTGCCATCCTCGTTTTCCTGATGATTTTCATCGTGCCGAAATTCAAGGAAATGTTTGCCAGCACCGATCAAGAACTACCGATGATATCGAAAATCGTCTTCGGCACTTCACAATTTTTCTTGGACAGTGCCGTCGGACCGATTCCTAACGTGGTTCTGGTGTTTGTCGTGTTTGGCATCACTGTGGTTCTCTTCAACATGTGGGGCCGCACCAAGGGTGGCCGCCACGCAATCGATACGCTCAAACTTAAAATGCCGGTGCTAGGTGACATTCAGCGCAAGAGCGCCGTCTCGCGTTTCTCCCGCACACTCGGCACTCTCGTCACCTCGGGCGTTCCTATCCTCCAAGCTCTCAACATCACCCGTGACACCGCCGGCAATGTTGTGATTTCCCGTGCGATTGAGAAGGTTCACGAAGCCGTCAAAGAAGGTGAAACCATCGTCACCCCGCTCCAAGCTTCCGGAGTGTTTCCTAACATGGTTATTTCAATGGTGGACGTCGGTGAGGAAACCGGCCAGCTCCCAGAAATGCTGCTCAAGGTGGCCGATGTTTACGACGATGAAGTGGACAACGCCGTCACCGCGCTCACCTCGATTCTCGAGCCGATCATGATTGTATTCCTCGCTCTGATTGTGGGTTCCGTCGTGTTTGCACTCTTCCTGCCCTTGATTAAGATGATCTCTGGAATGAGTTCTACTTCGTGAGCATGCCGCCTTCGAAATCTCACTTCCTCAGGACCATGAAAACAAATCCACGCCGCGGCCAACCCGCATTCACCCTCATCGAGCTGATGGCGGTAGTCACCATCATCGTCATTCTCGCCGGCATCGTCATCGGGGGAATGGGCTTCGTGACCGAAAAACAAGCCAAAGAGAAGGTCAAAATCCAAATTGCGCTGATCTCCAAAGCTCTCGAAGAATTCAAACTCGATAATGGTCGATACCCAGAAACGGATGACACCGATGACAATTCTGAATTGATATTTGATGCCCTGTATTATGAGGGAGCCAGTGATCTCAAAAAGGAAAAGAAGATCTACATCGGCGAGCTTGATCCTCAGAATAACAAACAGGGTTGGACTTCGGGCGTCGCGAGTAAAGAAACCAAGATCGTCGATCCTTGGGGAAAAAATTTCCGCTACCGAACTGCTGTGAACGCCAATGATACACAGAATATTTCCAGTCAGAATCCAGATTTTGACCTTTGGTCAGCGGGCAAAGATGGCAAAACAAACGCCGATCCCAGCCACAAAGATTGCCGCGACGATATCAGGAATTTTTGATTCGTGCGCATCTTGGAACTAAACCGCAACACACAATTGGATGGCTGGCGCGCCTTCGCCGTGATCGGTGTGATGTGGTTTCATTGGGCACCACCCGCTTGGCGGGTAGGATTGCCATTTGAGATCGGTTTGTATTATTTTCTAACACTGACAGGTTTCCTGATCACTCGCATTCTGCTGCGGGAACGCGAGGCAGGTGAGAAATCCGGCAAACCTTGGCGCGCTGCGGCATTGCGAGATTTCCTCAAACGTCGATTCTCTCGGATCTTAGTGCCCTGTTATGTGGCGATGTTGTTTGCATTGCTCGTCGGTGCTGCCGATATCCTCCAACATCCATTGGTTTACTTCGCGCATGTATCGAATTTTCACATTGCATGGTTAGAGCACTGGCCGCCGGGCACCGCGCATTACTGGACGTTGGCGATCCAGATGCAGTTCTACCTTTTATGGCCGTTGGTAGTGTTTTTCACTCCGCAGAAGTGGCTTGGTCGGGTGTTCGTATTTTGCATCGCCCTTGCGCCGGTATCGCGTTTCATTGTGGAGAATGGTTTTCCAGAAATCTGCCATCCCGGCACGATCACTAGCTCGGCACTCGATTATTTCGCAGTCGGTGCTTTGTTAGCGCTGGCACTCAAACGCGGAATGAATCCCACAAATCAAAAATTCAGGCTAGCGGCGTGCCTTTCGTGCTTTGTTTATGTGGTCCTGCATTCCGCCTACGAATCCGGCCATGAAATCCCTGGTTTGTGTTATATCCAACAAACCCTGCTCTCGGTAGCATTTGCCGGTTTGATTTCATTCACGCTGGCGGGATCCACTGGGATCCTTGGGCGGCTGCTGAATCATCCCGCAGTTCAACATGTCGGGCGATTGAGTTATGGTCTCTATCTGTTTCACACCTCGGTTCCGTTATTGCTTGGCTGGGTGATGCCATTTTTGTGGTTCCCGGTTTTTTCTGGGCCCTTGTTAGGAATACGGTTGATCGTCTTTGCTCTGGTTTCATGGGGTTTGGCATGGCTTTGTTGGAGATGGCTGGAAGGTCAGGACAGATTGCGTTTCACCCGGCTTGCGACCGATGCGAGAGGATGCTAGGTTTGCCCTGTTTTGGAATTGGCATGGAAAAACGAGCTGCCCGAGGGCTATGGACCGATGACGGTCAAGGAACTGCGACAAGGATTGCAGGGCGGTTGTCTGGTTAATTGATTTGTGGTGGGGGAGTTTTGAGGAGGCGCAGGGCTGCCCAGGGTTTGGCGCTGTGGTGGTGGAAGTTGGCGTTGAGGCTCTCGAAGACTTCCGCGTCATGAAGCCGCAGGATCGCTCCTCTCAACAGGGCGAGGACCTGGCCTCCGCTGGCTTTCTTGCGCGGACGTGAGGCGTCCTCTTTCCACAGACTGGTGTCACGTTTCCAGTGGTTCTTGTTCTCCACCGACCAGTGGCCGCGAATGGCTTGCGCGAGCTGGGAGGCGCTTCTCTCGTCGCGATCGAGACTGGTGATGAAGTAGCGGGTCTCGCTTTTGATTACATCGCTTTTTGCTTCGGTCCACTCGCGAGTGATCCTGATCAACTGGCTTGCGCCGGGAAAAGGGCTGATGTCCTGGTCCAGATCGGCACGGGCGAGTCGGCGGCGTTCGATGCGGCCGTGGTCTTTTTCCCAGTCGCTCACCCATTCGTCCCGGACGATGTCCGACAGGTTGCGCTGCGCGAGTTGGTGGAGGGTGGGTTGGTTGTCTTTGAGGCCTAGCAGGTAGTCGCCGCCGTGGCTGATGATGATGAAAG
>ENA-OFCF01000902-OFCF01000902.1-metagenomes-genome-assembly--contig:-NODE-902-length-12315-cov-2.516069_pt1 | contig 12315 bp, 12 predicted proteins | sample MGYA00153387_OFCF01 | MGnify analysis MGYA00153387
GAGCCAGAAGGCGGCACTTGAGATATCTCCCGGCACCGTGAAGTCACAGGACTCGGGCATCTGCCCGCCGTGGATGGAAATCGCGTTGCCCTCGCGCCGAGTGCTGACTTGGAAGGATGCCAGCATCCGCTCGGTGTGGTCGCGCGTCTCGGCGGGCTGGATGACGGTGGTTTTACCCTCCGCGAACATCCCGGCGAGGAGCACCGCGCTTTTCACCTGCGCGCTGGCGACCGGCATCTCGTAGGAAATCGGGTGGAGCTTCGCAGGGTGGATGAGCAGCGGCGCACAGCCGGGCTTGCTGCCGCGGGACTCGATCGACGCGCCCATCTCTCCGAGCGGGATGGTGATCCGGCCCATCGGCCGCGAGGATAGTGACGCATCGCCGAAGAGCTCGGAGGAGAACGGCTGGCCGGCGAGCAACCCGGCTAACAGGCGCATGCCGGTGCCGGAATTCCCGCAGTCGATCGGCGCGGCGGGCGCGCTGAGCTTCATCGACTGGCCGTGGATGCTGAGATTCAAGGGGCCGTAGCCGCTTAGGGTGTCGAGCACCTCGTGGCGGGCGCCGAGGGCCTGCATGGCGTTGAGCGTGTTCACGCAGTCCTCGCTGGGCAGGAAGTTGCGGATGGTGCAGATGCCGTTGGAAAGGCCGCCGAGGATGGCGGCACGGTGGGACATGCTCTTGTCCCCGGGGACGCTGAACTCCGCGTGGAACCGGGTGATGGATTTGATTCGAAGTTCCGACATGGGAAAAAAACTAACGTGGCGAATTGAGTGGGTCGCGCCGCTGTTTCGCGGTGACCAGCCACTGGCGGGCGTGCTCCTGATTACCGCTCTCGAGGCTGCCGAGGACGTCGCGGAGATCGGCGATGGTTTCATGCAGCAGGCCGATGAGCGCCTCGCGGTTCTCGGTGACGATTTCCGCCCACATCGTGGGATTTCCTGCGGCGACGCGGGTCGTATCGCGCAGGCCACCGCCGCCGAAACGGCCTTCCGAGGGGTCCTTCAGACAAACCCGCGCGGCGCTGGCCGCGATGAGGTGCGGCAGGTGGCTGATGCGGGCGACGAGCTCGTCGTGGATCGCGGCACTCATCCACGAGACGCGGCAGCCGATGGCCACCCAGAATCGCTCGAGCGCCGCGGCGAGTTCGGCCGGCGCGCCGCCGTCATTGGTGAGCAGGCAGGCGGCGTTTTGAAAGAGGTCCCCGGTGACGGCGGCGAGGCCATTGCGCTCGGAGCCCGCCATCGGGTGGCTCCCGATAAAACGGATGGGCAGTCCTTTCAGCAGCGGGCCGATCCGGCTGTGCGGGACCCGTTTCACGCTGCCGACGTCCGTGATCAGGCAGTCATCCGGCAGTCCCGCTTCCAGCGCGGCGGAAACGAGGGCTGCCATCGCGCCTACCGGGACCGCCAGGATCAGCAGGCTTGTTCCTTGGACCGCACTGGCCAGGTCGCGGGTGACACCGCCGATGCCGAGTTTCTCCGCCGCGGCCACCGTGTCATCGCTCCGCACCCACAGCCGGACGACTGGGGGATGTTCCAGAGCGGCGAGCGCAAGGGCGAGCGAGCCGCCAAGCAATCCGCCGCCGAGAATGGTGATGGTGGGGAAATCGGTCTTCATCGAAACAAAAAGACCGGGTCCAGCGGGGCCGGACCCGGTCGGTGAGCTGGGGTAAGCTGGCCGGGAGGCGGAAGTCTCAAGGCACGCGGAAGTAGCCCTTGCCCGCTCCGGTGTAGGTCGGATCCTGCACCAGCGTGCCGCTCGGGATGTCGCGCACATCAACCAACTTGTTGTTATACGGACTGAAAACGTAGCCTTCCTTGCCGGGCACCTTGTTGGCGACGGCGTAGTCGCGCTTCTCTTCGACCGGCGGCTTGGTCGTCTCAGTGCCGGAAGGAGTCGTTTCCGGGGTGGTGGTGGAGGTCTCGCTGGTGCCTTCCTTCCGTTTGAGGTCATTCTCGGCCTTCAGTTTCTCCCGCTGTTCCTTAATCTTCTGCTGCTCCGCGGAACTCACATTCTTCTGCGCCGGGCCCTGCGCGGGCCTCCGGTTCGCGTTCTCGTCGTAGGGATAGCAAGATGCCAGCAGGACGCCGCCGAGTGCGGCGGAGGCGGTGAGAAATGGAGATTTCATAACAGTTTTGGAGCGGAGAGAGGGTCGAATTTCGGGCTGCGGATCAAGCGCAACGGGCTTCGGGCGGGATGATGGTCTTCCAGCGCTTGGCGTCAAGCAAGGTCATCGGGCACTCAGGAAATTGCCGGCGGGCAGTGCTTGTCGCCGCCCGGGATGCGGGTAAAACCTGCGCCCGCCATGCCAGATGCCGCGATCCATACCGTTGGGAAAATTTTGGAGAACCTCAATCCCGTCCTCTATCGGGTAGCCCTGCCTAACGGGAAAATCATCCTCGCCCACCTTTCCAAACCGCTGACCGTCGCGCAGGCAGCCTTCCCACTCGGCGGAGAAATCATCCTCGAGCTGACGCCCTACGACTTCGACAACGCGCGGATCCTCGGCGCAGCCAGCTGAGCCACGGACCACGGGATGGCTATTTCCCGATGCAGAAGCTGCTGAAAATCACGCCCAGCAGGTCCTCGGTATCGACTTTCCCGGGAATCTCGCCGAGTGCGTCGAGCGCCTCCCGCAGGTCGATGGCGGCAAGCTCAGGGTCGGAAAGATCGTTCAGTAAATCCAGTGCGGCGAGCAGCGCGCCTTGGGCGATCTGGAGACTCGCCTGATGGCGGGCATTGATCGCCACCGCGTGCTCGCCCCAGTCGGCCTCGCTGAAGTGCAGGGCATCCCGGATCGCCCCGGACAGGGTGTCGAAGCCAGCGCCATTCTCACAGGAAATGCGAACCGCCGGCACTGCGTGCCACGACGGGTGTTCGCTGAGATCGGTCTTGTTGAGCACAAGCAGGCGTTTGGCCGCAGTCGCGGGGAGCACCGCGTCCAGAGGGCGTGGCTTGCTGGCATCGGCAATTTCCAACAGCAGATCCGCTGCCTCGATCTGGCGGACGGTCCGCTGGATGCCCTCGGCCTCGATCCGGTCAGCCGCCTCCCGGACCCCCGCGGTATCCACCAGCCGCAGCGGGATGCCGTGGAGATTCACGATTTCCTCGATCGTATCGCGAGTAGTGCCGGGGATCTCACTGACGATGGCGCGCTCGAATCCTAACAAGCGATTGAGCAGGCTGGATTTCCCCACGTTCGGCTCGCCGAAAATGACGGTCCGCACGCCTTCGCGCAGCACCCGGCCCTGGTCCGCGGTGGCCAACAGGGAATCCACCACGGCCAGCACCGCGCCGACCCGGCCGCGCAGCAGGATGCCGGTCTGCGGGTCGATGTCCTCCTCCGGGAAGTCGATCCACGCCTCGAGATGGGCGAGCGTTTCCAGCAACTGGTCGCGGGCCGCCGTGGTCCGGCGGCCGAGCGTCCCTTCCAGCTGGCTGCGAGCGGCCCGCAGTGACAGGCGGGTCTGTGCGGAAATGAGATCCATCACGCCCTCCGCCTGGGTCAGGTCGAGCTTGCCATTCAGAAAAGCGCGCTGCGTGAATTCGCCGGGACCGGCGGCGGCCGCCCCGCAGGCGAGGAAACGTCCCAAGACTTCACTCGTCGCCAGGACGCCGCCGTGACCGGTGAACTCGGCACAGTCCTCGCCCGTATAGCTGTGCGGACCGTGGAAAACCGTCAGCAGCCCGTCGTCGAGGACTTCTCCACGGGCATCCGTGACGCGGCAGTAGCGCACGGTGCGCGGTAGCAGTGTGGCTGCCTTGCCACCCGTGGCGCGGTCCGCCACCTGAATCGCATCCGGTCCGGAGATCCGCACCAGTGAGACCGCGCCCATTCCGGGCGGGCTGGCCACCGCGGCGATCGTGGTGCGGTCGGGCTGTGGCACGTTTCTCAAACGGACGCTCACTTGGTCGATGCCGTGGCGGGTGTGGGCTGGCCACCCAGTCCGAGGAACTCCCAGCAGACGAAGCGGCTGATCTCGAGGTCCGGAGCGGTCTCCTCACCACTCCAGCGCAACTCAACAGTGGCGGTGCGGGTGACCGGGCGGTTTTCCTTAGTGCCGCGCCAATTGATAAGCGAAAGCGCGCGGCCGGTCTCGGAATCGACCTTCACATTCACCCGGGCGCTGTCCGTGGTATTCGCGGGGTCCACCACGCGGTAGGTGCGGGTGCCCGCCACCGCGCGGCCCTTGTCCGGCACATCTTCCACGATGAAAACGCGGAACACTCCGGTCTGGCCGATATCCGGGAGCTCGGTGAAATTCTGTAAGGTCCGGTATTTCGTCTGCGCGAAGATTTCCCAGTCCAGCTTGAGCCCCTCCGGCGAGCGCTTGAAAAACGCGTGCACCCGTAGCGGCTCCATCGCGAAGTTCCCCACCCGCGAGAGCGTGCTGAGCAGCAGGTCCGCCTCGTCCACGCCATACTGCACTTCCAGGCTGGCCAGTGGCCGGAAAAACTCGCGCATCGCGAACTGCGGCGGCTGGTCGTAAACCATCATGAACAGCCCGCGCTTGCGGTCCTCCTCGGACAGCTCGTAGATCGAAAACGCCTCGGCCGGAGTGTCGGAATCGTTGATCACCCCGCCGCCGTAGAAATCCTCGATCTTGGTCGCCAGCGTCCGGCCGTTGAGGATGAAAGGCACTTTTTCCCGGGTCGTCGTCGCCGCCATGTAATCGCGCAATAGCTGATAGGCGTCCTTTTGCCAGCCGATGCGGATGTAGGTCGCCTCACGGATTGCCGGGTCACCCGAGGCGGCCTTGACCATGGGCGGTTCGATATTTCGCCCGAGTTCCTTGGAAGCCAGGTAGACCACCGCTCCTCCGAGCAGCGCCAACGCCAGCAGAACCAGCATCGCCGGGATCAATCCGCTGCGGGCCTTGGCTGGTTTCGCAAGTTTCGGGCGATTCAGCCCGGAGTGGTCCTCGCGGGACGGAAGGTCCAACTTCTCCGCCCGGGGCGGCGGCAGCACGGTAATCGGAAGTTCTTCGGACTTCGGCGGCTCCGGAGCCGGCGGCGCGGGTGGCTTGGCCAGCGGCTTGACCTCTACCGGCGGCGCGGCGGGCAGCGGCATCTCGAAGGCAGGGATCGGCGGTGCCACCACCTCATTGGCGGGCGACGTGATCATGCCGCTGCAATGGGGACAGGGCCCGCTGGTCGGCGGCAAGTCCTTGGGAATGAGGATTTTTCCGTCACAGTGCTGGCAACGGAATTCGCGTTGGTGCGTTGGGATCACTGGGTCGGACATGGCTAAAACCTCTTCTAAAACGAAAGTTAGGAACTGGGAAGCAATCTGTCAAACGCAGGGGGCACCGGATGCCGCCAGCACGTCATCGAGCACCTCAAGGCAGCGGCGGTTCTGGGCATCCGTGCCGATGGAAATCCGCACCCAGTCGGGGAGCTTGTAGCTGCTCATGGCGCGGATGATGACGCCCTGCTTAAGCATTTCCCGGAAGACGCGGTCGCCCTCGCCGGTGCGGATGAGGAGGAAGTTCGCGCAGCTGGGGACGTATTCCAGGCCCCGGGCGGCGAGTTCCTTTTCGTAGAAAGCCATGCCAGCGCGATTCACAGCCAAGGTCTTCTCGATGTGGGCGGAATCAGCCAAGGCCGCGAGCGCGCCGGCTTGGGCGATCGCATTCACGTTGAACGGTTGGCGGGCTTTCTGAAGCAGCGCGGCGACATTTTCCGATGCCAGTCCATAACCAATGCGGAGGGCGGCCAGGCCGTGGATCTTGGAGAAGGTGCGCAGGACGCAGACGTTGCGGCCCTCCCTCACATACTTCAGCGTGTCTGGCGCGGCGGTGGGGAATTCGAAATACGCTTCATCAAAAACGGTGATGACATGCTCGGGGACGCGAGCCATGAAGCGGTCGATGGCCGCCTGGCCGACCATGGTGCCGGTCGGGTTGTTCGGGTTGGCGATGAAGACAAGCCGGGTCTGGTCGGTGATCGCGTCGGCCATGGCCTCGAGGTCGTGGATGAAATCGGGGTCCGGGACTTCGACATATTTCGCGCCGAACAGGGTGGCCATCAGCTTGTAAACGACGAACGCGTGCTTGGCGGCGATGAGCTCGGCATTGCGGTTCAGGAAGGTGTGGCAGAGGAGTTCGATGATCTCGTTAGAGCCGTTGCCGAGGATGATGTTTTCCAGGCCCATGCCGAAGGATTCGGCGATGGCCGAGCGGAGCCGATAGCCGCCGCCGTCCGGATAGATGTGAGCTGATTCGAGCGCCTCGCGCATCGCCGCCTTGGCGAGCGGGGAGGGCCCAAGGGGGTTTTCATTGGAAGCGACCTTGACGATTTGGGAGGGATCCAGACCGAGCTCGCGGGCGGTTTCGTCGATGGGTTTTCCTGGCTCGTAGGCCACGAGGTCACAGATGAAGCGGTTGGCGTAGTGGTCGATGGTCATTGGGGAAGGTCGGCGAGGGTTTGATCGAGCAAAGAGCGAAACCGGCCAAGTGCCGCTTCGTAGACGGGAGCGAGAGCGGTGTCGGGTTGGAGCGCCGTGCCCGGGGAGGCCTTGCAGAAAATTTCCTGCAACGCGCCGAGGTCCTGCCCGTCCGCGGCGGCGGCGATGAGGGCGGCGCCCAGGGCGGCCGAGTTCATGACATCCAGCCGCTCGACGGGTGCCTGGAAGATATCTGCGACGAGCTGGGCGATGCCGTCGTTCTTTGACGCGCCGCCGGTGAGACGGATGCGTGCCGTTTCCACCTCCATCCACTGCGAGTGAAGGCGCATGTTGAGGAACTGGCCTTCCAGCAGCGCGCGGACTTGCAGTGCGGGATCGATCGCGAAGGCGGCTGATCCCTGGGAAACGGGTGCCGCGAAATCGTGGCGTGGGGTGATTTCAGGACCGAAGAACGGTAGCGTTAGATTTTGCCCCGCAGCGGCTCGCGTGGCGTCGAGCGCGGGGCGGTCGAAGGCGGACCATTCGAGGCCGAGCTGGTCTCGCAACGCCTCGCGGGCGAGCGAGCCGTTCCGAAAACAGATCAGCGACATGAAGCCGCCGGCGGGATTTCCAAAGACATGGCCGAAACCATTAGGGTCGGTCCTGGGCCCCGGCATGGCGGCGAAAAAGGTGTCGCTGGTGCCCAGCGAGATGACCACATTTCCCGCTGCGGTCGCCCCCATGCCGACCAGCGAGGCGGGGTTGTCCCCGGTAAAGAGCGCGCAGCGGCAGGCTGGGGAAAGGCCGTATTTTCCGGTGAAATAGGCGGAAACCAAGCCTTGCACGTCGGTGGCGGCGGCGGGCGGCAGAAGCTTCGCGGCGAGATCGGGCGCGGTGGCGGCCAGCAGGTCGGTGTCCCAATGGAGCTTCGACAGGCTGAGCAGATTCATGCCCGCACCGTCGCCGAAATCGATCGGCACGGATTTCCCGGCGATGACGGAGGCGATGAACGAACTCACCAGATGGATGCGGGTGGTCACCTCATAGGCCGCAGGGACCGTCTTGTAAAATCTCCGGATCTGCGGGCCGGTGAAGCGCTCGATGGCGACTGACCCGCTGCGGCGGCAGACTTCCCCCGGCCCGCCGACCGTGGTGGAGATTTCCGCGCACTCGGCACCGGTGGAGGTATCCATCCAGATCGGCGAGGTGGCGCGGGTGAGCGCGGGGGCCAGCTGGGAGGCCAAGTCTTGAGCAGGATCCAGCGCAGCAAGGCGCGAGTCGAAGGTGGCATCAAGATAGACCGAGCCATGCTGTTGGCCGGAGCCGGCGATCATCCGCACCTGCGACAGATCAGCGGCGGCGGCGAGGCGGGTGAACAACAGATCCAGCGCTTCGAGCCACATCCGCGGATTGGCGTGCACCTCGCCATTTGCTCCACCGGGGATGAATCCGCTCGGGGCCTGGTAGGCCGGGAAGTCGATGCCGAAATTCACCGAGAGCTGGCAGGCGATTTCGCCCGCAGCGGGGTCGATTAGCACCGCGGTGAGGGATTGGGTGGAGGAGTCGAGGCCGAGGAACATGCGCGGAGCTTTCCTGCGGGTCGCCTTTTTTCCAAGCCACAAAAACAACTATCCGGACGCGAAAAAGGGCGGCCGCTTGCGCGACCGCCCTTCTCGGGTTGGTAGGCCGGATGGCCCGTTTAATTAGAATCCGACAGCGAGCATCGTGCCGGCGGTGAACTCGTTCTCAGTCGAGTTCCACGTGGTGCCGGCGCTGTCGCCAAGGCCGAACGAAACGGCTGCGAATGGCGAGAGCTTCGCGTTCTCGGCGAAGCCCCAGTCAAGGGAGACCTTGGCGGTGGCGGCGGTGAAGTCACCACCTTCGACGAGGTATCCGACGTTGCCGCCGACGTTGAGGGTCAAGCACTGGTTGAGCTCGAAGCTGCGGTTCATGCCGAGTTCGGTGTAGCCGTCCGTGTCGCCGCTGTTGGTGCTGTCGACGTCCCAGAAGTAGGTCAGCGAAACGCTGGCGAAACCGAGGTCGCGGGAAAGCGCGAAGTAAACCTCTTGGTTGTCCGCACCGAGGCTGCCCATGTACCAGTAGTAGATGTAACCCACGGAAGCCGTCGCGAACCCAAGGTCCTTGGAGACTTCACCGTAGAAATCGACTTCGCCGACGATGTCGTCGTTGGACCGCGGGCTGCTATTGAAAGCGGAAGCCCAAACTCCGGAACTCAGGCTGAGGCCGTTCACCTCGTAGGCCACATCGGTGCCGACTTCGGTGAGATCTTGGCCAAAGTCAACGCCCCGGAAGAGGTATTGGCTGGAGTAGCCGGTGTGGAGTTCATATTCGACTTCCGCGTTAGCGTTGCCGGCCACAAGGGCGGAGGCAGCGGCCAAGGCGCCAATGGTTTTGCAGTAGTTTTGCATGGTATTATGTTGGTTTTCGGTTGCTGCTAGCGTCCTTGTCATTACCGGTCGCCCGGGTCAGGCAGGAGCACTTCGGATGACACGTCCCGCCTGCTGCATCGCAAGCTGAACACCATCCGTAAGGCGAATATTTCACCTTTCCGAAGTAAGTGTCCAGTTCTAAAATGGCAGGGGGTTGGCCGCCCGATGGGGCAGGGGATACGGAGGAGGTATTCTGATGGCAAGCGGGAATCGCGGATTTAACAGACTTTTTCAGCTGAATGCCGCGTGTTATCAGTGGATTAGCCCGAAAAAGTTTTTTGGCACGGCCATTGCTTACCCGCCGATCAACCCCCGGGGATTTGGAATCGCCGGGCTTCAAGTAACCATCATCCGCTCAACCCTGACCATCATGACCCGTCGACATCTCATTAAACTGCGAGCCCTTACGGCTGCCGCAATCGCGTTCATCGCCCTACCCTTGTGTTCGCCCGTCTCGGCACAGGAGGCTCCCGCCGCCCCTCCGGCGGCCGAGGTGGCTGCCACGCCCCCCGAGGCAACGGTCGAGCAGCGCATCGCAGACCTGGAGAGCTATTTCGGCAATGTCGGCGTCGGTGGCACGGGCGATGGAGCTTGGACCTCGAAGGTGGCAGGCATCCCCGGTCCCGGCCACAACGGTTGGCTGATGACCTGCGCGGCGCTCGTCCTCTTCATGACCCTGCCCGGACTCGCGCTTTTTTACGGCGGTCTGGTGCGCAAGAAAAACGTCCTCAGCGTGTTGGCCCAGTGCCTCGGCTGCGCGGGCATGGTCACCGTCATCTGGTGGGCTGTCGGCTACAGCCTGGTATTCGGCAAGAGCTTCAACTCGCCTTTCCTTGGCGGCACCGAATTCTTCTTCCTCAAGGGCGTCACCAGCGCGCCTAACACGGACTACTGCTTCTGGGTCTCCCAGAACGTCTTCGCGATGTATCAGCTCATGTTCGCGATCATCACCCCGGCCCTCATCATCGGTGCCACCGCGGAGCGCATGAAATTCTCCGCCATCATGGGCTTCATCTTCATCTGGATGTTCGTCGTCTACATCCCCATGGCCCACATGATCTGGGGCGTTACCGGTCTCATGAACGGAGTCTGGAATGGCGATGCTAAAATCCAGGCCATCGACTTCGCCGGCGGCACCGTGGTCCACATGACCTCCGGTTGGACCGCCTTGGTGCTTTGCATCATCCTCGGCAAGCGCGCAGGCTTCGGTAGGGAAAGATGTCCCCGCATAGCATGGTACTTTGCATGGTGGGCACCGGCATGCTGTGGGTCGGCTGGTATGGCTTCAATGCCGGTTCCGCCCTCGCCGCTGACGGTATCTCCGCGAATGCCTTCATGACCACCACGCTTGCCGCTGCCACCGCCGGTCTCGCCTGGGGCATCGTTGAGAAAATCCTCAAGGGTCACGCGTCCATCCTCGGCATCTGCTCGGGAATCGTCGCAGGTCTCGTCGTCATCACCCCAGCTTGCGGCTTCGTGGATGCCACCGGCGCGATCATCATCGGCGTCCTTGCCGCCATCATTCCCTACATCTTCGTGATGTATGTGAAAGGCGCCATCGGCTACGACGACGCGCTCGATACCTTTGGGATCCACGCGGTCGGGGGCACTCTGGGTGCGATTCTTACCGGCGTGCTGGCCACCAGTTCAGTGAATAGCAACCTCACCTCGGTGAACACCTATGCGGCCGCTAACGGCCTCGACAAGCTGATAGCTAACGGTGGCCTGCTCGGCCAACAGTTGCTCGCCGTAGGCATCACTCTGGTGATCTCCATCTTCGGCACGGTGATCATCGCCTTCGTTGTGAAAGCCGTCATCGGGCTGCGTCCGACACCGGAAGCCGAGACCGCCGGTCTCGACATCACCGATCACGGCGAGGAAGGCTACGACTTCTGAGCATGACTTGCGGAAATTGATTCTGCGGGCGGGCCGGTGACGGTCCGCCCGTTTTCGTTTGCAGCACGGGCGCTGGCGGGTTCCCCTCCCGCCGTGACGCGCGTTCGATTTTCTCTGGCGGCCCTGTTCATCGTTTCCTGTGGATTCGCCGCATGGTCCTGGCTGCGGCCTTACGCGTGGAATCCCGACCCTGCCGCACGCTGCGAAATTGTCGAAACCCTCGTCACCCGCGACCACACGTTCTTCTGGGTCGAAGTGCATTTGAAAATCACGCCCGGCCAGACCCACGATCTCCGCCAGCCCCTCTTCCTGGCACTCGTCTCCGGGAAAAAACTGGACCCTGCCGATACCACCCTGGGCGGGATCGACGGCCGTGGCACCACCGACCTGTGGGTGAAATTCTGGCTTGACCGCGCCGAAATCGAAGGCCCGCTCGACCTCCATCTCAATGGCGGCAAGCTCCGCGTCAAAAACCGCACCGGTGTCCCTTCGATCGAGAACGAGGCCTTCCGGAATTTCACCACCCAACGCTGGTAACCGAATGCCTTGGCTCCTCATCGATAACTCCAACACCCGCACCAAGTTCGCCCTCGGCGGTGCCGACCACCTCCACTCGTGGCGCGGCGTTCTACCCACTCCCGAGATCTCCGCCGCATCGCTCGCGCAACTGTTGGGGGCTGTCGCCTTCGACGCGGTCATGGTCTGCTCGGTCGTCCCGGAAAAAGCCGCGCTGATCGGGAAATTTTTCCCACCGGACCTACCGCTTCATTTCCTCAGCGCGGCCAGCCCGCTCGGCCTCGGGATCGACTACCCCGAGCCCTCCCAGATCGGAGCGGACCGCCTCGCGAATGCCGCGGGCGTCCTCTCCCGCCACGGAGCTCCCGCCATCGTCATCGATTTCGGCACCGCCGTGACCTTCGACGTCATCTCCAGCGCGCCCGCCTACTGCGGCGGCGTGATAGCCCCCGGCCTCGGCGCGATGTCCGGCTACCTCGCCCGCAGGACCGCCCTGCTCCCGGAAATCGAACTCGCCGAGCCCGCTTCCGCCATCGGCAAGTCCACCATCCATGCCATGCAGGTCGGCGCCGTGATCGGCTACCGCGGACTCGTCAGGGAAATCCTCACCCACCTTTGCCGCGAGCTTGCCGGCCAGCCACACATCGTCGCGACCGGCGGAGATGCCGCGCTCATCGCCAGCGGCCTGCCGGAAATCCATGCCGTCGATCCCGACCTCACCCTTGACGGTCTCCGCCAGGTTGCCGCCCGCGTGTTTTCATAATCGCGCCGTCGAGAAAGATCGTGCCAGCCGCGTTCCTGGTCGCTACCTCTCGTTCCGAAATGAGCGACAGCCCCCTGACCATTGGAATCGATTTTGGCGGCACAACAGTGAAAACGGGGGTGGTTTTCCAAAGCCACATCATCGACCTCGCGCCGCCCATCGCGACGCAGGATTTCCAGAGTCAGGAAGAACTGATCGAGGCCATGGTGCGCGTCGTCGAAGACCTGCGGACGCGTCACCCGGGTGTCGCCGCCGTCGGTGTCGGTATGCCCGGCTTCGTCAATTTCGAGAAAGGCCTCATTTA
>ENA-OFCF01000904-OFCF01000904.1-metagenomes-genome-assembly--contig:-NODE-904-length-12279-cov-2.957952_pt1 | contig 12279 bp, 8 predicted proteins | sample MGYA00153387_OFCF01 | MGnify analysis MGYA00153387
ACACTTTGAGTTAGGAAAAATACATCACTTCCCGAACCACCTGTCAAAGTATCATCCCCAACATCGCCGGAAAGGAAATCGGAACCAGCATTGCCCAAGAGGGTATCGTTACCTTTACCACCGTAAAGCGAATCGTTGCCAGTGAAACCCTCAAGCAGATCGTTTTCATTATTGCCGAACAGCAGATCATTGCCGTCGCCGCCGCCGAGACTGTCGTTGTCTTTACCGCCGTAAAGCGTGTCATTTCCAACTTTACCAAAAATTAGGTCGGCCTCCTCATTTCCAAACACAATATCGTTGCCGTTGCCAGCATTAATTGTGTCTTTTCCTAAGTTGCCAGAAATGTAGTCGTCGCCGTCTTCGCCCAGCAAGATATCATCATCTTTGCCGCCGAAAATCGTATCACTACCAACACCGCCAGCAACAGTATCCTTGCCAAAATCTCCCCTCAAGAAGTCGTTGCCATCGCCACCAACAACGGTGTCGTTATCTTTGCCACCGTAGACGGTATCGTTGCCAGCCCCACCTTGGATTAAATCAGTACCTTCATTGCCGAAAAGCAAGTCGTCATCGGCACCGCCGTCGATGTTGTCATTGCCAGCCATTCCGTAGAGGGTGTCGCTGCCGCCGAGTCCGTTAATTGACTCGTTGATGCGGCCGCCCATGATGAAATCAGGGCCTTCACCGCCGTTGAGAGTTTGCTGAGCGGCATTGGGAGTAATGCTACCGAGATTGAGTTGTGGAGCATCTAGGGGTTCGATGATGGCGTCATCTGTTCCCGGCGCGGGTGTTGGTGTTGTCACCGGAGTTGGTGTTGTCACCGGAGTTGGTGTGGGCGCGACAGTACCTCCAAATTCATAAGAGCCGCTGTCTACGATCGCCCCTGGAATTGTATCGCCATCTTGAGGGCGAGTCACGCCGCGCTGATCCGTAGCTGGTGCGCCGCTTGGTACTCCTTTGTCAATTGCTGGACTTCCTATCAGCAGGGGCCTTACCAAAGCGCCGTTGATATTTTGCAGTGGGCCGAGTAGGGGATCGGCGATCGTCACACTTGCCGTCGCATTGTAATCGTTGAAGTTACTGGTTTTCTTGACAGGCCACTGAAAATTGCCTCCTTGGTCGCTTAATTCGCTGCTGGTGTGCTGCTGAATGCCAAAGGGATTCCCAGATGTGTTATTGGAAAAAACGGTGTTTTTGACGTTGACAGTTGCGTTGTTGGCCGAAACACCTCCGCCAACCCAGCCGGCGTAATTGTCGGCGATCGTACTATTGACGATCGTCGTTGGCGCCCCATCGACAACTATTCCACCGCCAACATTCCCAAAGCCATCAGGAGCAGTAGTCGTCACCCGATTGCCAGAAAACGTGCTGTTAGTAATCGTGGTAGCCGCATCTTTGACCCAGATACCGCCGCCTTGACCAGGTGCTTTATTATCAGCAAATGTGGTGTTCGAGATCGTAAATCCCTTATTAGCGCCATTGTTCATTTGCACCAAACCGCCGCCAATTCCGCCGTTTCCTCCATTGGGAAGCGGGAGGATTTCGTTGTTTTGGAAAGTGCTATCTGCAACCGTTACGCTATCTTGAGTACCAGTGTATAAGTAAGCTGCTCCGCCTTCACCGCGACCTTTGTTGTTTTGAAATACGCTGCCGCTGATTTTAATTGTGCCAGAAGCTTCGCTCGGATTGCTGGCTCTATCGGTGTAAACTGCGCCACCGAAACCCCTTAAGAAAGGATTATCTTTACCTGTGTCGAAAAAGGCTGTGGTAGTGTCGTTGCCGATGAATCGCGAGTTTTGAATTGTTAACTTGCCTTGAAGGCTGTTAATTGCTCCGCCGTTAATTCCTTTGTTGTTGGTGAAGTCGCTGTTGATGACTATAAAATTTTTGAAACTCAAAAATCCGATCGCACCGGCACCCCGTTCATCGTTGGCTGCGGTAGCTACGTTGCCGTTGAATTTACTGTTGGTAACAGTCAGAGTATTGTTGAAGTTGCCAAAAATTGCGCCCCCGCCTTTATCGGCGACGTTGTTGTTGAACTGAACATTTTCTACTGTGAGGTTTACTTCGTCAGTTGTGCCGATCGCGCCACCTCGATCGGTAGTTTTGCCGTTAGTAACGATCAGGTTTTTGACGGCAAAATTGGTAGATGTAACAACGTTTGCATTGACAAAAAAGGCGCGGGATGCGTTACTACCACTAATGGTTAAACCTGCGGCGGCAGCGCCATCAATGGTGATGTTTTTGCCAGGGGGAATATCGAGTTGACCACTGGTAAGGGCGATGGTTTGACCTGCCAAACCGGGAGCAAAGGTAATTGTATCGCCGGCAACAGCGGATGCGATCGCAGCTCTCAATGAACCGGGCCCGCTATCGCTATTATTGGCTACGATGATAGTAGCTAAATCACCTTGATAATTAGCCATCGTCTCCTGGCTTAAGGCTAAGGGAGATTCAATTTGACCCTTAGCAAATTCTAAATTCCAGTCGCCGTCTCTGCCGGTGATGTTGGTGGATGCGGCAACGTCAGCCCCGGTTAATTGACTGAATTTATCAACGAAATTAGCGCCTGTACCTGCTGCTACATCGCAGCCGTACAGCATAATGTCTGCTTCTGGGGCTAGTGAAGTCTGCCACTTTTCCAACTGGCTTTTGTATTGATCTATGTTCTCTGAACCCAGAGCAGTATTGCCGAGTTGTATGCTGCCAGAACTACCATGAGAAATAATGTGAACCGAGTCGATCGCCCCCTTGGTAGAGGCGTATTTTTCAATTTCATAGGAGATTTGTTCGATACCGTTTTTGGCGCGATCGAGTATGACTACCTGTTGTCCCGGCAGCACTCCCGCTGCAATTGACTCGTAATCTTCGACGCCAGAATCAATGAATACTAATGAACGCGGTGGCAGTTTTTCTAGGGTAGATTGTGAGTTGACTTGAGCTAACGTAGAATTCATGTTTGATACTCCATTGACGGCGTTATTTGGTAGATACAGCCCAGGAGTAATCTAATCAGCCTTGTTTGATAACATCTTAACACTAAATCTGAATTATGTGCGACTTTAAAAAACTTTTTTTAGTTTATCTTTTGTCCTGATTTACATTTTTATACTTGTAGGAAATCGAAAACCTTTTTTGAAATATCTGGGGAATAAATAACAATATTTATCGAGATATCAAAATAAATCCAGATTCTCTCAGCCGGATTTTTTCAGGATTATTTGGCTAACTATAGCCATTGTTTCAGCCGTTATAAAATGTGTCCAGGGGTGATTCCCCCCCTGGAAAACCCCTCTGAATTATATTTACAGGACTTATGCAGAACCTTTATATGTAGGTGTGCAGTGCGCACGTTATCAACTAAAAAATGATTTATTTACATTTTTAATAATTAGATTGGGACTTACACAAAACTGAGAAATTAGACTACCCGCAGTGGTAAGGTGCGCACCCTAGAAGTAGAGTCAGCGCGTAAGTTCTATAGATATATTTTGAAGCTATGCTATGGATTTTTGAGACGCCAAAATACTGATGCCAATTTGGTTTTGTGGTATTTACTAACAGTCCAAATTGTCTGACATTAAATGTCGGTTAATCCGCAATTAAGTTGTTTGCGCGCTGGCGCACTTTGAGGAATTGGGCTGTTACTAGAAACGTGATGAGAATTGTTGAGCGGGAGTTGATATGAGAGCTTTGGACGCAGTGGTGGTGAGAAACCGGGTTTGATGGACGAAAAGACGCGGTATAGCCCGCTGAAACGATAAAAAAAACCAGGTTTCGACGAGTCGCAAATGCGATCGCGATTGTATGATTTGCGATCGCATCACTCTTTTTATTAGCAAACCTGCGATCGCACTTGCCGCCTTTGTTGAGTGTGTCGGTATCTCGATCGGCATAGGCGGAGGTAATTTGCTCGATCGATTCAGAATTAGACTTCCGTAAAATTACTTCAAAACCCGCCAAAATCCTAGACACAAGATATCCACCATAATTGATGCTGTAGCCATTGAATACAGAGCTTCTGGATGGGGGATTTTGGTATTCCGAGGCGGGATTGGTTTCCGTCAAAGAAGTGAACATATGCCGTTCTCCAAAAGGGTGTTAAGTGGTAGACACACCCCGGGAGTCAGATCGTCTGAAACTGGCAGCGACCTTGTTTCGCTTATTTATCTTTAACCCTCCTATCAGTTTCGCCTATTTCTGCGGTACTGCCATCCGCGATCGCACGGAATTTATGTTCTGCGTGTTTGCCAAAACTGGCGACAGGCCCGTAATTACCGATCGATCCTTTATCCTGTAGGTGACACTTTCAAAAAATAATCCCACTATTCCCCCGTACTTCAAACCCCATAATCATCACTCAATTCAATCGAAAATCTTAAATCCTATGACAGTTGGTCGATCGGCTAGACAACAGCCCCACTCAAGATTCTGTGGAAGATGGCGGCTTTTTCCCTGCATTGCGGATATTAATAATCTTGCTGAGCGCCTCGAACCAAAAACTAGCTCCCATTGAAATAGCTACGCCGCTCAATATCCAACCTAACAATTTTGCCATCAAAGCCGGGAACAATAAATTCCCCTGGGCGTCTAGCTCTATCCTGTTCGGTTCGCTCCATCCAAAAGGCAGAGCTACATTATCCAAAGCTCGATCGACCTGATTTTGAACTTTTGTCAGATTTGTTAAATTATCTAATTTGGTGTTAGCATTTTTTTCCACCAACTGCTGAGCGTACAAATTAACAGTCGATCGCAGCATCGAATCCTTCGACAACCGATTAACAATATTAATGCTATCAGCATTAGCCGCAAGGGCGATCGCCGTTCCGAGCAAAATCGCCACCCCTCTAGCATTCCGCTTGTAAACACCCGAAGCCCGCTGCATAGATTGATCGAACCAAACTTCAATTTCTTTCTGAAACCGTTGCAACTGCTCTTGAGTATCTCCGTCGCCGCCCGCGCGTTGAGCTAAAATATAAAGGCTACGTTTCAAAGATTCTGGCATACTGTCCAAGGTTTCTTGAATTTGTTTGTAAATAGGACTTTCCTCTTTCTCCTCCATAATTTCTGCTACCGTATCCTGAGTTTTCCTAACTTTCCTAACTGTATTTAACAGATTACTGAAACTCGGTTGCAGTTGCGCCCGTAGCGCCGCCCGTTCAAATTCGCTGTCAAAACTAGCCTTAACAAATGCCATCTGCCTCTGAAACTTTCTCCCACCCAGCTCAGTTTCTGGCAAATAAACCTGAGAATCATTAATATAAAATCCTAGTTTTTCCGACATCCGATCCAAACTGTTGTTCAAACTCCCCAAATCATTTTTATAATCTTCGACAACGCGATTAAACTCCGCAGTCAACCAACCAAACTCTTGCTCAATAATCGGTTTAGTAGATTCCGGCAGATTTAGACCCTCTCCAATCACCTGAATTTGTGCTAACTGTAAATCTTTAAATCTTTCCAATCGGGCTTTAGAGAGCGATCGCACTAAACTAGAAATCTTTAAAGTATCCAAAAGGCTAGTAGAAAAACTCTCTGCTGAAATATAAGAAGGCCCACTTAATTTATTGCCGAAAACATTCTTAGTTCCAGTCATTAGAAGGAAATAATGCCCCAATCGGTGCGTAATAGAGCGGAACCCCTCTGGTAAAAGCCCTTTGGCTCCCTGATTCAAATCCTTGATAATTGGATTGGCATAAATCGCATTAGCCAACAGTCCGACTCGCTGAAATTGCACTCCTTCTTTCGCGCCTTCGCTACCGCCAGAAATCAGGACTTCGATCGACTTTCTTAAATGTTCTGCCCGCCACTGCAAAACAGTAGCAATCAATTCCTGAATTTCGGAAGCTAGCAAGCTTAAAGTCAGGTAGATAAACACTAAACCAATGATAATATCTATAATGACAGGTAAATTCATGGTATTTTCGTGGTGGCAAATAACTGCTGTCTAAGTTTACCTTCTGTTTGGAACGCTAAAAACTCTATTAATATCACTTAAGAAAAAATATTCAACTGTAGGCAAACTCCAAACCCTGATTGAATCAGCCATTGCCCATTCTTCAATTGTTAAATCTAAAACAGTATAAGTTATGTCAGAAATCTTTCCACCAAGTACAGGAAAATATACAAGTCGCCTCAATGACAACTTTACAGACAAACTGTGGATGTGGGCTTTTCTGTTGGCTGCTGTACTAATTTTTGGGCTGAATCTGGGCGGCGTGGCGTTGCGGGATTGGGATGAAGGGATTGTAGCCCAGGTGAGTCGCGAAATCTGGGGCGGTAAGTTAAATTGGCTTTATCCAACGATCGACTCAATACCTTATTTGAACAAGCCGCCGCTGGTACACTGGCTAATCGGGCTGTGTTTTGCGGTTGGGGGTGTCAGCGAATGGACGGCGAGGTTGATACCCGCAATGCTGACAGCTTCTTCTGTGCCGCTTCTTTATGCGATCGCCCGGGAGTTGTTTCCCAGAAGGTCGATCGCCATTTTTTCGGCTCTCGTCTATCTGACGCTGTTACCGGTAGTGCGGCACGGACGTTTGGCGATGTTGGATGGCGCGGTTTTGTGTTTTTTGGTGGGGGGGATGTGGTGTTTGCTGCGATCGCGCCGGGATTTGCGTTACGCTTTGGGCGCGGGGATTGGCTTCGGGCTGATTTGCTTGACTAAGGGCGTGATGTTGGGGCTGCTGTTGGGGGCGATCGGCTGTTTGTTTTTGGTGTGGGATACCCCGCGATTGTTGACTTCGGGGTATCTTTGGGGCGGATTGGCGATCGGCACTTTGCCAGTAGCAGGTTGGTATTTTGCCCAATGGGTGCACTACGGTCAAGATTTCATTAACATCAACTTAATTAGCGAGTCTTTCCGGCGAATTTCGGAACCAGTTAGCAATCACAAAGGGCCACCCTGGTATTATCTTTTAGAAATCTTAGAATCAGCTTGGCCGTGGCAGTTATTTTATCTGCAAGGGCTGCGTTTGACTTGGGAAAATCGCAATTTTCCCGGCCCCAAATTAGTATTAGTTTGGACTGGAGTATATCTTCTGGCTATTTCCGTGATGAATACTAAATTGCCTTGGTACGTGTTGCCAGTTTATCCAGCTTTTGCATTAGCAGTTGGCAGTTATCTCGCCGAAGTTTGGGAGCAAATGTGGTTGCCAGAAGAACGTGAAAAAGATGAAGCAGAAGAACATTTTGATGCTATATCTTTGTTGCCTCATCCCGCAATTTTGGGAGTGCTGGCTGTAGTTGCTGCCGCAGGTTGCGCGTACTTCGGCGGTTGGCTGCGCTTTGGGGGAAGCGGAATGGCGATCGAGCGAGATTTGCAGTTAATGCTAATGTTTGTAGCTTTGACAATGACAATATCTGCCGTATTGCTGCATCGAAAAGACCGACAGTTTTTATTAGTTTTAATTTGGGGAACTTACGTTACACTATTGGTATTTGTCGCCTCCGATAACTGGGTTTGGGAACTGGCGGAGGACTATCCCGTTAAGCCGATCGCCGAAATTGTCCGCACCGGAACCCCGGCCGGTCAACAGGTGTTCACTTCTCACCGCTTACCACGTCCATCGCTGAATTTCTACAGCGAACGGCAAGTTATTGTGACCGACTCGGTGACTCTTCAAGAGAAATGGCAATCTCTCCCTCAACCTTATTTCCTGTTGGAGAAACCAGTTTTGAAACATCTAGGTTTGCAGAATGCTGAGGTGGTAAAAACCGCCGACGATTGGGTTTTGGTAACTCGGAAATAGGCGATCGTGTTCCCAAAACTTACCGTAGGAGTGGGTTTAATCAACTATAGCAATCCTAAATCATTCATGAGGATTTGTAGGGGTAGTGCCCCCGTGCCTACCCCAGCATCTAGGGGCAACCACGGGGGGATTGCCCCTACAAGAATTATGCAAATGATTTAGGATTGCTATAATGTTTAGAGCTATTTAATTTTAGCAAAAACAGACAAAGGGCGATCGCTCATCTATCCCCATTCATCTGTATTTCAATAAAGTACGCGCGTGCGAAGCTATCCGGTAGGGAATCGTCCTTCGTCCTCACAAATACTCTACCATTCCGACCATATCTTCAGGTATGTAAATTTCATAGAGCACAATCAAAATTTATATTACTTGCCCGATCGAACGACTACCCTGTTTAAAATAAGCCACACCAGGATGATCCTTACTCATAGCAGCCATAGCTAGAAAGTCTCTATCCTGAGTGACAAGCACTCGCTGCTGTTGTTGAATAAACAACCACTGCTGCTCATCCATCTTAGTCCTCAATCCTGCTTCCACGGTTGTCGTCACATCAATACTATAGAGACGTAATGCCCTAGCAATATCACGATCGATATGCTCATCTAAGTGAAACCTAATTCGCAGACTCACCTTTTAATTCCTTTATTTTTGCTTGTAACCTACCTGGATTTTGACGCATAAACTCATCCACAAAAGCATCATCTTCTGCCATCTTCATATCAATTTCTGGGCGATGATCGTAATAATAAGCCATAGCGTCATAAACTGATGCTATGAGTAGCTCGTACTTAGTGGCAATTTCTAAAAGAGAATAACCCATTTTTAGGTGCATCACCATGACATCTTGTACGGCGATTCTTGTCCCAACAATCCGGGGTTTCCCGCCTCGTATTCCCGGTGTGGTTTCAATGTGTTCTACGCTTACTGTTGTTACCATGATTTTGGATTAGGTATGCTTCAAAAATAATATTATTATAGCGAAAACAGAGATGTTTATAAGCTCACTCCCTCTTACGACAAAAGTACGCCCTTAAATTTACAACATCTAATGTGCTATGTAAACTTCATTATCTACGAGTAAAGTTTCCAGCATTCCCGCGCAATTTCCCAATCTTCCTGGGTGTGAATTACCAAAACTCTCACCGCTGAATCAGCCGTCGCAATATCTTCATCGCCCTGCACTTGTTGATTTTTCTCCCCATCCAATTTTAACCCCATAAATCCAAAAGCTTCGCAAGCAGCCGATCGCACAACCGCAGAATTTTCTCCAACACCCGCCGTAAAAATCACAGCATCCAACCCTCCCAAACTCGCCAGCATCGCCCCAATTCCGGCGCGCAAGCGGTGGATGTAAATATCCAAAGCAAGTTGAGCTCTGTCATTACCTTGGCTAATAGCATTTCCAATCTGCCGCATATCGCCAGACACCCCAGAAATCCCTTTTAAGCCAGAATTTTGATTGAGAATATCATCAAGTTTCTCAGCAGTTAAATCCGATCGCCTTAACAGATGAATTATGATACCAGGATCGATCGAGCCCGATCGACTTCCCATCATCAATCCTTCCAAAGGCGTAAATCCCATCGTCGTGTCCACACTCACCCCGCCGTGAATAGCGGCCAGAGAACATCCGTTGCCCAAATGACAGCTAATTAGTCGCAAATCTGCCAAATCTCGGTTCAGAATTTCGGCAGCCCTGCGCGCGCAATATTGATGACTAATCCCGTGAAAACCGTAGCGACGAATCCCGTTTTCGAGCCATTCGTAGGGGCCGGGATACACAAAAGCGGCGGGCGATAACTGTGCGTGAAAAGCTGTATCAAAAACTGCGATTTGCGGTACATTTGGGAGGATATGCTCGATCGCCTCAATGCCTTCGAGATTGACGGGATTGTGTACGGGGGCGAAAACAGCTAAACGGGCGATCGTCTTTTTAACATCCGGCGAAATCAACGTACTTTCCTGATAGTCTTGCCCGCCATGTACGACGCGGTGCCCGACAATATCGATCTCATTTAAATCGTTAATGGTTTGAGTTTTGCCTTTCCAAAGAGTCTCTAGCATTCGAGAAATAGTATTTGTGCGAGATTCCGATGCAAACTCCTCTTCAAACTGAGTACCTTTTGCTGTCTTGACTTTCAACTCTGATACACCCTGTTGGTGAGTCCAATCGATTTTAGCTTCCCAGAGAGGTTGTAAAGGTCGATCGGGCAAAACATCATCATTTAACTCGTAAAGACAGCTCTTTTGACTGCTAGAACCTGCATTGAGCACCAATATTTTCATCGCTAAACCTCAAGTACCTGGTAAATTGCGGAGAGTTTCATCCATATACGATCGATCGCCCAAAACCTCCAGCATAGGCCCGCGCACATCAAACTTGACAATACTAACAGAAGCTGCTAAAGCGGCAATGCGATTGCGATAACTTCCCAAATCAATCCCCAACAAACCGCACAGAATAATCCGAATAGTCGCCTTGTGTGAAACCACCAAAACATTTCCGTTCTTGTATTTTTCCTCAATTTCTCCAATAACTAACAAAGCTCTATTAGCAATTTGCACAGAAGTTTCGCCGCCATTCGGTGCATTCCAAGCAGGTTCAGTTAGCCAGTTAATATAATCTTCAGAGTATTCTTGTTTGACTGATTCTACTGTTTTGCCTTCCCACTCACCGTACTTAATTTCCTTAAGTCCGTCGCGCAACTGCATTTCAATACCCACAGTATCGCACAAAGGTGTTGCAGTTGCGATCGTCCGTTTCATCGGACTGACATAAACAGCATCCCAAGGCAATTTCGCGTAAGTTGCGGCAAATTGTTCAGCCATTTTAGCACCTTCGGCTGTTAACTCTGGATCGAGATCGCCGCAGAAGCCACCTGTCTTGCTGTAAACTGTTTCACCGTGTCGCAGAAAGTAGATTTTTAAGCTCATGAGTTAATTGTGTGTGAATTTTACTATGTTAGCAAAAGAGTGTAAAAAACTCCTTCAAATCATCTAGTGCAGAATTTTTCCAATCCCAAATATCTTTTTTGTGTTCCATAACATAATCAAACCCAGACATACTGCATTTCCTTCCAGCTTGTTTCTGTTCCTGATTTGAGCAAGTATCATACCTAATATAGTTGTCAATCCAAAATTTATCAAAATCTTTCTTCTTGATTTCCTTTCCCTCCTTTTTTTCTATGCAACTTCTCCAGCTATCCAAACAATCAGCATAAGGAGAATCTTTAGCCTTGATTGCCTTTAAAAGCGTTTCCAGTTCACCTTTACCTCCAACATTTGTAAAGTAACAAGCCAATTTTGCATTTGTTCCATTATCTCCACAAATATCAATAAGTTGTTTAGTGCTTGACAAGCTTTCAGCTTCAAACACTTGTTTTATACATCTATCAACGAATTTCAGCCGTTCTTGCTCTGAATTATTATCAATATCGATAATAATTCCAATCTTTTCGATATTATTTTTGTCAATCAAAGCTTCTAAAGCTTTTAAAGCTTTGATTAACTCTGTTTCGCTCAAGCCTTCCAAACTTTTATAATCATCTATATAAATAGGTGATGCTACCTGGATATCGCAGTTTAGTTTCTCAACCATTGCCTGCATGAAAATTCTATCATTTTTACTTTCTACTATGACAATATTACTCACCTCTCACTCCTTTCTGATGTTCTAGTGCGTAATTCAAAGTTTCCAAATCGCGTCTGATACCGATTATTTGATTTGTTTTGAGTTTCCTTGCTAGTTCAAAATAGGCGCTGCTACATTCCTGATTTTGTTCTAAACCAACATAAGCAAATTCTTGCAGCATTTCTAAACTGTGAGTTGTCGCAAAAATCTGGGTATCTAGTTCCACCGCCAAGCGAAATAACACTCTCCAAAACTCTCGCTGACTCGTATAGTGTATGCCATTTTCAATTTCATCGATTAGCAATATTTTATGTTGGTTGTTTACCAGTTTAAGAATAATTTCTGCAACTCGGTTCATGGCATCTCCAAACAATGAGAGAGGTAAACGCTTTTCTCCTTTTCTTCTCAAGTAAAGTGTGGGTTCGCCAATTGAAAAACTTTCTACAGATTCGATCGCCGGATCGATAACTTGAAAAGCTTTCAAAACTTCGCTATCTTTGTCATTCAAACGGGCGCGATCGTATGCTTCTGTGAGTTCTCTTCCCGAAATCATGATAAATGGAGGAATGATCGACCCTTCTTCAGTAAAAGAAATGTCATAGCGTATTAAATGGCTGGTAGAAATCGGTGATGCTGACCAAGTAGAACTATCTTCGTTTTTTATAAATTCGACAATTATTTTAGATTTAATTGAATTAATATCTAAATTGATGTTTACGTGTTCGGTGTTATCGCTGTCGTCTTTACTAATAATTACTATGTTTCTCTCCTTGTTTTTGTTATAAAACAAGTTATCCCATGCTCTATCTGGCATGGCTTCTAGGGTATTTGATGTCTCTCTTCTCAGCTTTTTTAGTATCGCTAGACTGCTAATGCCTGGATCGATTTTCAGAC